>RCNC010002562.1_pt1 | contig 12128 bp, 5 predicted proteins | sample 2041301 | NCBI WGS metagenome assembly RCNC01 (sample SAMN09708231, study PRJNA481090) | Marine sediment metagenome, whole genome shotgun sequencing project. | biome: marine sediment; feature: ocean; material: sediment; isolation source: Sewage treatment plant 13A marine sediment (STP13A) ... | reverse complement strand
TGTACCGGCTGCGAATAACAGCACGAATATCAGGAGAAACGCGCAGATGTTCCAGACGGTCTGGTCATTTACATTGCTGCGGCCTATTCTGATGGTCTTCACCGCGTTGGGCCTCATGTAGATGAGAAGCTCTCGGAAGAGCGCTTTGATCCCCGTCAGGATCCGGATGTTCTTGACCCCTCCTCCAGTTGAACCCGCGCATCCGCCGACGAACATGAGGATAACAAGCAGTATCCTGGAAGTCTCGGGCCAGAGGTTGAAGTCCTCGGTAACGAAACCGGTGGTCGTAATGATCGAAGTGCCCTGAAAAAAGGCGACCCGGAGAGATTTCGTGAATGAGTCGTAGGTGTCGCCCCAAACGTTAAAGGTCAGTATCAGACATGCCGCAAGCCAGAAGAAGAGGTAGAAGCGGAACTCCGCGTCGCGGAAATACTGGAGGGGTTTGCCCGTGAGTAATTTCAGATGGAGGGCGAAGTTTGTTCCCGCCAGGAACATGAAGACGATGATGACGATATCGAAATAGGCGCTGTCGTACGCCCCGACGCTGGCCGTGCGAGGAGAAAATCCCCCGGTGGCCATTGTCGCGCATGTGTGGCACCATGAGTCGAACAGGGACATGCCCCCCAGCTTGAGCATCAGCGTTTCCAGTATGCAGAAAAGGATATACGCCCCCCAGAGACGCTTGGCGGTGGTGGAGATGCGTGGTGTCAGGCGGTCCTTCATGGGACCGGGGACCTCGGCCCTGTAGATCTGCATCCCGCCGACCTTGAGAAACGGCAGTATGGCGACGCACAAGACGAGTACCCCCATCCCACCGAAAAGGTGCGTCATCGCTCTCCAGAACAGTATTCCGCGGGGAAGGGACTCCAGGTCGGTAAGCACCGAGGCCCCGGTGGTAGTAAATCCCGACATCGTCTCGAAGACCGCCGGCACAGGATTCGCGATTACTCCCGAAAACAAGTAGGGCAAGGCACCCAGGATCGAGACGATAAGCCAGCCGAAAGTCGCTATGCCGAACCCGTCCTTGCGGGAAAGATCGATGTTTCCCCTGGTGAAGAACCAGGATACTGCGGCCGAGAGCAGCGAAATGCCCGAAGCCGCCAGCAGGCCCTTCGCGGCGAAGGATTCCCCATAATAGAAGGATATGCCCGCCCCGGCGAGCATCGCCAGGGCCGTGACGCCGACCAGGTAAGATATCACATGCGTGACCGTGCGGATGTTCACTTTTTATGCCTTATACCTGTTAGAAAGCGGATTTGATTTTTTCGGCGGTTTTCGGCAGACAGTAGATAGCCAGCCGATCGCCTTGTCTCAGTATGTAATCGCCGGTTGGTACGAAAGCGTGATCATCCCGCTGCGCCGCGGCGATGATGGAGCCGCGGGGCAGCTTCAGTTTGCTGATGGCGGTACCCTCCCTCTTGCTGCCGGCCCTGATGATCACCTCCTGAACCTCGCCCGTTATCCGGTGAAACAGTCCAACGTGTTCCACGATTTCTCCCCGCACGTACTTCAGAATGGCCTTGATCAGCGAGGTGTTGGGGCTGATCGCTCTGTCGACAAGATTGAGGCGGCTGATGATCGGTACATACTCCGACTTGTCGATACGGGCTATGGTGAAAGACGCGCCGAGCTGTTTGGCCTGGATACAGCATACGATGTTCATTTCCTCGTCACCTGTGATAGCTGCGAATGCCGCCCCCGAGGCTATTCCCGTTTCCTTGAGAGTCGAGGCTTCAACCGCATCCGCGTTCAGCACAAGGCAATTTACCAGGATTTTTGAGGCATACTCAGCCCGTTCGCGGTTCTTGTCGATGAGGACTGTTTCCATGGGGGCGTCCTCCAGCAGTTCGGCCAGGGCCAGCCCGAGTTCCCCTCCCCCCACAATAACCACTTTCTTGAATCTCTTTTTTCGCCCGGCCATGATCCAGTCGAGGAATAGATCGATTTCCCCCGCCGGGAGGGCGACATACACGTCATCCCCCGGGTCAGCAATAGAATTGCCGTCGGGAATTGAAAATTTGCCCTGCTTGACGAGTCCAATGAAGCGCGACTTGCCGAACCATTTTTCGGTCCTGAATTCCTTCAGGGGCTTGCTCGCGAAGGGGGCATTCTCCGGCAGCTTCAGGCCCAGGGCGGCTATCTTGCCGTTCAGCAGGGACGTCACCTCGAGTATTCCGGGTCTGTAAAGCATATCGAAGATATCCCTGGCGCATTCTTCCTTGTGTACCAGGGGCCGGTCTATGCCGAGCCTGGCGGTATCCACGAGCGGGGAGCGGGCATACTTGTTGTTAGAGAGTCGAGCTACGGTATGTTGAGTTCCGGCGGTCTTCGCCCAGCAGCAGGCGAGCATGTTTATTTCGTCGTAGGGCGTCACGGCCGCCAACAGATCGAAATCTCCGATGTTGATGTTCGCCAGAACATCAGGGTCCGCACCGTTGCCCTCGATTGTCATGACGTCGTAGCTCGCGGCTAACTCGTTGAGAGCCCCCTTGTACCTGTCGATTACGACGACATCCTGCCCTATCTCGCAGAGCTTGGCCGCCAGATTCTTGCCGGCGTTCCCGGCGCCGATTATTGCGATCTTCACACCTTGTTTCCTTATCTGCTGAACAGGTCGGTTAGTTAAAGCACCGTTGATGCGGAATATCTTCTGGAAACTGTAGCAGAAAACCCTCCATTCTTCAACAGTACGTGGGTGGGCTGTCCTTTCTATTAATGTCATCCGAGCAGAAAACCATGCTTCCGAGGGGCGAGTTGAGCTTGAGACTTGTAAATGCAGATTCCAGCACATCCCCAGCCGACGCGATCTGACCCGATCGAGCGCCGGGGGGGACCCCAGTGGATTGGGCAGATCAGGGGGCTGAGGCGGCGTGTTGACTTGATCCTGGACCTCACACCCTCAACATCCGTATCGCCCACCATCTTATCTCAATGAAATCAAAGGGATAGGGGGTTATGTGTTAGGGGCCGTTGGCGAAGTATGCGTCGGGGGCACCACTTTAGAGGTCGGATTTATCTCGTTATTGGGGAAGTGCAAGTATTGTAGGGCGGGTGGAATAAATGGGAGGGACAGGTCAAGTCACCCTTCATGGAATTGTGCCAACTCCGTTCAACTCACGCACGACCTTAACCAGATCTCCGGTTTGATAGAAATCCACCGCGATGATGTTGGGCGTCCTCCCCCTTTCCTTCCGGAAAGCCTCGACTCTTTCCATCAGGAAGTCGTGAGCGTTGACCCGGGCAGCGATGCTAGGCAGCGAGGTAGGCGGTGTGGTGACCCAGTGGTTCATCAACATGAGGGAACCAGTGGCACCTCCGCGGTTGGGCTGGCAGGTGAATTCATCGGGACTGGAAAAATGGTAGGGCGTTTCCTGACAGACCTCGAACGCGGGATGATACCAGGGCACACCCTCGCTGTTGTTTTCCGCCAGCACGAGAATCCTTTGGTTGGTCCTGACCATCTCGCCGAGGGTGGGCCAGGGGGGATGTGTCGCGCCCCGGTACACCAGGTTCACAAGGCCACTCTCTTCGAAGGCGTGGGCGACCGCGGCTGGGTGCACAGAATCCTCGAAAATGATGATGATGACCTCGCCTGGATTGAGGATGAGGAAATCCCTGAACTGGACCAGCACGGGTATCAGACGGGAAGATCCCAATTCACAAAAACCGTGGCACAGGAAGAGGTCCCTTTGGCTTTCATCTTCTCCGATTAGCCGTTCGCGGATCCGCAGTGCGGCATCCAGGCCTTCGGCACCCAGTGACGGCTCCAGTTTGGCCCGGGCGATTTCCCCTTCCTTCAGATCGGTTTTCACCACATTGCCCACGGGAACACCGGACATCACATCCAGCATGAAGGCCCGGATCCCCTCCCGGAGCTGGGTTCGGATGCCAGCCTGGTGGTTGGGGAACATCCAACCCGGGACATCGGCTGCGCCCATGGCATTGTGCGCGCAGGCAAAGACGATTTCATCCAGGGGACGGTCGCAAAGATCGACGTTTCCGTTGCAGCCTCCGGCGGGCACCGTCGCTTTCGGCACAGGCGGGCGGGTGAGGTAGATCGCTCCAACTGTCAGCAGGGCGGCAACCACCAGTCCGGCTCCCACCGGACGAGCCCACATCCACTGCCGCTGATGGGGAGGTGTCATTTCCTCTACCTGCCTGGACAGGCGTGCCGCGGGGTCGACCAGTAGCCGGCACAACTCGCGCAACCCCAGGAAACACAACATCCCGCCGGCGAGCATTATCAGAATCCGTGACGCCAACCGGGGCTCGATGACGGCGGCTCCACCGACGGCTACCAGGAAGATTCCCCGGCCAAGACGGACCAAGGCCCGGTCGGATGGGGCGATCAGCAACTTGCGGATCCTGTCGGCGAGGGTGTCAAGTTTCATCACTTCCTGGAAGGCAGTGGCGGCGGCGGACATCAAGAGCCCGATACCGCCCAGAACCAGGATGCGAGGCCAGAAGCCACCCATGAAGGAATCCCAGAGACCGGCCAAGGCGCCCCCCAATCCAGGATCCGCCGGAACGCGCTCAAGGATCAATCCCCCAAGTTTCACGATGAATAGGATTCCCGCCGCGGTGATAGTGAGAGCTATGCCGGAACGCAGGAGAGCCAGATCACGATTGCGGGCCATGAAGACAGCTCCGCTCAATAGGGCCATGCCCAGCCAGAAGATCAGGCGCGGTGGGAAGGGTAGGGTCTGTCCTGAACGGATAATCCGGCCGGAGATTTCGACCAGCGGGCCCGCCTCGACTATGCCCAGGACGGCCATGGCGTCCGGTGGGATCTTGTCAGCGATTTTGGGCCGCGCAGCCAGGGCGTTGCTTAGGATCACACCGAAATCCGAAACCGAGAGCAAAACCTCGTGACCCTCTTCGGTGGCCAATAGTTGGTGCCCCCGTTTCACGCTCCTCTGGACTATGGCCCGGAAGGGAGCCGAGGCGACTATTGCCTGGGCCGTGGTGCTGATCAGGGGGCGCACCAGGATCAGGTCCTGGTTTCCCTCCACCACCGCGTCGGTCAGGATCTCTCCCACATACGAGGCCACCCGTTCATCCCCGAGACTTTCGGCTACATTGGTGGCGAAATAGTCGGAATCGAAAACAGCCCGCTGGCCCATGGTCAGAAGACTGCCGCCGAGGATCAGGAGTATCCCGAGGGTGCCGGACAAGCCGGCAGCGAAGGCATGGATTTGGTGGGGCCTGGTCACAGCTGCTCCTTACGGCTCAGAAGTCGATGGATAGTCCACAATACATGGTCAGCTCGTCCTTCACGGGTGTGTTGCCTTCGGCATCGGTCTTAGGCCGTCAACTTGGTTTTTTGTTCAGGCCGGGTTCCAAGGCAGTGCGGCCCGGTCATCTAACGGTTCTTGGTTTCCGGGACCCGGTTATTTGAGGTCTTCTTTTCTTCATGTTTTTAGCGTACTCTTCCGATGCTAGATTGTCTAGAGAACTGTGTGGCCGGTAGCCGTTGTACTGCAATGCGGGCGGAATAAATGGGAGGGAGAGGTATTAATAGAAGGCACAGGGACCCCATCTAGATGTGTGGGTCAGAGTCCTGATCCTCACATTGACAATATATCGTCTTAAGAATATGCTCTGATATATGAAGCAAAGGGGACCTCAGAAGCGAGAAATGTAACCCTGAATGTCGTGCAGTTTATTGATAGAGGAACAAATCTGAGATATTGAGAAAGGAGATTTATTTAATGAAGAATATAGAAATGAGCGTTGAAGGAGAGACCCTTATCATTAAAGTAGATCTATCCCAGGACTTCGGTCCGTCTAAGTCGGGGAAGACCATCATAGTGGCTTCCACGGAGGGAAATGTGTCCGTCCTAAAAAGGGATGAGAAGATAGGGTTGAATATTTATCGTTATCCTGAGTAAGCATTATTTTCACCGTCCCGCTTTGCCAGTTAGTACAGATTCCTGCGCATATCCAGCCAACGCGATCCCACCCAATCGAGCGCCGGGGGGACCCCGGGGGATTGGGCAGGTCAGATGTCAGGGGCTCACGTTTCAGAGTATTGTATGATCTGTGCGATGGTGTTGCTGAGCTTGGCCATGCGCCCTGGACATCACAACCGCAATATCTGCTGCAGAAACCGGGTTCTATCGCATAATTCAACTCTTACGGGATAATTGAACTGGGAATTATCCAGCAGGATGTGGTGGGGGCACCAGTTTAGAGGCCGGATTTCTGTCGATATTGGGGAAATGCATGTACTGTAAGGCGGATGGAATAAATGGGAGGGACAGCTCAATTGGAAGAAAAAGAATAATAGTGAATACTCCGACAAAGCGGTTACGCGTGCACTTGAGCTGATCGACCTCAGCCTGGCGTGCGGGGGAGGCTATCCTCGCTTGAGAGAACTTGCCCGTCTTCGTGAATCTGTCGTCGATTATTTCCACGGATCAAACTCATATGGCTCATCCGAAGCGCTATGGCGCAGCTATTTTGACCATTTTGCATATCTCGCAAGGAAATAAACTTCTGAAATAACTTCATCAATCAACTTCGGTGTGGTGAAAAAGAGGAAGGCCGCTCGGGTGAGCGGCCTTTCCTGGTACACGAGTCGATCGTTACTCTTAATCTGTTATTGTAAATGGGAAACTAACCGAATCATATGAGTACGATCCTGTATGAGTCGCGCACCTCGCTCTGACCCTTACGTTGTAGGTCGTTCCGACCTCGGTGAAGACGTGGTCGTCGGTGAGGGAGGTGGACCAGTCAGATGTATGGTACACAGAATAGGTGCTGCGTCGATACTCGAACTGATACTCCAGGGTATGTCCCTCGCTGCCCGTCGTGCCGGCTGTTGTAAAGGTAAGGTTTGCTCCGATGACGCCGGTCGATGGTCCTGTCGGCGCCGCGGGTCTCTCGATGACCTCGTTGACAGTGATCGTGCGTACCGGTGATACGGCCGATTCGATGGCGGTGTGCGTGGCGCATCGTGCTTTTACCGTAATATCGAAACTGCCGGTCGAAGTGTAGGTATGGCGGAGTCCCAACTGATAGTAGCCCGACCATGGTGTCCCAAGGGTCCAGTCGCTGATGGTCCCGTCGCCGTAGTCGAACTGGTATTCGATCGGGTGACCATGGTTGCTGTATGAGTCGGTGGCGCTGATCTGTATCTCTTCGTTTACCATGATTCCACTCGACGGGTAAGCAGCCGGATAATCGGGTGTCTCGATCACTTCGGGATCAGCCGTGACCTCGACCGTACGATCCTGCTCGGACCATTCCGATGCCGCAAGGGTGTCCACGGCGCATCGGGCTCGATAGACTATATCGTAGCTGCCTGCTGTCGTGAAAGCGTGGTCTGCCGTCTCTGAGGACGACCAGACTGAGAACGACCCGTCACCCCAGTCGAACTGATATTCGAAGGTCGTATGCCCGGCATCCGACTGTGCAGCGTCGTAGATCTCCCAGGTATTGCTTTCACCGACGGCCGCGAAGTAGGGGCCTCTGGGAGCATACCGGTATATAGTAACATTCTCTACGATACTGACTACAATAGCTGGTGACCATTCGGATTCCGGTTCGCCATGGCCTGTATAGACGCACCGTGCCTGGATCCTGATTTCGTAATCGCCATAGTTGGTGAACTGATGGCCTCCGTTGGTGATTGTTGTCCAGTCGCTTATAATTCCATCACCCCAGTCATAACGATATTCCAAATGGCCTGTATGCCAGCTGCTTTCAGCTCCGGATGCAGTGTAAAACAGGCTCTCGTTCCTGTGCCCGAGAGTCGGGCCGGTAGGAGTGTCAGGTGTGCTGACCGTTTCCGGAGCCTTTGTGTTTATTGTAGTCGGAGGATCGGACCATTCTGTTATGACATCGGGATGAGCGATGCAGCGAGCCTGTCTTCTCAGGTTGAAGGTTCCGACCTCGGTCCAGGTCTTCATCACCAAAGTTCCATAGGGCACCCAGGCGGATTCGGTCCCATCACCCCAGTCGACTCTGACTTCGACATCATGGCCCAGTGAACTGGCTCCTCCGTAGACGTAGTATGATATAGGTATATTTATCTCGGGAGTCCTCAGGGAGTAGTGAATGTTATAGTAAGCTGCAATCTCGATAGTCTCAACGGCCGTGGTAGTTATAGTAACGACCAGCGAATCGGGTGAGACAGTCAGGGAGGGATGGACCGAACATCGTGCTTCATACCTTACGATGTAGGTACCTTCGGTGGTCCAGGTACGTGTCGCCTGGTACGGAGGTGCCGCTATCCAGTCAGAGAAAGTCCCGTCTCCCCAGTCAAAACGGCCTTCGATAGCGTCGCCCAGGTTAGTTCGTGAGCTGTGGATCACCAGGTATTCATAAGGATCGTTGATGATACCGGCGGCTATTCCATTGATCGTCGTTGGAAGGCTGGCGATAGTCTCATCCGGGTCCGATATGACTACTGTGGTCGCGGCCGACCAGGCAGATTCGATCGCTGTGTGAGTCCTGCAGCGGGCCTGGACTTTCACTTCGTAAGAACCGGCTGTCAACCAGTCGTGTGAAAGGCCGGTGAGTGCCGATAGCCAACCCGAGATAGGGCCGTCATCGAAGTCGAAACGATACTCGACAAGGTGGCCGAAACTGCTTACCGCGCCACTGGCAGTATAGGCAAGGGTCTCGTCCGTCTCACCAGTCGTCGGTCCTGCGGGAGCATCGGGAGTGGATATCGTCTCGACCGGTGCGGCAGTGATCGTGATCGTCGTCGCAGTCGACCATTCTGATTCTACCGTCGGGTGATCGTCACAACGCGCCTGTACCTTGACTTCATAGGTGCCCTCCGCAGCCCACGAATGGGAGCGTGAAGTCAGTGTATTCCATGAAGAATATTGGCTGCCTCCCCAGTCGAACCTGTACTCCAGGTCATCCCCATAGTTGCTTGCCGCGCCGGAGGTGGAGTAGGGCGAACTCTGCCCCACCTGGATAGTCGCGGCTCCGGTCGGTGCGGCAGGTGTGCTGACTGTCTCTGCCACAAATACGGAAATAGTAACGGCTATCGAATCGGACCAGGTGGATATGATCGCTGGATGGTCGATGCAGCGTGCCTGCGCTTTGACCTGGTATGTACCCGCTGTTGCCCATGAGTTCTGGACGGCTGTGATCCCCCATATGGAGAAAGAGTCATCGCCCCAGGCAAACCTGTACTCGACGTCGTGACCGAGGTTATCGACAGCATTGGTAGCGGTGTAAGAGAGATCCTGGTCCTCGATACCGGCTGCCGGTCCGATCGGAGCATCGGGAGGACTGACTGCTTCGCTGACGACTTCGGTGTATGTGCCGCTGAAAGTAATGGTCGCGCCAGCAGCGACAGTCTCCGTTTCTTCCAAGGGGTCGGGCCTGTCCCAACCGGCGACTGCGCCCCAGGTCAATGTATATTCACCCGGGTCGAGGCTGGTCAGTGTCTCGTCGTCAGACCCGTCATAGAAATAGCTGTCCGGGCCCTCGAGCTGCCACGTGCAGCTGAGTGCATCTGGAGCACGATTCACGATGACTGTCGAAGTAGTCGGCTCTGGTGGTGATGTGGGTGTACTTTCTTCGCAGCCGGTGCTCAACGTAAAGATGAGAACCAGCAAGACCAAAAATGTAGTAAATCTGGTCATTTACTGCCTCCTGACTGTATGGGGCTGAAAATTCAAAAGGAAAACTTCGCTCCCTTTCAAGGATTAGCCTGATTTTAAATGAAATCATGCGGGGGAATAAGCCGCATGACCATGTGGTAATGCCCCGAATAAGCTCGATCCGGGACCGATACCCCACCCATATATGCGGGGTGGGTGCTTCTGCATTGAATCTTGTCCCTTCCATTAATATCATCCGACCCGAAAACCATGCTTTCGTTGGACGAGTTGAGCATGAGGTCCTTAATAGAATGTTCTGTAAATGCGGATCCCAGCGCATACCTCAGGCAACGCGATCCAACCCAATCGAGCGCCGGGGGGACCCCAGTGGATTGGGCGGGGCAGATGTCTGGGCTCGTGCTGAAGAGCCTGATATGATCTGTGATATGACATCGCTGGAGTGAGTCAACACCCTGGACATCACACCCGCAATATCTGCTGCAGAAATCGGGTTCTATCGTATAATTCAACTCTTACGGGAGAATTGAACTGGGAATTATCCAGCAGGATATGGTGGGGGCACTGGGAGGGCACCAATTTCGAGGTCTGATTTCTCTCGTTATTGGGTAAGCGCAAGCATTGCAATGAGGACGGAATTAATAGGAGGGACAGGCGTTATAATAACGGATGTGATCCGGGTGAAGAGGAGCTGATCAGGCCCTCAGCGATAAGAGAGGGTGTCCTTAAATTATTTGCTAGTTGTGTGTCACTGAAGCTGATAACGTACAGCCCGTGGTAGTGTCTGCATCAAGGGAAATATAAGGAATACCTGAATGATTACTAAAAAGATAACCTCTCGGAGTCGGGCGCGCCGCCTCTGCCGCAGAGAAGTTGTTTGAGCGTTCTGGTATCATCGAGGGGGTTCCATCGTGAAGAAGTTGATCATTCTTCTAGTCATATTGCTGATGTCAGGCTGTTCCGACAGCACAGACCCTGGGCCAGGCAGCGATGACGAGCAGCCGTTTGTCATCGAACCGGATCCATATGAATGGGTCCCGGTATTCCGCTTTGACGGCAGTGCTGGCGCATTTTGTTATCCGGATGAGCCCAAGCCGGAAAATGACGGCAGATGCATCTCTGTTTTCAATCCAGACGCACCGGTATTTTGGGAAGGACAATGGTGCTCGTCAAACTCGTATAAGCTGGCATTCTGGGTATGGTACGGCTGGCAGCAGGAATGCATGATCGGACAGGGAAGTCACGCAAATGACTGGGAACATGTGATCCTTAACTTCAATTATATGACCGCTACCTCTTTCATTCTTGAGTCTGTGACATTTTATCAGCACTCAGGATGGTACACGCGCTGGCAGGACAGCGAGACAGTGAATGTATGGATCGGAAAGATCGGTCACGGTTCATATCATTGCCGGTGTGACGGCACGGGATTTCTCTGGGAGGAGACGTACTGTCAGGGCGGGTGCGGATACTGGGACGACTTCAGAAACGACACGTACGGGATCCATTGGAAACCGACGAATCTGGTGCCGCTTGATGTGGCGAAGAGTATAGACGGCCCAATAGGCGACCGGGTGAAATACCAGGACTACAGCAATATCCCGCAGTGCGAGGGCTCGACAGACAGGATTCTAGGGACAGCGGGTTGCTGGCAGAACAATTACCTTCTATGGCCGACCAGCCAGGCGACGAGCATATTCGATTACGCGTTTTTGTACGAATGCGCGGGATATCCTCTCTGCTCGTCCCAGGAGAATTCCAAGGCAATTACCAGCATCTACAGCTACCACAATAATGACTGTGAAGACAGGAGCTGGACGTTCGGATGTTCGGACCTGCCTGGAGACCCTTCAGTATGTGCATGGACCGATTTCCTTAACGTATGGGATGGGGAACTGATTTACGTTGCTCCGGCTGATTGCTTCATTTCCGGGTTTGCGAGCGTGCACAACAATGACGTGGAAGATAGAATATGGAAGGTGAAAATCTGCAAACAAGAAGGTAAGTGCTGTACGGCAGGTGAATGGACCGATTTTTTGAATGCTTTCGATGGCGTGCTGAACCTGCAGACAGGGGGAAAGGTTATCTGCGGGGTCGCCAGTTATCACAACAACGATCATGAAGACAGGCAGTGGAGGTTCCTGCTGTGCGACCTGGTGAATTGTGATTGAGTTATTTAATTGTATAGGAAATTCGATTTCTAGTCAATACCGCCCGCATGTCTGAGATCGGGGAAGGACCTCGTGTCCATTCCATTAACTTCATCCGACCCGAAAATAATGCTTCCGATGGTGTGCCTCACCTTCTATTAATTCTAATGTGCCATTGAATGATAATTTCTGCACATCCCCAAGCGACGCGATCAAACCCAATCGAGCGCCGGGGGGACCCCGGTGGATAGGGTGGGTCAGATGTCTGGGCTCGTACTGTAGAGGTTGATATGACATCGCTAGAGTGAGTCAACACCCTGGACATCACACGCGCAATATCTGCTGCAGAAACCGGGTTCTATCGTATAATTCAACTCTTACGGGATAATAGAAC
>RCNC010002561.1_pt1 | contig 12131 bp, 10 predicted proteins | sample 2041301 | NCBI WGS metagenome assembly RCNC01 (sample SAMN09708231, study PRJNA481090) | Marine sediment metagenome, whole genome shotgun sequencing project. | biome: marine sediment; feature: ocean; material: sediment; isolation source: Sewage treatment plant 13A marine sediment (STP13A) ... | reverse complement strand
AGGGCATCTGCATTCAGGCATCCTTCAAAATGAATTTCAGTTTCACCCAGGGGAATCCCATCAAGCAAGGATTCAAGTATTTTAATATCCGGCAGTGGACAATTTGAGAGATGGATCCGGATGGCCTGGGCACCACCTTTCAATGCAGTTTTGATACGTTGATTGGCTTCGGCTGTATTGCTGTCAGGAAAAATATCCTGGCATATGATCCAACTGTTGGGTGTGCTGCCTGTTTTCCTGAGCTGGCCCACATTTTCCAGGTAATCCAGGGAAGCAAGGTCCTCCTTGCGGTAGTATGGCTTAACCTTAATTCCTTCGTCGGTAAGCCATACCAGCTTCTTATTATAGTCGGCACCTTTCAGATCGGCCTTGATCTTCTCTTCCCAGGCTGCAGTGCTGATTTCGGGGAAATCTGCAAACAGCGGTTTGTAATCCTCTTTTTTCATGCTTTTTAAAATGAAATGCAAAGAAAGTAACTAGAGTAATCCAGTCATTTTCGCCGGATCAACCCAGTTGTCAAACTCTTCGCCGGTCAGATAACCAAGCTGCAGGGCCGCCTCTTTCAAGGTGGTCCCTTCCATATGGGCTTTCTTGGCAATTTCTGCAGCCTTCTCATACCCTATGTGGGTATTAAGAGCGGTCACCAGCATTAATGAGTTATTAAGGTTCTGAGTTATGCGCTCCTGGTTGGGTTCAATTCCCACAGCACAGTTCACATTGAAAGAGCTGCAGGCATCACCAATAAGTCGTGCCGATTCCAGGAAATTTGCGATCATCATGGGTTTGAACACATTCAGCTCAAAATGACCGTTGCTGCCGCCAATATTGATGGCCACATCATTGCCCATCACCTGGGCACAAGCCATGGTAAGGGCTTCAGCCTGGGTGGGATTCACTTTCCCGGGCATGATGGAAGAACCTGGTTCATTGGCTGGAATGATGATCTCACCAATCCCACATCGGGGTCCAGAGGCCAGCATCCGAATGTCATTCCCGATTTTCATGAGGCTGACCGCTAAGGTTTTCAGGGCGCCATGGGTTTCTACGATGGCATCATGAGCAGCAAGGCCCTCAAATTTGTTGGTCCCGGTGATAAAAGGCAGATCTGTGAACCTGGCAATATGCCTGGCAACCAGCTCCGAATAGCCTTCAGGTGTATTGATTCCTGTTCCCACAGCTGTTCCACCCAAAGCCAGTTCGGTCATGTGATCCAGGCTGTTTACCAGGGATTTCAAGCCATGTTCCAACTGGGAAACATAAGCAGAGAACTCCTGTCCAAGAGTCAGAGGTGTGGCATCCATCCAGTGGGTCCGGCCAATCTTCACAACCTCCATATATGCTTCAGCTTTCTTCTTGAGTGTATCTCTGAGATCCATCACACCAGGAATGGTCACTTCGGTAAGCATTTTATAAGCTGCAATATGCATGGCCGTCGGGAAGGTGTCATTGGAGGACTGTGATTTGTTCACATCGTCGTTGGGATGAATAAGGGTTTTTCCTTCACCCAGATTATTTCCCTGAATTACATGGGCCCGGTTGGCTACCACCTCATTTACATTCATATTGGACTGGGTGCCCGATCCGGTCTGCCATACCACCAGTGGAAACTGGTCGTCCAGCTTGCCTTCAATAATTTCATCACAGACCTCCATAATCAGATTGGCTTTCTCCTTGGTAAGCACTTCCAACTCCAGATTTGTGGCTGCTGCAGCCTTCTTCAGGTAACCAAAAGCTATGATAATTTCGATGGGCATTCTGCCATCGCCTATTTTGAAATTCTCTTTTGAACGCTGGGTTTGAGCACCCCAGTACTTGTCGGCTGGCACCTGGACTTCGCCCATGGTGTCCTTTTCAATCCTGTAATCCATTGTTATCTAATTTTGATCAAATATACTTAAAGCTTGTCAATGTTCTCCACCGGATTGCCCACCACGGCTTTGTATTTTCCTTCCACTATGGGTCGGTGAATGAGCTTCGGATTTTCTACCATTACTTTGATCCACTCTTCGTCATTCAGATTGAGGCCTTTTAACTCTTTTTTGTAGAGCTCTTCCTGGGTCCTGATCAATTCAACAGGTTTCACATGCAGCTTCATGACCAGTGCGCTTAGTTCAGCTTCGGAAAGAGGATCTTTCAGGTATTCTCGTACCTTGAAATCTATTTTCTTTTCGGTAAGATAAGCCAGTCCATTACGGCTTTTTGAGCAACGGGGATTGTGATAAATGGTATACATGCGCTGTTTGTTTAATGGTGTTTTTCTGTCGCTTAAAGTTTCACTCTTCTTTTTTCTTATTCACCGGATCTGCATCCAGAATGAACATGCCCCGACCATGGGTGGCAATGATAATTACATTCTCCCGTGGATGGACGGCAAGGTCATGGACGTAGGTACAGGGCAGGTCGCCCAGGACCTCCCAGCTCTCTCCTGAATTCTTCGATACATAAACCCCCACATCTGTTCCCAGGTAGAGGATGTTTTTGTCCTTAGGATCTTCCCGGATTACATTCACTGGTCCGGCGGGTATATTGGCTGAAATATCTTCCCAGGTGGTCCCAAAATCTTTTGAACGCCAGATATAGACGGCAGCATCATCATCTCTGCGACCGGTCTGTGTTACATAAACGGTTCCAAAATTGTACTCAGAGGCTACGATTCTCGATACCCATCTGGCGGGCAGAGGTTCTTTTCTAATATCTTCCCAGCTTTCTCCACCATCCTTGGTACGCCATAGCCGGCCGTCATCGGTTCCGGCATAAAGCAGATCAGAATTAAATTCAGATTCCTCCAGTGCACTGATGGTCTGGTAAGAGATGTCGCCCTGGTTTTTGGAATCGTTGTAGGTGAGATCCGGACTGATTTTTGTCCAGGTGCCTCCTCTGTCAATGGATTTTAATACATGCTGTACCCCATGAAAAACAATATCCGGATTGTGAACCGAAAGGAGGGTGGGAGCAACCCACTGTCCCCTGAATTCATCCTCTTCGGGAAAGGTTTGCGGAAGAACCCATTCCATATCTCCGGGATAACCTTCTACCGTGGCCTTTGCTAATTTCCCATAAAAGAGCGATGCAAATATGGAGCTATTATCCCTGGGATCCACCACATGGGTACTTCCCTCCGCACCGAGTGTATAGCCCCATTCAGTGGGTCTTACCTTATCTTTTCCCTGTGACAGATCCACTTCGCTATAAAAACTATGGTGATCCTGAATGGATCCATAGACCCTGAATGGCTCGGCCATATCATACTCCACATTGTAAAACTGGGCCATGGGAAGCTCCTTGATAAAGCTTCGCCAGTTTTCACCCTTGTCGTAGGATACACTTATCCCTCCGTCATGGGCAGCAAGGATGTAGTTGGAGTTGTCAGGGTCGATCCACATGCCATGCTGATCTGCATGAATCTTTCGCCTGATGGGTTCAAAGGTGGCTCCGCCATCTGTGGAAACATTGATCCAGAGGCCCATGGTGTATACCCGGTCTTCATCATTGGGATCTACACGCATCTGTGCGAATACCCAACCATAGGTTCCGGAATGCCCCGACATGTATTTTTTGGTTTCCTCGGTCAGACCGCTCACCTGAGTCCAGCTGGCACCCGCATCGTCAGATCTATAAAGGGTGGCTCCTTTGATTACATCCTGTTTGGCCCTGTCGTAAGCGTCCAGCTCACCTTCTTTCGCTTCAAATGCTACCTCATAATCGTCTACAAAGGCGTAGACCACATCGGGATTGGAACGGGCGATATCAATCCCGGTCCGACCCATATATTTTGAAGGCGGAAGGCCATCGGACAATTGTTTCCAGCTTTTCCCGCCATCTGTGGTTTTCCAGATGCCATTGTTCTTGTGGTTATCATAGGTTCTTGGATCGTTCCACTTTAATCGGGTCCGCTGCCAGGTGGTGGCATAAAGAACCTCAGGGTCTCTGGGATCCATTACCAGATCGTTTACTCCACTCTCAGGCCCCTTGTATAGAACCTTCTCCCAGGACTCTCCTCCATTTTTTGTTTTATACAATCCCCGATCCTTATTTTCTGTCCATTCATGACCCCCGGCTGCCACATATACTACATTGGGATCTTCAGGATGAATCACAATCCGCGAGATGGTAAAAGTCTCTTCAAGCCCCATGTGTTGCCACGATGTGCCACCATCGGTGGTTTTCCAGACACCGCAACCGGGATTGGAGGATCTGAAAATATTAGCTTCTCCGGTACCCACCCACACAATTTCCGGGTTAGATGAGGTCACGGCCAGGTCGCCGATGGTGGAGGTTCCCTGATGCTCAAAAACCGGATCGAAGGTAACCCCCTCATTTACGCTCTTCCATACACCGCTGGATGCTGTGGCCACCCAGATGGTATAATTCGCTCCTTTGGGTCCTACAGCCTCCACATCAGTGCACCTGCCACTGATGTTTGTCGGACCAATAAACTGCCATTTCAATTCCTTAAAAGCAGAGCTATCTCTCAATTGTTCATGGTTCGTATACATGGAGAGTTTTTCTGCCCCGCTTAGTATCGGTTTTTTGACCTGGGCAAAGAGGATGGAGGGGAGCAGAAGAGTGGTAAATACTAAGATCCGAGGTTTCATAGTTTCGGGGTTTGGTTTTGCAAACCTAAAAGTAGCTATTTTTTGTTCTGCTGCGAAAGTTGTAACTTTTACCTGATTCAAAAGCACGAACTACTTAAGCTGATTGATATGAAAAAAATCTACACACTCCTTGCTATTGCCTTTATCGCTGCGCTTTCTGTCCATTCTCAGATCAATCTCTTCCTAGAGGAGCAGGTTTTGGATCTGGGTGATTCCAGGTCTTCAGCCTGGGTATTCCCGGTGGCCCATGATTTGGAATTGGCCATGGGAGATTTGCAGGATTACTGCAAAGACCGCAGTGATGTGAAGTTGAAGAAGGAAGGCGAAAATATATTAATGGGAGAGAAAGTTTCCATTCCTACCATTGCCACTAAAAGAGGCGATCTGGTGGGCAAGGGCTTTATTACTGAGACCTATTATGGGGTTGCCCTGGTATTTCAATTGGGCTATGATATTTCTCTCAATAGTGTGGATTTTGAACCCGAGATGAAGAACTTCAGAAACTATGCCAAGGAGTTTATGTCTTACCATTATGAGAAATCTTTTACCCGAAGGGTTGTGACTGTAGAGAAACAGATCAGCGATCTGGAGAAGGAAAAAGGACAGGATGAGAATAAGATCGGTAGTGCGAATAAAAGGATCCAGAACCTGAATAAAAAGATCGCCAAGGAAACAGACGAATCAAAATTATCTCAGTATAAAGCTGAGATTGAGGCAAATGAAATGGAGATCGCAACGCTTTCTGGCAATACTACTAAATTGCAGGAGCAGATAGATCAGTTAAAGGGAGATGTGCAGAAGCTTAAGGAAAAATTGCATAAATTTCAGGCCAACATAGCCGCCTTTTAAAGAGTTCTCGGCATCAACAGGACCTTCCAAGCGCTTTTTTATTAATTTGCGCCAAAACCGTACCCATGCACATATTGATTGTGGAGGATGAATTGCCGCTTATGGAATCCATGGTATCTTACCTGGAGATGGAGGGGTTCAGGTGTGAGCAGGCTACCAGTTATCATGCAGGGCTTTGCTCCCTGGATAAACATGCCTATATATGTATGCTGATTGACCTTAACCTGCCGGATGGAGAGGGATTGGATTTAGTGAAGCTGGCGCGTCAAAATCAAACAAATTCAGGAATCATTATTGTTTCAGCCCGTAATGCGCTTGAAGAGAGGGTGAAGGGTTTGAGCATGGGGGCTGATGACTACCTGGTGAAGCCATTTCACCTGTCGGAGCTGGTGGCACGAATTCAATCGGTGGCCAGGAGAACCCATACCCAGGGTGAAGAGATTCTGAAGTTTGGTGTGATCAGGGTGATGCCCGAAGAGAGAACTTGCTTTGTGAAAGATATACAGGTGGAGCTGACCAGGAAGGAGCACGATTTATTACTTTATATGATGGCTAATCGCAATCGGGTGATTACCAAAGAGAGTATTGCGGATTACCTCTGGGGTGAATATGGGGGAGGGTATGGATCCTACGATTTTGTATATACCCACCTGAAGAATCTGAAACGTAAATTGCTGGATGCGGGAAGCCCGGATTATGTTCAGAATATTTATGGAATAGGTTATAAATTTACCCTGGAATAGCACCCCATGAAGCTCCTTACCAAAACCACACTCTATTTTGCAACCTTCTCTCTGTTCCTCTTTTTCTTTATGGGGATCATATTCTTTAAGGTACTCAAGAACATGAGTATTTCGGATTTGAATCGCGAACTATCCGGAGTGAAGGAACTGGTGGATGATGTTTTCCCTCATTTCCTGGGTGGTCAGCTGAAGGGGCTTCCCGGGATTGATTCCATCTCCATCAAACATGCGTGGCCGGGAATGGAAGCTGAGGATCAATTTAGCGATACCCTGATGTTTGACGCACAGACCAATCAATTCAGAACCTTCAGGTGCCTCAGGTTTCAGTCTGAACATGGAAATATAAATTACGCAGTAGAGCTATATAAATCAACCACCCCGGCAGACAAACTAGTGGAGCGAGTGACCCTTTTGATGACGGTAATGGTCATCCTCTTCCTGGCTGGAATATTTTTTCTGAACAGGTTTATTTTTGCCAATCTCTGGAAAGATTTTTTTGATGCCCTGGAAAAACTGAAGCAATTTGAAACGGTAAAGGAGCCTGTGGAACTTGGCGAATCTGACGTGGAAGAGTTTATAGAACTGAACCGGGTGCTGGAAGGAATGACCATGAGGCTATCCAGCGATTACAAAGAGTTGCGTGAGTACACCGACCATACAACACATGAGCTTCAAACTCCGCTGGCTGTAATTAAAACCAAAATAGAGTTACTGATGCAATCAAGCAAGCTGGGCTCCGATGAGATGCAATTGCTCCAGGCTATCAATACAAGCACCAATCACCTTTCCAGGCTCAATTCTACATTGGCTCTGATCACCAGAATTGAGAACCAACAATATACCCAGAAGGTGGAGATCAGCCTTTCAGAATTGCTTGACAAACACCTTGAGATGTTTCAGGAACTGGTGGAATTACGAGATATTTCGGTGGAGCGAAGGTACTCAGGCAAGGAGCGGCTTGTTACCATGGACAGTGGGCTGGCAGATATATTGGTCACCAATTTACTCAAAAATGCTATCGTACATAATGTGGAAGGGGGTAAGATCATTGTTGCAGTCACTGATGGAGCCCTGTGTATAAGTAACGATGGACCAGCACTCTCGTTTAATGAGCAGGATCTGTTCAAAAGATTTGTCCGGGATACCAAAAGAACCGGGAACTTTGGCTTGGGCCTGTCGCTGGTGAAGAAAATTTGTGATTATTACGGTTTCCGCATCAACTATACTTATGAAGATCAGCAGCATTTCTTTAGAATTGTGTTCCCGAATTAGTTTGGAGCAATTCTTAATAAGATCGTAATGCGCTCATTAGTAACGTTATAAAATATCCATCCCGTATGGGTTTCTCAAAATGGCAGGTTTCTTCAGAATGTCAACAGAATTAGGGTATACTTTTACTTTCATAGCTAAAGAGATTTTTAAAAGAGGGCCAACTTAGATGACACTGAGTTGGTCTTCTTTTTTTAAATTTATCTCCAAATCCTATCAGGCATGCTGTATACAATTGCGTTTAAAATCCATATTTACATCAGCACCATCACGCTGCTGTCTGGAATTCTAACCCTGGTGTTATCCATTCAGGGATGGGTGAAAAAGCGGGAATACTCTCCACTGGATCGTTGGTCCTCCGTGATCTTTAACATCGGGCTCTATTTCCAACTTATCCTGGGATTTATTATCTATTTTACCCTCAGGACCACCCTGGAAGGGGCTTTGTGGCATGTGCCCGACACAGAGAATGATGCTTCACTCAGGTTCTGGGCCATCGAGCACATTGCCCTGATGATTTTCGCGCTGTTTCTCACTCAGCTGGGGAGAATATTTATCAAAAGGGCCACCCAGCCCATCCGGATGTTTAAAGCTTCTGTATTTTACTATGGGACCTCCCTTTTGTTGATCCTTTTCTCTATCAGTATCGCCCTCTTCTTCAGATAAAGGGTAAGCTACTTCTCATTAAAATCATTCATAAGATTTTGAAGAAATGCCAGGCCTGGATCTACTTCTAAGGAAGAATCCGGGAAATCATTTTGAATATATTCGTTGGTGATTAGGCTGTAAACCGAAAATGAACTGTCTTGCAAATATCCAAACCCGTCATTGTGAGTATAATATGCAAACGACTTCGAATCTTCTGAAAAAAGATCTTTGCTAAATTTAAAATCTTCGCTTGGCAAGTCAAGTTGGTTCAGAAGTGTGACTGGAATATCTGTCTGTGATCCGATTTTGTGGATGATTGTATCGCGAATATTTAGGGCACCGCCAAGCCACAGCATCGGAATGTTATATCTTCTTTTATCAAAGGCAGCAGCATCTCCGACCCTGGCCCCATGATCTGTTACAAAAACAATCAGTGTTTGATCCCACCACTCTTTTGTTTTGGCCGTTTCAATAAATTCTCCCAAAGAGCGGTCCGAATAGTATATGGCATTTTTAAAATTAGTAAGTCGATCAGTTCCCTCGAAGACAGGCTCCATGGGTACATCAAAAGGATAGTGACTTGACAGGGTGAGCAATACATGAAAGAAAGGAGAAGAGGCATTGTCCGATTCTTCTATCAAACTATGGAAGAGATGATGGTCAGGGACTCCCCAATTGGATGTTGACATTGCGGCGGGGAAGCTTTTGTCTGACATGATTTTATCAAATTCCCCCATCATAATGAATGAGCGAAAATGACCAAAATCTATATCTCCGCCATATAAAAATGAAGAGGAGTATCCGGCCTTTTTTAGGGAGTGATTGAGCCTGGGCAGTTTTTGACCTTTACTTTCATCGCGAATTATTGCAGTGCCCGGAAGGCTTGGATATCCGGCAAGGATGGCGCCAAGTGCCCGGTCTGTTAAGCCCCCCGTGGCATAGAAGTTTTTAAAGAATATACCTTCCTGCAGTAAAGAGTTAAGATTTGGAGCCGCAGATCCATCCCCCCCCATTTCAGTGATAATGACTTGTCCAAAGCTTTCAAGAATAACTATAATAACATTTGGCCTAAGGGTGTTAAGAACATTCAAACTACTTTTTTCGTGTTCAAACAGGTCATTTGTAAACTCCCTTACTTCAGCATCTGGATAGTATTGATCAGATATAGAAAATTTTTCTTTATCGACGAGAGAATAGCCAATACTCCACGCCGGATTAACGGCAGCATGATTTAAAAAAGGATTCTGATGAAAATATACGGATCCAATATTTATTGTAGAGCTTCCAAGTCCACCCCTCATAGGTATGATTAAGGCTGGAAATAGCAGGAAAAAAAGAATCATTCCCAGGATGGATTTATTCTGAGGGATTACAAGGGTTTTACTTACCCATTTCCTGTAAATTTGAAAGTATAAAGTATATATGGTCAAACCAAGTATCAGGAACATGGCCACTAAGCTCCAGGTTGAAACAGATGCCAACATTTCCTTGGGCGTGGATAGATAATCAAAGATGGAATTGTCAGCCGGTGTTCTCCAATACCTGTAGATCACCAAATTTGTAAAAAGGGCAAGAATAAGAACAATCAGCATTATAAGCGTGTAGACACCAAGGATCTTTTTAAAACTCTTCGAAATAATCAGGGTGTAAAATATAAGAATGAGTGTGGGGAAAAGAAGGATATAACCAGTAATCGAAACGTCAAGCTTCATCCCATAGGCAAGTGTCATTAACCAGTCCTGAATCCCGGCATCCCCGTCCAAATCTCTGTAAACGATCAGAAAAATAATCCTGAATGCCATCTGGATAAACAGGAAAAAAATAATATACCTGAAATAGAAGTAGAGGTATGGTTTAAGATTTTGTAGTATTGTTTTCATCCGGAGTCTAACAAAGATAACTGGCTTATTGTTTTAATGCGGCCTTGGTAAATATGTACTCGGGTATATCCTGGTCAAATTTTGCGCTGGTCATCCTGAATTCGGTACCCTTGCCATCCTTGAGTATGTCTTTATAGACCATGGTCATTGGAAACCAACGATCCTGGATCTTTTGAACATCTGAAAGTTCAGTGCGTTTCAAAAGCTGACCACTTTTGGCAAACATCTCCTGCTTCAAAGGAACAAATCTTTCGCTGTCCACCCAAATTTTCTGTGCGTGGTAAGCTACGTCCTCCACATTGGCCACTAAATCCAGCACATAGGTATCTCTGCCGTCGATCTCTTCATGCCCTTCCAGGGTGGCGTCATAGATATCAGTGAGCTTCCTGTCATCCATCATATCCTCATAAGAGAGGTCGGAGCCCATCACCGATTGGCGCAACATATGTCCCGATATCTGAATGATGCGATCGGTGGAGGGAGAATAAATCCATAGTTTGTCCTCCTGCTTCAGCATTTTGGTTCCTTGTTCACGGGCAGGAGAGAGGTATTCGGTTAAAGATTGTATGTCCCCCTCCGAATAGGTTCTTGAGGTAACGGTCCGGCTCGAACGGCGACCATGGATCACCATGTCTGATTCAAAAATCCGGTTTTTGGAAGACATGTTTTTGTCCACGGTTTCCAGTATCTCCTTTGCATCCTGAGCAGCCAGTGACAGGCTAATTGAAAGCAAAACCACTGCATATATTATTGTTCTCATTTTCTTTATTTTTATTTTTTTTACAGAATACTATTCACTAAGCACTCTTACACTTCCAATTCTTTAAAAAGTTGTGCGGTTTTTCGTTTATAAATGGCAAAGCCTGCCAGCGCACTTCCCAGAACTGTGGCTATTACTCCGGGAATAAATCCTACAATATACATGGAAGGAGTAACTACTGCTCTGAAAACGGTGGGCATCATCACTCCCAGATTGTCCATCATACCCGAGAAATCGATGCCGTGGGACTGTAAGCGATAACTCAGGGCCAGTCCCAGGATGGTGCCCACAGTCGATCCGATTATTCCAATAAGAGCCGCTTCCAACAGGGTGGTTCGGTAGATATGCTTCTTCTCTTCCCCCAGGGCGAGTCTTACTCCAAACTCACTGTATCGACGCAGTCCGCCCAGTAAGCCTGTATTCCATAAAACGATGGACATGGCAATAATAAATATGGAAACCATCATGCCCACCATATTTTCGGCAATGGCCAGGTAATCTGCCATGCCTGCAGCTTCGGCCAGGCGAATCATCTTGGGAGAAAATTCGTCCTCTTCCAGACTGTAGATCTCATTATAAGATGTTGCCAGGGCCATTGCCTCTTCATCGATGTAGGGTTGATTGTTGAAATAACCCAGGATCTCAGTGGCTCCGTCTTCCATATCCATGGCCAACTGAGCATCTTTGATATCAATAAAAATGGCTCCCCTGTCAAGCAGGGTATTCCCGAAGCGAATGGTTCCGCTGACTGTGAAGGTGTAGAACATCATACTGCCATTCATGGTTGAACCAAAAAGGGTTACCTCATCGCCAACTGCCACTTCAAATTTTTCGGCAAAATCGTCACTGATTAAAGTCTCTCCCGGCTGGTCGGGAATTTCTCCTTTTACAATGGCATCGGGAATATTTAAACGCTCCACTTCCGTGCTTTCCGGTGAAAGAAGGTCTATGGCCGTAACCATGGCCGGGCCCTGTCCCCTGGTTTCCCCGTTCTCATCAGGTACATCCAGAAGTCCTCCCGAACGAATTCGCTCCACCCATTCCATATCGGGATACTCGACATACAGTTGTTTTTTCATTGCAGCAACATCCAGCAGGGCCAGGTCGAGTGGTGCCTGGTCGGAAATTTCATCATAGGCCCGGGTCATTATTTTCACATGACCTGACACAAAGCGGGCATTCATGTCGATCATGTCTCCCATGATTCCCTGGAACCAGCCACTCATAAATACAGTCAGAAATACACCAAGGGCTACTACGATAACCGGCAGGAGGCTCCGGCTTCTGTCCCTTAGTATTCCTTTTAGCAGAAATCGTATCATTGTAGTTTTCCTTTTAAAGCTTCAGTTGGTTTCATTTTTGATATTTTCCTGGCAGGGAGATAGCT
>RCNC010002560.1_pt1 | contig 12133 bp, 11 predicted proteins | sample 2041301 | NCBI WGS metagenome assembly RCNC01 (sample SAMN09708231, study PRJNA481090) | Marine sediment metagenome, whole genome shotgun sequencing project. | biome: marine sediment; feature: ocean; material: sediment; isolation source: Sewage treatment plant 13A marine sediment (STP13A) ... | reverse complement strand
TCACCCTGGATCTTCTGTTTCCACGGGTAATAAAGATCCAGAAAAATACAAAGATTAAAACCATTATCACCTGTCATATTAATGATTTTTTTCCTTTTCCAACAAAGCAGCTGTTTCCCTTTGTAAAGAAAAAGATGTTTCGCAAAGACACACCTCATGAGGGTACTTTCAGCTTTATGGATCTGATAAAAAAATACTCAAAATTTAAATCGGACACAAAAATTAAAAACAAGGCTTCCTGGGACGACACCGCCGCCCTAATTTATACCGGCGGAACCACGGGTGTCAGCAAGGGGGCTGAATTAACCCATGCGAATTTATCATCGGTGGTGCAGCAGTTCAGCGCATGGTTCATGGGGCCATTATTAATGATGTGTACGGTGCAACTGAAAATACGGCTTTTGCCACATGTACTCCCTGGAAGGGAAAGGTGAAGATCGGCACAGTCGGCGTACCTTTGCCAAACACAGATATTAAGATAGTCGATCTTGAAACAGGGACCATTGAACTTGAACCGGGTAAAGAGGGCGAGATCTGTATCAAAGGTCCCCAGGTCATGAAAGGGTATTATAAAAAACCAGAAGAAACGGCTGCTGCGATAAAAGACGGCTGGTTCCATCTTGGTGATATCGGCACCATGGATGAAGAGGGCTATCTAACCATTGTGGATCGAAAATCCGATATGATCATTGCCGGTGGCTTTAATGTATACCCCCAGGAGATTGATGAAGTGTTGATAGGACACCCTAAAATCCTTGAGGCCTGCACCATCGGCGTTTTGGATGCCTATCGGGGGGAAACCGTCAAAGCCTATGTGGTCCTTATGCCGCAAGAAAAACTGTCCGAAGAAGAGGTAATTGCCTATTGCAGGAAAAGCCTTGCCGCCTATAAAATTCCGCGTAGCATTGCTTTTATCGATGAACTACCTAAATCTGCTGTGGGTAAAATACTGAGACGGGAAATCAGGCGCATCGATGAAGAACAAGCCCCGAAAGCGCCCTGATCACCTATATCTGATAGAAAAGTTTACCGGGTGTGCCCATGTTCAATGGCGGTTGTGGTGTCAACCAGAAATGTTTCTAAAAAATTGGCACAATTTCGGCATGGGGCGTCCCATCTTTGGCGGGCAGGAACAAAACCGTATAGGGTGAACCGGAACGCACGGTTAGTTGCCGATACGTTCCACTTTAAAATGATCGCCTTCCGTTTGCATTAAATCTACCACCACTTCCTTGCCGCCGAATCCGTCAACCAGGTCATGGGCCCGGACCCGAACTTTGTGAGCAGCAGCAGGGATTTTTAAACCGTTTTGGCTGCGGGTAAAGGGCTGTTCCGTTTCGTGGGGGTGCCATAATACCCGGGTGAATTCATCATCAGGATTTACTTTAAGCACGGTATCATCCGGTAGAATCACATCCCAGCCGTTGACGTAATCCTTCCACCCGGTATCGGGATGGGAAACGGTCACGTGAAAAGTCCAGATTTCTTTCCCGGTTTCCACGGCTCGAACAAACAGGACGTCAGCATTACCCTTTGGCGCTGAAAAAGACATTGTTGCTGGAAGCGCAATCAGTCCCAGGGTGATACATCCCCATATGAAGTGCTTTGACGTCACGGATACCATCGTCTCAATGTTGAAATTCCCCTAAATCCCCCTTTTCAAAGGGGGATTTAGGGGGAATATGCCTGTGAACTTTGGACTGTAGGTCTATAAAACCGCTTCTTATAATAACATCAATGCGATTTTCATTACGCGGCTTTCGCTTCCAGTGCTGTCGCTTTTTTTTCGGCCGTATAGAGCCTCTGGGCGGCTTCGCGTTTTTTAGAAATACTCACATCGGAAGACTCAACGAATTCCACGGCCTGGACCTCACAAAAACGGACACATTGAGGATCACCGTCGCAAAGGTCACATTTGATCACTTTGTTATCAATACCGTTAAAGCTCATGCCTCCGAAAGGGCATACCGACACACAGGTGCGGCACCCGATGCATACATCGTGGTCCACTTCCACGATGCCCGTGTGATCATTACGGGAGATAGCGCCCACCGGGCAGCCGTGCAAACAAGGGGCATCCTGGCACTGCTGGCAGGCCATGGGGATGTAAACGCCTTCCGATTCCCACTTCATTACCCTGATACGGCTGCGGATGGGATTCGAAATGCCATCATGCCAGACGGCGCAGACCAATTCACAGAGCCGGCAACCGGTACACTTTTCATGATTTATCTGCAGTACTTTTGCCATTTATCTTCTCTCCTTTTTAGACGAAAGGGTAGTGGAGTTAATTCTTTCCACTGCCCTAAATCGATTACACCAGATGAGACGGCTCATTTTCCAGTCCCAACCGCTTCAAGGTTTTTTGGGTCGGTCGTCCGTTTTTGTCCAGCCCTTTGTATTTATAGAATTCATCGACCATGCGGTTAAACTTCTCTTTATCGATTGAAAGGCCGATGACATCGGGAGCGCCCCGGCGGCAGGGTTCGTCAAAATATCGGTGATTGAGAGTGTCCCCTTTCGCCGGATCGTTTCGTTTTAACCCTTCCCGCAGATTGAACATACGCTCCACCATGTTGCCTCGTTCGGCAATGGTCCAGAGTTCCTCAGGGGTAAACTCCAGACCGGTATTGTAGTAGACCACTTTGGGCCAGTCCTCGAAGTTGGGGAGCGTGGCGCCAAGGAAGGTCGTGTGGTATTTACAAATTCCCAGACAATCCACCCCCATATAGACATTTTCCTGCCAAAAAACCATCCAGGGCTTGCCCTCATAAGAAGTATGCTCCGAGTTGAGTGGCCCATCATAAGGGATGGGTGAGCCGAATATTTTCCGTAACACTTTTTCCGGCAGGTGATACAGATCGATAGCCGGTCGGCTGCGCAAATGGTCTGAACCCCGGGAAGAGGTAGCAACATTCAAGGCCAGGGCGGGGGTGGCTCGCTCATCGGAATGCAGGTTGCTCATTCCCTTGACCTGGATAAGATAGTCGAAGGAATTTTTACCGAATTTTTTGGAAGCCGGAATGCCGCCGTCGGCCAGGGCATCGGCCACAAACCCCTCGCGATAGGCGATGCGGCGGACCATTTCCAGGGCTGCCTCGTCATTACCAAATCTCAAATCGAGGCCGCCGGTCTGTTTATCGGTGATAATCCCTTCTTCGTAAAGCTCCATGGCCCAGGAGATGAGACTGCCGACTTCGAGGTTATCCATGCCGAACTGATCCACCAGATGATTACCGGTGAGTACCGTCTCGGCGCTACGGCATCCGATCTCGGCGCCGAAGGCCCCCTGGGAAGTATATTCCGGCCCTTCATCATACTTGCCGGCCAGCGGTCCCGAGGGGATGCGGTACTGGGCCCGGCAATGTACCTGGCAGCCGAAACAGCCGGTCATGTGGTAAGGACCGATGGTTTCGGTGGCGATCTCGTCCAGCCGTTCGGGTTCGATGTCGTCGGCATATTCCAGCTGGTTGTATTTAAAATTGTGCGTCCGTAACCCGCCCCAGCTGTTGGTCGCGCCCCAGATAAAAGGCGTTCCCAAGGCCCCCTGGGTCTGATTGACTTTGGCGCTGGTAATCTGGTCGATAAACTGCTTGTTATACTCAAAGGCTTCGACCGGGTGGGCGATCTTGATATCCATGGTCCCACGGGCCGCCACGGCTTTAAGGTTTTTCGATCCCATAACGGCACCCATTCCGGTTCGGCCGGCAGCGTTTTTAATACCGGTCATTACGTTGGCGAACGTGACCAGATTTTCACCCGCCGGGCCGATGACACACGCTTTGACTTCTTCGTCACCGAGTTCCTTGCGGATCGCCCATTGGGTCTCCGTGGTGGTTTTTCCCCACACATTGGCCGCATCCCTTATTTCAATCTCGCCATTGTGAATAAACAGATAGACCGGATTTTCCGCCCGACCCGTGATGACAAGATGATGAAACCCGGCCCAGGCCATTTCCGGAGCAAAAAATCCACCCATATTGGCGCTGCCCAAAAGCCCGGTAAGCGGTGACTTGGCCATCACGTGGGTGCGAGCCGTGGCCGAAGCACAGGTCGCCGTTAAAATGCCCCCACTGATAATCAAGGCATTGTCCGGCCCCATGGGATCACATCCCTTTTTGGTATGATTGTACAACAGGTAGGCATCCAGCCCCCGACCACCCAGGAATTTTTTTCGTACTTCAAGGGGAATGGGTTTGATATCAATCTCGCCGGTCGTCAGATCGATGTAGGCGATTTTTCGATTTAAGGCCATCTTACTTTCCCCCCTTTTTCCCTGTTTTCTTTATTATTGCGGCTTGTTTATCGGCAAAGGTCTTTTCAGCGATTTCGCGGTTAACATCCCAGACCGGTCCTCTGATTCTGGGTAAATTGTCATTGACCCAGAACAGACGATACTCCATTCCACATGTCGGACACTTGGCGTGTTCGGATCCCGGCTCAGGTATAATTCGTTCCATGCAGCTGGGATTGTGGCACCGGATCTTGCCGAATGTACGGGTCTTCCGCAGGCTTGCGGCGGTGGACTGTTTTCCCCCCTTGATGGTCATACTCGATTCTCCTTTCACTTCACAAGATTCATCATAATGAACGAAAATTTATGAATAGATATCATATTAAAATGGTTTGTCAAGACTAAAAAGCCCCAATAAAACAAGGATATCCAGAAAAAAGGTAATTTAAGGTTGACATTTTGGGCGTAGTGCGCTTATTAAATAAACTTGATTATGTTCAATATGGTGAACAATGACGGTTTTATACCAAGCACCTACGGTAAAAAAAGCATTTTTGATTTTACGATCCATCGCCAAATCGGACAGCGGGATGGGGATCAGCCAGCTGGCCCGCTCTCTTGACATCGGCAAGAGCACTGTCCATGGAGTGGTAGGGGCGTTGGAATCAGTGGGAGCGGTGAATCGGAACCCTGTCACCAAACGATACGCCCTAGGACTTACCCTGTTTGAACTCGGCCGTGCAGCCTACTCTCGAATCGACTTGAAGGATGCGGCCCGACCGATTCTGGAATCCCTGATGGAAAAAACCGAGGAATCGGTCTTTCTGGGGATTCGCCACGGGGGGCATGTCACGATTCTAGATATTGTCGAGCCGTCCCATGACCTGAAAATTACCGCATCGGTGGGAATGACCATTCCTTTATTGGCCGGCGCGACGGGTAAGGTGCTGTTGGCGGCCATGGGCATGAAAAAAGCCGCGACATTGATCCAATCCAATGAATTGCCAAAATTTACCGATCATTCCATTACCGATCCGGCCATATACCTGGAAGCGGTCAAGGCCGTTATCCAAAATGGATATGGCCTGGATGACGAGGAATACCTGACCGGTGTCCGGGCGACGGCCGCGGCCATCAAGAACCATGACCACGCATCGCCGGCCGCCATCTGGGTGGTTGGATTTAAATCGGGGATCAACCGGTCCAAGCTGGAAAGAACAGCCATCGAAACCCGACAGGCGGCCGAGGCGATCAGCCGCCGCCTCTCCGATCCGGGGTCATCACGGCAAGGGTGGGACTATGCAGGGTAAGGTCAAGGTAACAAGAACAACTTTATGTTTAGCCACGGACCCACACAGACTATTTTTTTGAGAAATCAGTCAGATCCGAATAATGGAACTCGTCTATGTGGGGCAAGACCCGAAGGCGGAACAAACCAACCGACGGGCACACCAGCCGACTGACTAGGAGACTGAATTCATGACATCTCAATTGCTCTGGGTGGATCCGAAAAAATGCAATGGCTGCATGGAGTGCGAAGTGGCCTGTGCACTGGTGAAAACCGGTGAAAAAGACCCGGCTCGTTCTCGGATTCGCGTCATCGACTGGAACCAAAAAGGGCTATTTTTACCGGTGAGTTGTCAGCATTGCGAAACGGCTCCGTGCCTGGCTGTCTGCCCCAAGGAAGCGATCCACCGCGACCCGGCAGATCAGCGCGTCATGGTCGATTACGATCGCTGTGTCAGTTGCCGAATGTGTATGGCCGTTTGCCCGTTTGGGGCGATAGGATTCGACGAGCAGACCCGAATGATCGTAAAATGCGACCTTTGCGGAGGCGATCCGGCCTGCGTCCCGCGCTGCGAACCCGGGGCTCTCATTCTTTCGAATGCATACCACGTGCATGATCGCCGGACGAGAAAAGCGGCCGGTAGGGTAAAGTCAATCAGCCACGGACCCACACAGACTCACACAGACTATTTATCTGAAAAATCAGCCAGATCTGAATAGGTAAACCCGTCTGTGTCTGTCCGTGTGGACCCGTGGCTTATATTTTTAAACTTTTATATGTACATCAATTGACTACAACGCCACCGGGGGACAAGCCCCGATGGCGGGGCAAACCGGCTAATCGGCCCACTGATCCGCTTACCGACTGGCTGATAGGAGAACAATTTATGTCCTACTTTCAAGTCACCGAACAGTGCAACGGCTGCCTGGCCTGTGTGCAGAACTGCCCGGCCAATGCCCTCATGTTCAAGGACGAAACGGGGAAACGGACCTTGCTTCACAACATGGCCTTGTGCGCCCGGTGCGGAACCTGCTGGCGGGTCTGTCCCCAGGAGGCCATCCTGTTCGAACATTTCCTGAAGAATCAATGGGACGAGGTTGCTCAACTCGATCTGGTTTATTGCCACATCTGCCAGGAACCGCTTTATACGACAGGTTTTAATCAAACCTTGACGGATCAGACGGAAAAACCGGTTGAGCCAACCTGTCAGCGGCATCGGCTCTCCCTGGATTTAATGGCCAAGGCCCATTTTTTTCCGGGTGGAAAGCAGCCCCATCCAGATCAAGCAGATCAAGCCAAGGGGGAAAACAAATGATTGTCGGTGATTTAAAACCCCTGGAGGAAATCGCGGCATCTCTAAAGGATTTCAAAAAGGTGCTGGTTTTGGGTTGCGGAAGCTGCGTCACCGTCTGTTTATCCGGCGGGGATCGAGAAGCACAGGCCCTGGCCCAGACTCTGGCCCGTCCCGGTTATTTTAAGGACGAGCCGCCTGCTTTTGAGATCGACACGATCCTGCGACAATGCGAACAGGACCTGGTCACCGCTTATCAGGAGCTCCCGCCGGATACCGACGCCATCCTGTCGCTGGCCTGCGGGGCCGGCGTACAGATCGTCGCCGATACGTTCGAACCGTTGCCGGTCGTCCCTGCCCTGAACACCACCTTTCTCGGCGCGGCCGCAAAACCGGGGGTCTGGGAAGAGATGTGCCAGGGCTGCGGCGACTGCATTCTTTCCGACACCGGGGGGATCTGCCCGGTGGCCCGGTGTGCCAAAAGCCTGTTCAACGGACCCTGCGGCGGCTCCCAGGCCGGACATTGCGAAATCGACCTGGATGTTTCCTGCGTGTGGGCGCTGATTTACGAGCGTTTGAAAAAGCAAAATAAACTGCATCGGCTTCACAAGATCCGAACACCCAAGGACTGGCGACCCGGCGGGGCGGCCGGACCTCGAAAAAGGATCCGGACCGGGATCGGGGGGAGCCCGGGAGAATCGTAATCAACGATATGATGCTGAATTATTTGGAATCAATAAACAGGAAACCGCTTCATGGAACCCAATGAAATCGAACTGCTCAGTGTGGGGGTAGATGTCGGCAGCTCCACGAGTCATCTGGTTTTTTCCAATCTGCTTCTGAGACGGGATGAGCGATCCGCTTCCCGACGCTTTCTCATCGAAGAACGCAGGGTCATTTTCGAGGGAAAAATCATCGACACCCCGCTGGTGAATCATCACACCATTGATATCGACAAATTAACAGATTTTCTGAAATCGGAGTATCAACGGGCGGGGATCGCTCCGGCGGACGTTCAAACCGGCGCGGTGATCATCACCGGAGAAACGGCCAAAAAGGCCAACGCCGGACAGATCGTGGCAGCCCTGTCCCATGATGCGGGAAAATTTGTCGCCGCTACGGCCGGACCCAATTTTGAAAGCATCATTGCGGCCATGGGTTCCGGAGCCAGAGAGCGATCCCGGAAAACCGGTCAGACCCTATTGTCCTGTGACATCGGCGGCGGCACCTCCAATATGGCCATTTTAAAAAATGGAGAAATCATATCCACCAGCTGCGTGGCCGTGGGGGGGCGATTAATCGCCGTCGATTCCAGGGGAAAAATCCGACGGATCAGCGAACCGGCACGGCAGGTGATGGATGATCTGGGATTGAATCTTCAAATCGGAGACCGGCCGTCAGCGGGGGACCTGGATAAAATCGCTGCAAAGCTGGCGGCAGTTCTCATGGAGGTCATCACCGGGCCGGCCTCCTCCCCGCTGGCCCAAAAGCTGAAGGTCACGGATGATCTGGATTTCCCAAACCACATTGATGCGTATTCATTTTCCGGCGGCGTTGCGGAACTGATATACGGCGGCAATGGCCGTCACAACGACATCGGGAAACCGCTGGCGGAAAAAATCAACGCGTTGATCCCCCAATTGAATTCACCGGTGATCGAACCGGTGAACAAGATCAGAGCCACGGTGATCGGTGCGGGCGCCCATTCGCTATCCATCTCCGGCTCCTCCGGATTTATGGACGACAGGATGAAGTTTCCCATTAAAAACGTCCCCGTCATCCGGGTGGATGTTGACCGATCAAAGCTGAGTGTTCAGCACGTCGTGTCAAGAATCCATGCGGCATTTCGCCGATTTGACAGGAAAGAGGGAGAAGAGATCATCGCCTTGTATTTCAGGGACCCTGTGCGAAACTCCTATCCGCAGGTGGAACTGTTCGCCAAATCCATTGAAGCCGCCCTTCCCTGTTCAATGGCCAACAACATTCCCATCATTTTAATTTTCGAGGGGGATATCGCCTGCAGTGTGGGCAATGTCATCCGCCGGGAAACCACGCTGAAAACCAACCTGCTGACGCTGGATGAATTGGATCTGACCGAAGGGGACTGGATCGATATCGGCAGCCCCCTGGTTGAAAATCAGGTGTTCCCCGTTACGGTAAAATCTCTTGTTTTTCACGGACAATGATGGCGTCGTAAAAAGTCCCATCTACGGCGTTGTCGTGTTTTTTCAGACGCTCGGCATACCATCCATGAAGTATTTATAATAGAGATTGATTCTTTGTCTGCCACCACCCAATGGTCGTGCCGACTCTTTCAAATTCTATATTTTCCCTTAATTCAATCTGCCGTATCCAGTCTGCCAGGCCAGACGCATGGTGGATGATCAAGGGTGTACTGTGATTGGGTAAAATATCCAACGACAGTCTGTACATGCTGATAATTTTATTGGTTTCATAGGAAGTTTCCCGGTTGTCCCAGGGGGTGGGATGAATAAACCCGTGATTGGCCCCCTCTTCTTTCAGGTAACCAAAATGGGCGGGATATTTTGGTTTTAATTCTCTTATTGCCCGGATGGCATCAAGATTTATCTGGCGGTTAACGCCTTTGTTAATATTCTTTAAAATGGTATCATCAAAGGACTCAAATCCGATGGAAGATAATAAAATCCGAATATCTTTTTTTTGGGCAAGTTCTAAAGCTTCTTCCAATGGCTGCAGTCCCTTTAAGAGATAATCCGCTCTCAGGGTAAGGTTAATCTGGGATAACTCAAGGGACAGTTCATCTGCCAGCTCTAAAATTCTTGCCAGTTTGAACAACGGACTTTCATTAATCAGTTCAAAGGGTATTTTCCTGCCATCGGGGCGCCCGGGCAAAGCCAATAATTGTTCCTTTATTGCCGCCTCGTTTACAGCTCCCATATACCCTTTATCCGCGGCCACATCACAAAAACTGCATCCTTTCTGGCAAATGGTTATAAAAGAAGGTTGCGAACTCTTTCTTTTCAGCCACCACGGATAATCAATGGGGATTTGCCTTTTTTTAGCCGCATACTGGCATCCGATTTGTTGCAATATCTGGGCGGTTGTGACGGTTAATGGCTCAAAAGCGGCATTCTTCAGCACATGGAGTGTTTGCCAGTCTATTTTTGAAAGATAGGTATCATCCCAGGGGATGGACGGGTTTTCAATAATACGGTTATTTTTATTCTTGCATGAAACCCCCTCAAATTTTGACATATCCTCACGACCTGATGCCAAAACCGGAATAATCTGCTGGGCCGGGCCGTGGAGGGCAAAGGAAAAATGATCGGACAATCCTTTAAATCGATGGGGATATGTCTGCCAATCAATTTCTCCTTTATAATCCGGCCTTGCCTGGGGTCCGGCAAGGATAGTGACCGCTCCCCCATCTTTTAAGTCTTTGGCGAAATCAAACAGGTCCGGTCTTCCGCCGAGGGATGAAAAGCCAACCACTTTTTGCCGGTCTTTAAAATAGTGATTTAAGGCGGTTTTCAAATCCTGTTTATCATCATCATTGGTGATACCGACAACGATTGCTTCATGGTCGGCATAATCGTTGATGATAGTGGCGGCCATCTGGGGGCCTAATAGCCCGTAGGATTCTCCGGTAAAATATCCTGTGATGATAACCAGTTTCTTTGTTTTTTGAATCATGTTTGCAGCTAAATTAAAAATAATAATGCATGTGCCAAACGATTCCTTGGAATGTGCATTATAAACTAACTTAAAACCGTATGAAAGTCTTTATAAGGGATGGATAGCGATGCTTGTAAGGAAGGATAGAAATAGAATAGGTGGGTGGGAATAGGAAAGTCGGCATAACACCTATCCGTACAATATTTACTACTCAAATCAAGGTTTGACACACAACTCGCAACTCGTAGATACCTTTGGCAGCGCTATGCTCTTATTTACATTAACGAACCGAAGCATTTTAAGCTGCCCGAGGATATTAGCTCCACTCCTTTCCATCAAGCATTCTTCCGTTTAGTTTCTTTTTACCCGCCCATTGTTTAAAAAACTGAAGTTTCACTGAAATGATACTATTGATAATCACGCAACCATGCGCAGCAAAGTAGCCACAAAGGATTTTCGCGTGAGTTTGTCGTGGTTATCGCAAACGGCAGCGAAATTATCTGTCAGGGCGGCGTTGGCAATAATGTGCCTCAGATCCGAGAATGCGTAATTATTGCGACCCCTGACTTTATGTCGCCGTTCAGGGATATTCTCAATCCGTGCCCCATAGATCCAGGTAACGGTGGCGGCCATCAGGGAAAAGTTCAAGTGATTCATGACGGCATGAGCATTTCGGGTTTGGCTTTTACTGCTGCCGATGTCCTGTTTGATCTCTTTGAAGCCGGATTCGATTTTCCATCTTGCGCCATAGTATTCGATGATCTGTTCGGTAGTCAAATAGAGATCGGTCGAGATGAATGCGATCCACTGTGTTTTACGAAAGACCCAGACGACCCGGACAGGGCATTTGAGCGTTTTGAGCATGACTACTTTTGTAGTGGCCAGGACCTCGCGGTAGTGACCGTAGAGAAACACACGATGGCATGATGCCTCGGATTTGATTGTGGCAGCCATTTCGGCACACGTGCCTAGTCGCCGCCCATACTTGCGGGGTCTGCCGCGTTTTCCTTTTGGTCGCTTGGTGGGTGCCATAGCGTAGAGAACGATATTGGAGCGTAATCTGGAGAGTAAATGAAATGAAGTCCCAAGACGTTTGCGTACGGGTTTGAACAATCCATTATTCCCAAACCAGCTATCGCAGATCACCGTCACCGGGACACCGACAAAATGATGGGATAGCTGAATAATCATCTCGGCCGCCTGTTCGAGCTTTGTGTGAAAAGATGTGGTTGCGCCGGGAATATCCATGTTATCCATTTCTGACGCAATCGCTTTTTGGGGCAGATAGAACCTATGGGAAAGGGGCAGACACGCCCAGCGACCTTTGATGCGTTTGAGCAAGCCAACGAGAACCACATTCTGTGCCCAAGGATATTTGGACTGGTTGGTTTTGGCAGCATGATCGAAGATATGCGCACAGCCGAAGATCTTTCTGCCTGTCTTGGGGTTGATGAAATCATCCAAGGCGATCAACAACCGGCCATCGGTTAGCGGACTTGGAATCAGGTTCCACAATTGAGGCCACAGTCTGGACCATGGAAGCTTGTTTGATGCCATAAAGGTGTAGAATCGGCGTCGATTTACGCTCAGGCCGAAAAGAGTGTTGATGCACCGCAGGATGTTCGAAGAGATAGAACTGGTAAACGGAACGATAAATGCCAGC
>RCNC010003789.1_pt1 | contig 12137 bp, 8 predicted proteins | sample 2041301 | NCBI WGS metagenome assembly RCNC01 (sample SAMN09708231, study PRJNA481090) | Marine sediment metagenome, whole genome shotgun sequencing project. | biome: marine sediment; feature: ocean; material: sediment; isolation source: Sewage treatment plant 13A marine sediment (STP13A) ... | reverse complement strand
AAACCGGCTGATTAGGGCCGTTTCAGAGACGTTTTTACGCTTTTTTTAAGGTAATGTCAATTGCTTAGCGTGGCCCGACCCTCGGCCTATCGACCCTCGGCCTATCGGCAAAATCGGACCGGTTTGAACAGTTGTGATATTTAGGATATCTGCAATCAAGGTCAACCTGTGGTACTCTCAATTAAAACGTAACAAAGTGATAATTGGCATCTAAATGGTTTAGTTGCATTATCTATCTGAATTTTCTATTAAAAGTAGAAAAAGGAGGTAGATATGAACAGAGACCAACTAAGGAATATCAACCCAAACCATCTTCACGGATGCCATCCAGCAGATCGCAGCAACCATTTTGGAGAGACCCTATTCCACTTAAGGGTCAAAAAGCCTGAGAACGCACTTCCTGCGATTTCCTCCCGGCTTCGATTGCTGGAACGTATTTTAAGCGACATCTCTAGAAGTGATTTTCCCGCAAAAGATTATTTAACAGAATATATACGTCAGAGGTATCGTCGTAACTGCAGGCCCAACACCCTTCGTGCAACAGCCACTTCTATGAGGCAATTCCTTTCCTTCTACCGCAAGACAGGTAAACAGCATATAGAACAAATGACGAGAGAAGATATTGAGGCTTTTACGGAAGATTTGCAGGATCGCGGGTTAAAGCCCAACACGGTATCCTCCCGATTGCGCACTGTCTATGCGTTTGTACGCTTTTTGATTGAAGGGAAGGTTCTGGGTTACGAGTTGCTGGAAAGAAAAATCAAGATAAGGCTTCCGGATCGTCTGCCACGGGCCATCGATCCGGATGATCTACAACAACTGTTGTCGGTAATCGACCAGGTTCGCGATCGGGCGTTGATATTGCTGCTATTGAGAACCGGCATGAGAATTGGCGAGTTGTTGCATACCAAAGTACATGATGTGGACTTGAACAACCATAGAATATTGATCTATCAGGCAGACAAGACCGGTGTCGGCAGGGTGGCTTACTACAGTGATGACGCCGAAAAAGCCCTTTTGTCGTGGCTTAGAGTCAGAAATACTTTCAAGGAAAACCTTTTCTATGGCAGGGGCCGTAGCTCGTTGTCCTATGAAGCTGCTCGTTGCATGTTCAATAAATATTTAAAGAAAGCAGAGCTATCCTACAGCAGCTATACGCTGCATTGTTTGCGGCACACCTTTGCCACGGAACTTCTAAATGCCAGGATGCCGTTGGAATGCTTGCGAGTTCTATTGGGACACACCAGCCTGGAGGTCACCAGGATATATGCGCGGCTCACTGATAAAACGCGTGAGCAGGAATACTTTATGGCCATGGAACGAATTTTAAAGGGAGAAACCGATGCATATGACCCATGTGATTATTAACTTCAGACGGCACCTAAAACGTCGCAATTACTCGAAGCATACCATTAAATACTATCTGAACATTATCAAGCAGTATGTGATCTGGGTGGATGTAGCGCTTGAGCTGGCGACACCTGAAAAGGTAGACATGTATATCGACCATCTTCTCAGAAAAAGAATGCATCCGGCAAGCATCAACCTGTATCTGGCTATCATCCGGGTGTTCTACGATTACTTAAAATACGAGGAGAAAGTGGATCTTATCAACCCGGTGAATCGTAATCGCCGTCTTCGTGTTCCCAGACCCTTGCCGCGGAGTCTTCGCGACCAGGAAGTAGAGAAACTGTTTGGTGCAATCAAGAACAAACGGGATATTGCCATGTTCAAACTGATGCTCAGGTGTGGGCTTCGTGTAGAAGAAGTGTCCAACCTGACCCTTGGAGTGATCGACCTCAAACGTCGCAGGCTCATGGTTCAGCAAGGAAAAGGCGGCAAGGACCGTGTGGTATACATCAGCGATGATGCCCATGCTGCGTTGATAGCCTATTTGAAGCTTCGCTGTCGCAATCAGACCAAGAGAGTCTTTTTGGTGGAGAAGGGTACCTATAAGGGGCAGGCTATCTCGGTACGAGGCATTCAAAAGCGGATAGAGTATTATGCAAAGAAGACCCGAATAAACGTCTCGTGTCATCGTTTGCGGCATACGATGGCCACACAGCTATTAAATGCAGATGCCGAGGTAGAGACCATCCAGGATCTTTTAGGTCACAACTGGATTACCACCACCCAGCGATATTGCAAGGTATCGAATTTAAAAGTTCAAAGAGACTACTTCAAGGCCATGAGAAATGTTCTGCAACGCTCGGCACAGCCGCTTTCAAACCAGATGTTTGATCCTGGCGGATGATTGGATATCAATTGTTGCACCACAAAAATAAAAGGTAGGTTAATCACATATAACTTACCAATAATAATAGAAAAATCAGATTTTGTTACGTTTTATCTCAATATATCACCACTTCTTCTTTTCAGAATCAATTATGACATTCCCTCCATTCAAAAGGGTTGTTATGCCGCAGCGGTATAACATGCCATATAGGCGTCAAAAGCTGCATGGCCATTTTTCTGTAATATTTCTTTGGAATCCGAAACATTATAATATTGTTGATAATTTTTAAATATATGATAGGATTAAGACTGCTAAATATGAAATTAAATTTTTTATTGTGCACGGATATTGCATTTTCTCGATAAGTTCGATTTTCATTACTTATCGAGAAAACTATCCAATAAATATGTTAGGGTAATAGACAATGCAAAAAACTATCGCCTTTTTATTCCTATTTGTATTTGCATCTTCTCCGAATATACATGCGTATGAAGAGAAGCCAGTTCATATGAGAACAACAGCTCCATTTCAAGAATTTTTAAAAGCCACATTTTCGATAGAAAGAAGAAATAACCAAAACAACTATTATCCTCACGCATCAGGTTTTTATATTAAATATGATAATGTGCCTTACGCAGTTACCGCTAGGCATGTTGTACAATCAAAGAACAAAACTCAGGACAGTGATGAAATTTGGGGAGATCTTATTAAGCCGCTTTTTATCAGAATGCATATTGAGAATGATAATGTCCCTGGAGTATCGAGACGCAAAGAAATATGTTTGCTAAATAATAATAGATACGATGGTTTATATTTTTTTCACGAGGATCCTTCTATGGATTCTGTAATATTTCCAGCGTTTTTTAAAGCAGGTGTTTCTGAAGTTTCACTACAACTGCCATATGATTTTATTCAAAAAGACGAATTGGTATTAACCGGAGAGGATGTCCATATATTTGGATTTCCAGGTCCTTATGGCTTTGCTGAAGGGAAAAGCGTTGTTAGGTCAGGCACTATATGTTTTAAGCTCAATAAAAATATATATCTGTTAGATGCTAATACATGGCCTGGTGACAGCGGTGGTATGGTAATTTCGAAACCATACTTCGGAGTTCCAAAAGAAAATCTTGGTACATACCAATGGCAACTTGGAGGAAAATTAATAGGCTTATATATCGGCAGGAAAAACCCCCAAGACCTTAAAGGTTTCAATTTACCAAAATCTCTGGAAGCATTCAGAATTATTGTTTCTGGCCAAGCATTGATTGACATGATCGAATCAAGACAATTTAAAGAGTACCATGAAAAATGGAAAGGGGTTTGGGAGAGAATTAAAGGAAAGCAAAATAAATCTCAACCCTAACATTTTGCTGCTCCCGGCGCGGCTACGCCGCGCCGGAGAGCAAGACGTTATATTAAAGGAAAATGGATACTCAGCATACTACATCAAGATGGGAAATAGTTAAGATCCTAAGCGGATCTTTCGCAGCTGTGGTAATTCCAGTTATCGTCGCTTATATTGGATATACATACACGCAAACAATCAAAGAGCGAGAAATTCAGGGGCATTTCGTGGAGTTGGCCGTTGATATTCTGAGAGATGTACCAAAACCTGAAAATAAGGCTTTAAGGCTTTGGGGAACAGAAATAATTAATCGATATTCAGGGATACAGCTCACAAAAGAATTAAAAAACGATCTTATTGATAGAACCAGTTTCCCATCTGAAACGAAAAAATATGCCAGAAAGCTTGTTATTAAGGACGTCCCATTTGATTCTTTTAAAGAAATAAATAGTTTATTGCTCTCTGCAGGAGCATTCAAAGTCACAATATACAGAGAAAAAGGAAAAAATATCGAAATAACAGCTATTGTTCCTGAAGAATCTGTAGAGTTGGTTTCAAAACAAATTTCAGAAATTTTAAAAAGGTAAAAAGCTCCCATTGATCGGGGCCTTTTAAATTTGAAGAATATAACCTTTTTCTGCATAGGGACCGCAAAAGGCGGGCGACTGTGGCTTTGGCATAATCATCATTAACTTCTCATTTGCCGTTTTCAGTTTCTTTTGCGGCCCATGAGAAATTCGTTTTAAATCTGCCGATATCTCCAACGTATTCAAACATTTGAAATCCAGAAAAGCCTTGTGATACTCAAATGATATATTCAATGTTGGCAAAATGAACATATTCTCAATTCACTGCAAATGCCAGCACCGAGATACGGAATGGATATCTGTAAAACTTGCTAATTAAATGCTTTGAGATAGGTAGTTTTTACTGCTGAGAGCAAAACGCATAACTGAGGTGATGTGGAAACGCTCCAGCGTTTTCACGTCACTTCCAGTGAATTGTTAAAGGGCGTTTTTAACATCAGCCAGGGCAAACGCATTTTTAAAATTTATTTTTGGAACTGGTCAGGGGCTTAAGCCCGTTGGTTATCATAAGTACAGTTTCTCATCATTTTTCATGCAAGAATCAGGTAGTAACCAGGCTCAACTTGGATTCTTTTGAGAGGGTTTTTCGCTTAGATAATACAAACGAATTATTTTCAGGTCTTCATAACTTATGTCGCCATTATGCTCCTTGAAAATCGGGGACAGGTATTCAGGGCCAAGCCTGTCGAAAGTTTCTAAAACTGCCCGTATCTCTTTTTGGGAAAGAGCTGAAACGGAAAGCAGCCCGTCTGATCTGATTTTGTTGCTTTCAAGATTATACTTAAAAAGATGATCTAAAACCGTAACAAGCTTTATGTTGTATCGGACTATGATTTTTTCAATTGACTCTCCGGCATTATATGCTTCGCCTATGATTGCATGCCTGAGTTTCCCGGTTTGTTTTGAAGTTTTCCTCTTCCTTTGCTCGATTTCTTTCGGCCTTTCATCAATACTGTGTTTTTCGCAGTATTCGCAGATAACCTCAAGAAAGATAAATCCGTATCTTTTTAGCTTTTCTTCGCCAATACCGTAAATATTCCTCATATTTTCTATTGTTTGAGGAAAAAATGCGGATATTTCGATCAAAGTCCTGTCTGAAAAGATAACATAGGGAGGGACCTTAGCCTCATCTGCAATCTCTTTTCTTTTCTTTCTTAGCCTGTCAAAGAGTTTTTCATCAAAATCGGTGATATTTTCAGTTGGCCTTTTCTTAACAACTTTAATTTCATCAGCTTCAACCCTGCCGTAAACATTTTCCTTCCCCTTGAAAACATCCCAGGCTTTTTCAGTGAGCTTCAGCCCTCCATACTCCATATCCTGCGCCACAAGCCCTTTGTGCAGAAGTTGACGGGACAGATGAAACCACTGTTTTTTCGTCAGCTCTTTTCCGATTCCATAAGTTGATAAATTTTGATGATCGAATTTTAACACTTTCTTTGATTCCGAGCCACGCAGAACATCCACAACATGTACCGCACCAAATATTTCTCCCGTTCGTTTTACACAGGACAGAAATTTCTGTGCATAAACTGTGATATCTTTAAGTTCTTTTTTGTCCGATTTATCCGCGAGGCAATTATCACACATGCCGCATGTTTTTATGGAGTAGTCTTCACCAAAATAGCTGAGAAGCGGTATTCTGCGGCATATGTCCGTTTCTGCAAACTTAAGCAAAGCCTGAAGATGAATGTTTGCCACACGTTTTTCATGCGCCGGTTTCTGATTAATAAAATATTTGATCTTCTGGATGTCTCCATAACTGAACAGCAGCATACACTCGGAACGAAGACCGTCCCTGCCGGATCTGCCTATTTCCTGATAATAGCTTTCAATATTTTTCGGAAGGTCGTAATGGATCACAAACCGTACATTGGGCTTATTTATACCCATACCGAATGCAATTGTAGCTACTATAATAAGCACATCATCCTTTATAAAAAGCTCCTGATTCTTTTTCCGTTCTTCATCCGAAAGACCGGCATGATAAGGACGCACTGAAAAACCTTTTTGCTCAAGGATCTTTGAAAGGTCATCCACCTGCCTTCTGGAAAAGCAGTATATGATTCCCGACTGATCAGGAAACTGTTTGATAAATGATACTGTCTGGTCAACAGGATCTGCTTTTGAGACAATTCTGATAAAGAGGTTTTCCCTGTCGAAGCTGCTGATATATTCATTGGATGATTTAATATTCAGACTGTTTTTAATATCCTGCTGAACCCGTGGTGTTGCAGTAGCCGTAAGCGCAATGCAGGCGGCGTCTGAAAAACGTGATCTGACATCGGCAAGCTGCCTGTATTCAGGACGAAAATCATGCCCCCACTCTGAAATACAGTGAGCCTCATCAATGGCAAGACAATTAACTCCTACTGATGATAGCAAGTCAAGTATGCCGGGTTTAAGAAGTGTTTCCGGCGCAATGTAAAGAAGGTTAGTCTTGCCCTGTTTTATTAGGCCGATATTTTTTCCATACACCTCCCGCGAAATCGAACTGTTCAGACAGACAGCAGATACTCCCAGTTCTGCAAGCTGTTCAACCTGATCTTTCATCAAAGAAATAAGGGGCGATACAACAATGGTAAGACCGCTGAAAATCAATGCAGGAATCTGGTAACAAAGGGATTTTCCACCGCCTGTGGGCATGATGACAAGCGCATCCTGTTTGTTAAGAACACTATCAATGATTTCAGCCTGAAGTGGCCTGAATTCATCATAACCGAATACTTTTTTTAGAATTTTTTTAGGATTGCCTTTCATTTATGCCTTGTATATGAGCCTTTTTTCGAATTCATCAAGTTTTAGGTTAATGTAATTGTATGTTTTGTCAGATAGTTAAAACTTAAAATGTTTCGTAAAAGTGGTTTTTTACGTACTCATGTAGCGTTCATATCCATAATTGCGCCGTTAAAATCACGAAAATTTTTAAATCACAATGCATCAAAAGAAGTCGCAAAATCAAGAAATATCTTTTTTGCCTCGTCCCTGAAAAATCTCTGCGTTTTGTATATGGAACTTGGAACGATGCAATCAACCTTCCTTTGCGCCCCTATTCTTTGCTTGACCTTCATGCGTTTTTATAATATCATATAATACATTCAATTTATGGGATTTTTAACCTTACAGCGATATCTGTCGCTACCAAAAATGCGTTTTTTTAAACTTGTTTGTTTGGTGATTACGTAAGTGTTTCGAGTTACGCGTTGCGAGGTGTTAATCGGAAATAATCCTTTTTTATAACCCGTACCCAGGACCCCGCAATCTGTAACGCGAAGGATCCCTCAAGCCGGGCGAGTTGTTTTTATGACTTCAATCGCAAAATTTAAAGTAGACCATCTTATCGGGAGGCAACTCGGAACATCTACTATAGTAAAAGAGTTGGCCCGCGGTGGTATGGCTGTTGTTTTTATTGCGTATCAACGGTCATTGAAACGCCAGATTGCGGTCAAAATACTCCCCAAAAGCCTTCTCACCCAAAAAACAGCGGATCTGTTCCGCCAGGAAGCGGAATCAGCAGCCATTCTATCGCATCCAAACATTATCCCAATATATGAAGTTGGAGAAACGGATGAATTCCTCTTCTTTACTATGCAACTGATTCAAGGGCTTTCTGTTGCAAAATCTCTTGCAATGGCTAAAAAAAATATTTTGCCCTCAAAACGCATCCTGCCACTTAATACCACGATCAGAATTATCACCCAGGTTCTTGACGCCCTTAATTATGCGCATACACAGGAAATAGTTCATAGAGATATTAAGCCTGCAAACATCCTAATCGAAAAGCATACACAAAGAGCTATGATTACTGATTTTGGGGTAGCAAAGGTCTTACGTGGCGAGGATGAAAAGCATTCGATGCTTCTGGGGACGCCGACCTATATGGCTCCTGAGCAGGTGTTAAGAACTAAAATGGATAACAGGATTGATATTTATGCAACAGGTACAATGTTTTTTCAGATGCTGGTATCTGAATTGCCTTTCCCTAAGCATAAATCCAAGGCTGATTTGCTTAAACAAAAGGCATTGAATAAAAAAGGAATTTTTCAAAAAAAACCTTCTGAACTCAACCCTAAACTCAACCGGGATATGGACATAATTGTGCAAAAGGCAACAGCCTTTGATCCTGATAAAAGATATGCGATCTGCCGTGACTTCATAGACGATCTAGAGGAATACCAGAGAAAATACATGCAATAAAAAAGGGCAGCAAAATGACAAAACCTAAACTAATGAAACAAACAGTCGATAAGATCGGCAGAGCTTTTGCTCTATTATTTAATCGTTTAGTAATGTACAATTTAGATCATCCCTTCACCGTCGACTCCATGAAGAATTACTACAAGACCATCACAGAAGGGCTTAGTACTTTCTCTCCAATCGTTCTGATTATGAATCAGGAGCAATTTTTTATAGAAGAAGAACCGTTAGATTCCCGGATTAATCTTTCAAAAATGGTTATCCACTTCAAAAAAGCCGGTATTCAATCCATCTCCTTTGAAAAAGGAATGAAAAGTGATGAGCTTAACCTTTTCATTGAAATTTTTTCTGATCTCAAAAAATTCTCCACTGCAGATCACATGAAAAAAGCTCTTACCAGCGGTAACGTAAAAAAAATCAGAATAAACCACGTTATCTTTAAGAAAATGACTTCTGATGATAAAATTGTTTCTAAGGGAACAATAATTGGGAACCAATCAGGAATGCCCCAAGCGTCCCAGGGTGCGGCAAAAACGAAGTTTATGGATATGATGGTTGAAAATATCGTCATGGAAGAAGTTGAAAAGTCCCTCTCAATAAAAAGTCTTATGGAAGATCCGACCGGTCTTTCAAAGGCTATAGTCGATAAAGATCTTTCTGCTTCTAAACAAAGGGGTGGTGGAGAAGGTAAAGGCGATGCCTCAGGGGCCTCAACCGAGACAGATCCTTCTGCTTCCAAGGAAGGCGGCGACGGAAAGGGCGGATCCGGTGATGGAAAAGGTGGTCTTGGCGATGGAAAGGGCGGAACCAGGGATGGAAAAGGTGGGTCCGGTGATGGAAAAGGCGGCCTTGGCGATGGAAAGAGCGGATCTGGTGATGGAAAAGGCAAGTCAGGCGATGTGATTATTAAACAGCTTGACCTGCTTAAGAAAGAAGTCGAAGCTACCATGTCGGGCGCGGGTAATATACAAATGCCGGAATTGGCCAGTGCGGTCCTTGCCATGAAAAAGGATTTGCTGGAACAAATCGAAGCACAGAAGGCCATGGGCGTTGTTTATGAAAATGAAGGAATGATACGCGATGAAACCGACGCCATGATGGACGGAATACTTATTCAACTTGTTAAAGAAGAATACAATCAGGGCAAAGTATCGATTCCACGTCTTGGCCAGATAATTCGGCGTATGATCCCGGAACCGGAAGAACTTAAGCGCCTGCTGCCTAAGATAAAAAAGGCGTTGATGGAGGAAGGAATGTCTCTTCCCCAGTTCGCGCAGCTGGCCCAGGAATTAGGAAAGGAATTGCAAAGCGAAGAGCTTGCTCAGATACTCAAGAAAAGTGCTGAAGAAATCGGCGTAGATGGTGAAGAGCTAATACGTGAACTCCAGATTGATCCGGCGGGAGCGGCCGAACTTATTTATCTTGCTTCTGAAATTAAAAAAGGAACCGGCGATGAAAAGGTTTTATCGGATCTGCTTGTTGATTATGTTGAGCGAATTGGATCAAAGATATCTCTTGATGCTGCTGAGCAAAAAGGTGAAGAAGGAGGCAAGTACCTTAAAGATATTATTTCCAGAGTGGAAACTGAAATTGTCGACAATTTGAAGCAAAAAGATGTAAATAACGATATCATCGGTTCTGTTGAAAAGCGTCTCGAAGAACGCATGGAAAAATGCTTTAATAAGCTTCAGTCTGATTGGGCTTCGCGTTCTGAATCTTCCGGTGCCGGAAAGGGCAAGACCATCCTCGATATTTTCGAGGAAGACGCAGAAGAAGGAGAGGAGTTAAAGGCAATCCTTGAGAACGTACGATCATCAGTTCGGGAAGGAGGCCTTGATGAAAACGATTTAAAGCAGATATTTAATGAAATCTCTAAAAGTAAACTCGATCAGCAGAAGAAAAACCTGAAAAAAGAAGAGCTGAAAAGGAAAGCGCATCAAATGGAAGAGCAGGAAAAGAACGAGATAAAAAAGAAAACACAGCAAATGGAAGAGCAGGAAAAGAATGAGCTGAAAAAGAAACCGCAGGAAAAGAAAAAAGGAAAGCCAGGTCTTCCCAAAGGTGTCTTGAATCGCAACAACATACTTTTTTTTATTGATAAAGAAATCTCACGGGCCGTTCGTTATTCAACGCCCTTTTCAGTCATGCTGCTTTCGATTTTAAAGGTTACTCCTAAAAAACCTGTTCCTAAGGGATCGGTTTTACAGAGTGATGTTATGAATGCAGTTCTTGCAGAGCTGGCAGAAGTTGTACGTGAATCTGATATGGTCGGCCTTCTGAACAAGAAAAAGATACTATCCTTGCTTCCGATGACGGAAAAAACGGATTCCAAAATGGCTATGAGCAGAATCCTGAAGATTTTGCAAGCCGAACCGTTTATCATTAACGATTATCCTCTGACAGTAAAATTTGTCGGTGTAGTTACTGCTTACGATTATGATCGGGCTCAAACACTGAAAACTTTTATTAAGGCGTCCGAAAATGAACTCTATGACATGATTAACAGGTTAAAAAATATCCAGGATATTTACTAAGGGCTCGCTAAAAAATAACTTCACATTTTATTGAGCCGATTAATTGACTTTTTACTTTTTACCACGGATTTTCACGGAAATTTCACAGATACTAAATAACCAAAATTCTGTGCGTTACTCGACCAGCCGGCATACAGGATCAAGTATCCTCGCTTGATATATGAATTTACAACCACCAACAGTACGGGCTCTGGGACTGTGTTCAGGAGGGCTTGACAGCATTCTGGCTGCCCTGGTTTTGCGAAGGCAGGGGATAGATGTTGAATGGGTTACCTTTGAAACACCGTTTTTTTCTTCCCAAAAGGCCAGTCAGGCAGCACAAACAGCAGGCATTCCTCTATCCATAAAGAATATCACAGCATCCTATCTTCAGATGCTTAAAAACCCTCCGTGCGGTTATGGTCAAAACATGAACCCCTGTATGGATTGCCATGCTTTAATGTTTCGGCATGCAGGTGAAATCATGAAAGATAAAGGTTTTGATTTTCTTTTCAGCGGTGAAGTGGTCGGGCAGCGTCCCATGTCTCAGACAAAATCATCCCTTCGTTATGTTGAAAAAAATTCCGGATTTGATGGCTTAATACTACGTCCTTTATGCGCAAAAAGACTTCCTGAAACAATTCCCGAAAGAAAGGGCCTGGTTAAAAGAGAGGGCTTGCTCGATATTTCAGGGCGGTCCCGCAAGCCCCAGATAGATCTGGCAATGAAATTCGGTATCGCTGATTATCCTGCTCCCGGAGGAGGATGCCTGCTTACAGACAAAATATTTTCTATTCGCCTTAAAGATCTTTTTAATCACAGGGAAACCTGTAGCGAAAATGAAATTCATCTTTTAAAACACGGACGCCATTTTCGCTTAAACGAAAACATAAAAATAATAGTGGGGAGAACCCAAAAGGACAATGAGAGTATTTTAAAATATTTTAATCCGGCTACAGACACACTTATTAAAGTAAAAAATTTCCCCGGCCCAATCACACTGGTGCCTCATACAGACAACAGGGAAGCAATTGTGCTGGCTGCATCCATATGCGCAGGGTACAGCAAATCGAAAGGGGCAACACCAGCAGATGTTTCAATCAAAACACCTTCGGGACAGGAAATCATCAAGGTTCAGGAAATACCGCCGTCAGATGTCAGACACCTTATGATTTGATGGCGTCGTAGAAAGTCCCATCTACTGCGTTGCAGCGGTTTTTCAGGAACTCGGCATACTACTTGTATTGCCTCGTCCCTGAAAA
>RCNC010002559.1_pt1 | contig 12137 bp, 10 predicted proteins | sample 2041301 | NCBI WGS metagenome assembly RCNC01 (sample SAMN09708231, study PRJNA481090) | Marine sediment metagenome, whole genome shotgun sequencing project. | biome: marine sediment; feature: ocean; material: sediment; isolation source: Sewage treatment plant 13A marine sediment (STP13A) ... | reverse complement strand
AGCGCAGCGTAGTTACTACGCTTGTATAATATCCATGCAATCTGTGAAATCCGTGTCTAATAAATAATGTGTGGGGAAAACTCTTTAAAAGTGACAACTTTTAATCAGGACTTGACCTCTGTACCTCTAATCTTCTCACTTTCTGGCCGTTTATCCTCCGGCCTCTGGCCGTCTGAAACCTAACACCCGAAACCAGCATTTACAGTGACTTATAGTCCTACTTGATGCTGAAGCGATGCCGAATGCCGGCATAAAGGCATAAACCAATGCCGAGAAACAAGGCCGCACGCCCCAGGAAATCGCCATATTGCGAAAAGAACGTTCGTCCCGCTTGGAGATGAACTTCCCCTTTGAGCGTTGCTGCCTGCCACCACTCTGTCCGGGCAACAACATTGCCCCTGGCATCGATCAGGGCGGAAATGCCGTTATTGGCCGCGCGAATAAAACTCCGCCGGCATTCGATGGCCCGCATCCGGCTGAAATTAAAGTGGTGTTGATAGCCCGGGGTATTTTTCCACCACCCATCATTGGTAATCATGCAAATAAATCCTTTCTGCCTGGGCAGATTGCGTGCGCAGTAGGGGCCGAAGATGGATTCAAAGCAGAGAATGGGTAGAATGCCGATGGAAGCATCTGGGGATTCAAAAGCAGAACGGGCCTCACGGTTGGAATAGGTCCCGGTGTAACCGCCCAGTTCCAGGGAAAATTTACCCAGAAAGCTTAAGTACTGTACAAAGGGCATGCGTTCGAACAGGGGCACCAGCTTGGTTTTATGATAAAACTGGGCTTCAGACCCCGGGGGCAGGAACAGGGCCGAATTGAAGGCTTCATAAAAAAAATCATTTTGCCGGTCATAGCGGCTGCCGGGGGGGATGTCATTCGGGTCCAGTCTCACAAAACTGTGCACCCCCACGATGATGTTTAATTGCGGGTATTTTTTCTGAAAATCCCGTAGACGGCGAAAATGGGGCGATGACCCGGGATTCTCTTCATCCATCTGCTCCAAAATCAAGGTTTCTGGGCCAAAAAGAAATTGGGTTTGCCCATCGCACAGCCTGTCGGCCGTCTTGAAAAACGCATCCAGATGAAGGGCCTGCTGTTGAGGTTCGAACTTTTCCGTATAAGGGTCCAGGTTGGGTTGTACCAGGGCAAAGGACAGGGTCTCTTCCCCTTCCTGAACGTTCTGAAAGATGTGCCAGGATAGAATAGCGGGAACGATTACTATCAACAACAATCCCGCACCGGCCAAGGCGCGGGAACCTGTGTTGCCAGAGCGACAGGCCATGATCATCTTCAGGCCGGCAAGGTTGGCCAGAATAATCCAGAGGGTTCCCCCCCGGGTACCGGTATACTCATACCACTGTATGATGCCGGGGGCCGTGGCCAGGGCGTTGCCCAGGTTGAGCCAGGGCCAGGCCAGATCCCACACTTCATGAACGTGTTCGTACCCCACCCAAATCAGCACAAACGGCAGCAACAGCGAAAGGCCCAGGACCGTCCGGACGCGGCTGACGATCCAGAAAAAGAGTGCCTGTACAAGCGCATTAGCCAGCATGATGAACATGGCGCCCAGAAGGTGGGCGCGCGAAACCCACCAGGTCCCCAGAAAGTTCCACAGCAGAAAACTGACCAGGGCATAGTTGAAAACAAGGTATGGGTTGGCTTGATGCCGGAGTCTCTTTTCCAGGCACAATAGCGGTATCCAGGCCATGAAGATCAGGAAAAAAAGTCCTGGAAAGACCCAGGGAAGCCCCAGGAGCAGGCCGCTGACAAGGGCGAGGTGCAGGTTTTTTATTCCATTCCCCTGGCCGGCAGCATGCTGTTGGCCGTCCAATGGATTGAATGTGCTGGGTCCATGCATATGAACTGTCTCTCAAACCTGGGTACCAGTATCAAGACATTTTCAAATAAATCCTTTATATGCATTCTGAAAGCATTCTGAAAATTTTAAACGCTCACTTTAGGTTGAATACAATCAAATGAAATTAGGTCTCACTTTACAGGGTTAATCATGAAAATTTTGACAAAGCTAAATCCTTCTGATAGCTATGCGTTAGCTACCAGCGAGAAGCTTTACCGAAAACCGCTACACCCCTATACACAGGCACTGCTGTCGGCGTCACCCGTACCGGATCCCACATCAAAGCGCAACAGGATCATATTGAAGGGTGACGTGCCAAGCCCTATCGACCCGCCGCCGGGATGCCGTTTTCACACCCGCTGCCTTTTCGCCAGAGAGGTCTGCAGAAAGCGGGAACCTGAATACAGGGAAGTTGACAAGGACCACTGGGTTGCCTGTTTTTTTGCGGGCAGCGTTAGCGGTTTTCAGGTACAAAGCGCGAACATCTGATAAATTACAGCGCTTGTTCGCACGGATCGACAAGTAAGGACCTTGTATGGGCCGTTACACGATGGCCTGTTAAAAATGATGGTGGGACATATGTTGTCAAGACTGCTGAATTTTCTAAAAATAGACATCTGGAACATCCAGTCCCGGCACCTGTCCGGGAAAAAGTATTTCCTTTTGAGACAGCTGCGGCTTGTTCTACTGGCTGCGCACGGAACCCGTGAAGACCGCCTGCAACTCAGGGCATCGGCCCTTACATTCTATACCCTGTTGGCTATCGTGCCCATATTGGCCTTGGTCTTTGCCATTGCCAAAGGTTTCGGATTTGAAGTACTGCTCGAAAATCGGCTTCTGAAGGAATTCTCGAGTCAAGAAGTGGTGATGCAGCAGGTGTTCAGTTTTGCCCATAACCTTCTCGAAAGGACCAAAGGCGGCATGATGGCCGGAATCGGTGTCATTGTTCTGTTCTGGGCCTCCATCAACGTGCTGAGCCATATCGAGCACTCCCTCAACGACATCTGGGGTATCAAGAAATCCCGTTCGATCTGGCGTAAATTCAGCGACTATCTGTCCATTATGGTGCTTTCCCCGGCGCTCATCATTCTTTCCGGCAGTGTCACTGTCTACGTCAATACCCAGGTCACCACGATCGTTCAACGTATATCGTTTCTTGGTTTTTTCAGCCCGCTTATATTTTTTGGTCTCAAACTTGTGCCATTTGTGATTGTCTGGATGTTGTTTGCGCTCATCTACCTGTTGATGCCCAACACCAAAGTCAGACTCGTGTCGGGTTTAATTGCCGGATTTATTGCGGGCGGGCTCTTTCAGGTTCTCCAGTTCACCTACCTCCATTTCCAGTTCATCATCGCCAAGTACAATGCCATCTATGGCAGTTTTGCCGCACTTCCTCTGTTTTTGTTCTGGCTCCAGTTCAGCTGGCTGATCGTTTTGTTCGGAGCGGAAATTTCGTATGCACACCAGAATATCAATACGTTTGAGTTCGATCAGGAAAGCCGACGGATCAGCTTCGGCATGAAGAAGCTCCTGGGGCTCATGATCTCCCACCTGATCATCCAACGGTTTGCAGAGGCCGGGACGCCCTTCACCATGACCCAGATGTCAAGCAAACTGGAAATCCCCATACGGTTGGTTCACAGGATTGTGGCGGATTTAGCGGAAAGCGGCATTCTTTCAGAAGTGGAGATGGCCGAGCCCGATGAACCCGCCTATCAGCCTGCCGTGGATACCAACCTGCTGAGCATGGGGTACATCGTGGATGCCCTGGAAAAAACCGGCTCCGAAAAAATTCCAATTCTGCAGACAAAAGAAACCGCCGCAATTGCAGCGTCTCTTGCACGTTTCCAGGAAACCATTGACCGCTCCCCGGACAATCTGCTCTTAAGAGACCTCACGAAAGCATGAAAATAAGAAACCACGAAAAGCGATAGGGCCTTTCGTGGTTTTGTGTTTTTGGTGGCAGGCTGTCTATCAAGCCAACTTACGATGATGCGAGCGCCTCTACGTCCTGGATGCTTTTCGGGATGGGTTTGCCCAGGATACGCGAACCGTCTTCGGTGACCAGAACATTGTCCTCAATACGGATTCCGCCGAAGCCCTTGAAGGGTTCCACATTTTCGTAGTCGATGAATTGATCGAATCTTTTTTCGGCTTTCCACCGATCAATCAACTGGGAAATAAAATAAATCCCCGGTTCCACCGTCACCACGAAACCGGCTTCCAGCGGTCTGGCCAGCCGCAGGTTACGCGTCCCGAACTGGGTGCTGCGCGTTATGGTGTCCGTATACCCCACAAAGTCTTCACCCAGGCCTTCCATGTCGTGTACATCCAGCCCGATCATGTGGCCCAATCCGGCGGGTTGGAAAAGGGCATGCGCCCCCAGGGACACCGATTCTTCCACGTCACCTTTCATGAGGCCCATCTGCTGCAGCCCTTGTGTAAGGATGCGGCAGGATAATGCGTGTACCTCCCGGAATTCGATCCCGGGCCGCATCGATTCAATGGCTTGTTCCTGCGCCGCCAGCACGATGCCGTAAATATCTTTCTGCCGCTGATTGAATGTACCACCTACAGGGATGGTGCGGGTAATATCGCTGGCGTAGTGCATGGGGGATTCCGCACCGGAGTCATTGACCGCCAAGTCCCCTTTTTGCATGATGTTGCCGTGGAACTGGTTGTGAAGAATATCACCTTTAACCGAAAAAATCGTAGGATATGACATGCGGCTGCCGCCCCGGGAATAGGCCAGGCTTTCCATGGCGCTTACGATCTCCAGTTCATACTTGCCGGGGGATGTCATTTGCATGGCCATTGTGTGCATTGCACGCGTGATATCCAACGCCGTTTCAATCTGCTCGACCTCGGCATCACTTTTGGCGGACCGCTGTGACACAACAGCACTGATCAATTCAGGGGAGGCGGTTTTCGCGATGGCTTCAGGCGCCCTACCCAGAAGGTGGAAAATTTTTAGCGTATTACCTGCCCGGTACTGGGGCAATATATGCACGGGGCGGTTCGATTTTACGGCCCCACGAACAAATTCATGCAATTGGCCTGCCGGAGCCGTCTCATTGATGGCTGCTTTTTCACACAACGATCGCAGGGATGGAGCAGCACCGGACCACACGCTCGCCTCTAATGTTATTTCATCTCCGAAAACGATTTCCCGGGATGCATCTATGTCGATGGCCGCAGTCAGATCGGGTATATCCTGGCCCCAGAAATATAAGAACGAGCTGTCCTGACGAAAAGGGTAAAAGTTGTCCGGGTAATTCATGGGGCTAAGGTCGTTGCCAAGAAAGAGAATCACACCTGTACCGACATCCGCGGCCAGGCGCTGCCTTCTTTTGCGGTATACTTCTTTTGGAAACATGTAAATATCCTCCTTGGGTTCTGGGATCACGCCATCTCCGGGGTACCCCAGCCGACGGCAATGGGATATTAGCAGGTATCATACTCGGGTTCAAGCGGATCGGCCTGAAATTGGAATATATTACGCCGGTGGCTAAATATCCGAGGGTTGTCATTCCCGCGTAGGCGGGACATGCAGTGAAGCTTTTGCGCTATCTAGAAAAGCACTGGATACCGGAACAAGTCCGGCATGACGGAGTTGGCTACTTAGTCGCCAGGTTAATAATACGAGTACGGCTGCCGGCAGTGAGACGCCATAGGCGTGAATCGGGCGCTATAATACGGTTTTCAGATGGTTTTCTACCCATTAAGAAATGTTTTGCATAAATTTCAGGCAAAAGAGCGCTTACTATTGACAGCATTTAGCCAATTGGACTATTGTGCATGCACTCTCGGGGAAATAAATACCCTGCTCTTCATTCTACAGCATCGACTATAATGGCAATAAATACCGCCATCTGATGTTTCTCCGTAAGTTATGCTTCTGTGAATAAATTGGCAATATTCCCAACGATAAGGTGTTTTTTCTCATCTATGTCGGATGAGCTTCACAAACTCTAATTGAAGGAGGAGAATATGAAAAAGCTGCGTTTAATCGTGATCTGTCTCGCAGTGGCGTGCCTGCTGTTACCGGCGACCGCCTTGGCAGAAACTACTTTGGTCTATGGAACCACCGAGCGGGTGACAGACATGGACCCGGCCAATGCCTATGATTTTCACACATGGGAAATTTTCTACAACATTTATCAAGGGCTATTGGGATACCCAGCGGGTGAAACCGAACTGGTGCCCCAACTGGCGGAATCCTACACGGTTGTTGATGGCGGCTTGGGGTATGTGCTCAAATTGAGAAAAGGCGTCACGTTCACCGACGGAACCCCCTTTGACGCCAATGCCGTGAAGTGGTCCATTGATCGCGTCATTAAGATCAAGGGTGATCCTTCCTGGTTGGTCACCGACTACGTCAAGGGTGTTGAGGTGCTAGGCTCCCATGAAGTCAAGTTTATCCTGCACAATCCGGTAGCTTATTTTCCGTCACTCTTGGCTACTGTGCCTTATTATCCGCTAAACCCGAACATCTACCCCGCAGACAAGATCGTCACCAATCCCGAAGAACTCAAGGGCGGTAAGCTGGTGGGCCTGGGTGCTTATAAGGTGGCGTCTTTCAAACGTGACCAGGAAGTGGTGCTGGAAGTTAATCCGAGTTACTGGGGCGCCAAGCCCAAGAACGACCGCGTGGTGATCCGCTATTTTGCCGATGCAACCACCATGCGCCTGGCCCTGGAAAAGGGTGAATTGGACTTTGCTTTCAAATCCTTCAACCCCTCGGACATAGACGACCTTGAGAAGTCTAACAAAATTCAGACGATCAAGGGCCAAGGCCCCTACATCCGTTATCTGTGCTTTCAGTGTAAAACGCCTCCGTTTGACAACAAGATTGTCCGTAGGGGCATTGCCGCGGCCATCAACCGCCCGGACATCATCAAAAAGGTTTATCTGGGACAGAACGAGCCCCTGTACTCCATGGTTCCCATGGGTATGTGGACCCACACCAACAACTTCCAGTACGACGTGGGCGATGCCAACATGGGGCTGAGCAAAAAACTCCTGGCCCAGGCTGGTTATGGCAAGAACAACAAGCTGAAATTCGACCTGTGGTACACCACCGCCCACTACGGCGACACAGAAGTGGACATGGCCGCGGTTATGAAGCAGCAGTTGGAGGCCACCGGTGTGATGGAGGTCAATGTCAAGTCGGCCGAGTGGGCCACTTACAAGGAGAACTGGCGCAACGAGGTGATGCCGGTTTACTTCCTTGGATGGTATCCGGACTACATCGACCCGGACAACTACACCAACTCATTCGCGGGCACGGCCGGCTCCAGGGGCAACGGCATCCATTTTTCTGATCCCACATGGGATAAGATGTTCGTAGATGGCATGAAGAACCCCGACATGGACGCGCGTGCTGCGATTTACAAACAGATCCAGGAAATGTGGACCGATGAGGTTCCCACCGCTCCAATTTTCCAGGGCAGCCTGTATCTTTTTGCGCAAAAGGGAATTGAGGGCATCAAAATTTCCCCCACCCTCCAGTTCATTTACTCGGTGATCGAGAAAAAATAACCTTTAACCTGAGAGTGGAATCCTTGGGGCGCCCCGGGGATTCCATTCTCATTTTTATGGTACACTGGTCCGGGCGCCTCAAGCGGTCCACGAAGGTTTTCCTTGAAGAATCTCTTACGATACATCATCGCCAGAACACTTCTCACCATCCCGATGCTCTTCATCCTGTTGACCATTGTTTTTGCCGTGATCCGCATCATGCCCGGTGACCCGGTTTCCGCCATGCTTGGCGGCCACGCGCCTGAAAAGGTGATTGAACAGAAAAAAGAGGAGTTAGGACTCAATAAGCCGCTTATCGTCCAATACGGCAATTACTTGTGGCAGGTGGCCCACCTGGATCTGGGCACCTCGATGATCTTCAAACAGAAAGTTACCTCCGCCATTACCGACAAATTGCCAGCTACCATCGAACTCACCATATTCGGCATGCTTGTAACCCTTTTGGTTGGCGTGCCCCTGGGGGCCTATGCCGCGGACCACCGCAGGAGCGGAAAGGATTATTTGATCCGCCTCTTCGGTATTGTCATCTACTGCATCCCGGTTTACTGGCTGGGCCTCATGTTCCAGATGATCTTCGGGGTTTGGCTGGATTGGTTTCCCGTGGCGGGCCGTACGGGTGCCAGGGTGTTCGTCTCCACGTTTGAACAGACGGGCCTGTATATCATCGACACTTTGCTGATAAATGACTGGGCGGCCCTTTGGGATGTTCTGATGCACCTGGTCTTACCGTCCCTGACGCTGGGTCTGGTGCTTTCGGGCATTTTCATTCGTTTGACCAGGGCCAATATGCTCGACGTTTTGAAGTCTGATTATATACTGGCAGCCGAAGCCCGGGGCATACGCCACTTTCCGGTGGTTTACAAACACGGGCTACTGAACGCCTTTGTACCCATCCTTACCATGATGGGTTTGCAAGTCTCCCTGCTCATGGCCGGAGCCGTGCTGACCGAAAGCACTTTTTCCTGGCCCGGCATGGGACGCTTGCTCTTGGAAAGAATTTATTTGAGGGACTACCCCACCATTCAGGGTGTCATCGTCGTTTTTGCGCTGATTGTGGCCTTTATGTCTCTGATCGTGGATATCATCTACGCCCTGATTGACCCCAGGGTGAGATACTAGGACGGATTATGAAGCACTCTCCCACAGCCGCCATGGGGCGGGTTATCGGCGGGTTCACCAACATGGGCCGCAAATACGGGGCCGAATGGTGGATTCTTATCATCGGTGCGCTGATTATCGGCGGCATCATCCTCATGGCCTTGCTGGCCCCCTTTATCGCCCCCTATGACCCTCACGACCAGGCAGCCGGGCCCCAACTTCAACCTCCCGGACGAGAACATCTGCTGGGTACGGACAACCTGCAACGCGATGTTTTTTCCAGGATCATTTTTGGTGCCCGTACTATTTTGTGGGTGGCCATTCTGGCGGCCATCATCTCCTCGGTGGTGGGCATTTCCCTGGGAATGTTCTCGGGATATTCCGGGGGGGCATTTGATAAAACCCTTTCCCTGGTCATGGACTCGATATACTCGTTTCCCGGGTTGATCCTGGCAATCGCTTTTGCAGCCATGCTGGAGCCGGGGATCATGAGCATCACCATCGCCGTGGCCGTGATCTACATTCCCACTTATTTTCGCCTGGTTCGCGGCCAGACCCTCACCATCAAGGAAGAGCTATACGTGGAATCCGCTCGGGCCATCGGTGCGCCCAACCGGGTGATTTTAGGTAAGTACATATTTCCCAACGTCATAGCCACAACGGCCGTGGTTTTCACCATGAACGTGGGTGATGCCATTATGATCGAGGCGGCCCTGACCTACCTGGGCCTGGGCTTGCCGCCCAGCGTTGTGGACTGGGGTATGGATCTGGCCATGGGTAAAAAGTACTTACCCTCGGGCCAATGGTGGCTTATCACCTTCCCGGGCGTCATGATCTCCACCTTGGCACTGGGATTCACCATGCTGGGCGAAGGTCTGGCCGAGATTCTGAACCCTCGTTTACTGGAGCGATAGAGTGAAAGAGAACGTCCTGGAGATCAAGAACCTGCACGTACAGTTCCCCATCCACATAGGGACGGTACGGGCCGTGGAGGATGTCTCCCTCAATCTGCGCAAAGGCGAGGTGATGGGGCTGGTGGGCGAATCCGGCTGCGGGAAATCGACCCTGGGCTTTTCCATCCTGCGCCTGCTGAGGCCGCCGGGACATATCGCCAGCGGTGAGATCAACTATCATGGCCGGAACATATGCAGCATGCCCCAAAAGGAATTATTGGAATTGAGGGGGCGCAATATATCCATGATATTTCAGGATCCACTGACTTCGCTGGACCCTTTGTACACCATTGGCGACCAGTTTCTTGAAACCCTGCGGACGCACGAAAAGGGAATCAAAAAAAAGATCGCCCTGGAGCGAGCAGCCGATATGCTGAAAAACCTGGGCATCTCTCCGAACCGGCTCTCTGAATATCCCCACCAGATGTCCGGTGGTATGCGACAAAGAATAATGATCGGCATCGGGCTCATCCTCGATCCGGATCTGCTCATCGCCGACGAGCCCACCACGGCTCTGGACGTCATCGTCGAGGCACAATTCCTGGATCTGCTCAATGGGCTTCAGGAGAAATTCGATCTGACCATTATGTTGATTTCGCACAACCTGGGTGTGGTGGCCCAGGCATCGGACCGAATCACCGTGATGTATGGCGGACGTATGGCCGAGACCGGCACGGCGGAAGATGTGTTCGCCGACCCCAAGCACCCCTACACCCAGGGACTGCTGGCCTCCGTGCCCAATATAAAGCTGGAGCAACCTGAGTTGAAGGCCATGCCCGGCGCGCCACCGGATTTGGTAAACCCTCCCCCGGGATGCGTATTTCACCCCAGATGTCCTCATGTAATGGACGTTTGTAAGCAAGAGGTTCCCAAAAGTTTTCAGGCCAACGGCCACATGACCGCCTGTTGGCTTTACAAGTGAGACCTATGGATAAGCTGCTGGAAGTAAAGAATGCCACCAAGCACTACCCCGTTGACAAGGGGGTTTTGGCCAGATTGTTTACCAAAACCCTCAAGGTGGTGCATGCCATGGATGACGTCTCCTTTTTCATCCGAAAAGGAGAGGTGCTCGGCCTTGCAGGTGAGAGCGGCTGCGGAAAGACCACCACCGGCAGGCTGGTCCTGAGGCTGCAGGATCCCACGGCGGGTGACGTGCTTTTTAAGGGCCAGTCCATTTTCGCACTGCCATTGGAAGAGATGCGGCAGTTGCGAGCTAAAATGCAGATCATCTTCCAAGACCCTTTTGCATCTCTCAGCCCCCGGATGAGCATCGGTAAATCCGTGGGGCATCCCCTGGAGATTCATAGCGACCTTAAAAACAGTGAGGTAAGGGACCGCACCCTTGAGATCATGGAGAAGGTCGGCCTGCAGCCGGCAGATTTTTTTGCCCGCAAATATCCCCATCAGATATCGGGTGGGCAGCGCCAGCGCGTGGTGATCGCCCGGGCTCTGATCACCAGACCGGAATTTATCGTGGCGGACGAACCCATCGCCATGGCCGATGTCTCGGTTCGGGCCATGATCCTGAAGCTCATGTCTCAGTTGAAAGAGGAGTTCGATCTAACCTATCTCTTCATTACTCACGACTTGGCCACAGCCAAATATATTTGTGACCGTATCGCCATCATGTACCTCGGACAGATCTTGGAAATCGGACCCTTGGTAGAGGTGTTCAAGAACCCGGTTCACCCCTACACCGAATCGCTCCTGGCTGCCGTGCCGGTGCCCGACCCCAAATTTCGCCGGCAGCACCCCATTCCCAAGGGTGAGATACCCAATGCCATAGATCCGCCTTCGGGCTGTCGCTTCCACCCGAGATGTATGTATGCTGAAAAACGCTGTGCCCTTGAGGCTCCGGGGCTGCAAACAGTGTCGGGCGACCACCAGGTGGCCTGCCCAGTACGGATGCGGTCCTGAGGTTGATATTTAATGCCCCTTGTTTGGCGAGAGGAATAATGTTCTCAATTGCGACTTATCATTTCTAATGAAAGGGAGGAGAAAATGACGAAGCTGAAATATATCCTTCTAGTGGTCTTGCTGGTAACCTGCGTCTTCGTTGGGAGAACATTGTCAGCCCCTGAGCTGTCGGCTCAGACGCCGCCGGATACCGCCAAAGCCCATGAGGACACAGTGGATTGGGAAATCCCATTGGCTGCGGGCGTTTACTATCCGCACAAAGGTGAGACAGCCCAGGCCGAAATGCGTTACTACCGTGTACGTTGCTGGCCCGGCTGCCACGTAGGCAGTGACAAGGGTATGTACCCGGAGTACCCACTGATGAGAGACAAACCGATATTTCCTACGTCTACGATCAATAATGTGAAAGAGTAGGTTGTCGAACTCCGCGATTTCGCCGATGATACGCCCGGGAATTGCCAGAAAGCTATTTGTGTGAGCCTACTGCAACTGACAGCGGCAGCCCCCTGTACAATAAAAAGCAAGCGTTATTGGAAAAATGAGATGTCTGAGTGCGTGGCGGGTAGGGTCTGTATTATACGATTATAGCACTGAAAGGTTTCAGGTATTTTCTATATACTGCTCGTATAGTTTCTGATTGTCTTTTTCGTCAATGATCTCCGGCAGTTTTTCCAGGGCCATTTCGATGGCATGATCGATTAACTCCGCACGTATATTCTCCTGGGCCGTAATCATCTGGCTTTCAATTTTTCGCTGGGCGCTCTTCA
>RCNC010002558.1_pt1 | contig 12137 bp, 11 predicted proteins | sample 2041301 | NCBI WGS metagenome assembly RCNC01 (sample SAMN09708231, study PRJNA481090) | Marine sediment metagenome, whole genome shotgun sequencing project. | biome: marine sediment; feature: ocean; material: sediment; isolation source: Sewage treatment plant 13A marine sediment (STP13A) ... | reverse complement strand
TACCGGATAATTTTGACTCCAGGGCAGGAGATTGAGACCCGCACTGCAGCCATTGACGCAGGATACTTTAGCGAATAGTAATATCAGGGATTTTCAACCAGCTGCTTTGGTTGGTTTTTAGGTTCCAGTCAGCGCAACATATCATCCATTTACGAACCTCAAGAGGTTCTTCTGTTGCAACAGCAAGAAATTCCCAATCCTGGGAAACGGTTGAAAATGGCTGGATCATCCAGCTCTCAATTAGCATTTCAGGTTCCGGTTCCACCGGAATAACAGAAGCAAGAACTGTCTTGGATCCATCCTTCCATTCACTTTGCTTGATCATCCAATCCTCCAATTGTATTTTCTCTTCCATATAAAACATGTAACTGCTGGCAGTGAATTCTGCGCTCAGCTCAACTTCGCTTTGAATGTTAGAGGTATAAGTCAGTAAGGGTTGGATATCATTAACAAGAAGGGTGTTTTGACCAAGCATTCCAATACTGCCTGTCATAAGGAATAACAGGACAAAAATTGATCTAGCCAGTATTTTCATAATTTTCCTCCACGTTGTCAAACCCCGTATGATAAATTCCATCAATTGTGCCAAAATGATTAAGATTCAGTTGGTCAATGAAATAAGAGTCTGGAAGGGTAGTATTTTCCCTTAGATAAGTGAACGGTTTTAACACAACATGTGTACGAAATCGTACATTCCGGTCCTATCTGCCTTCAAGCATTATGATACATTCCCCTTTTGGATCAGCATCTCCCAGTCTCAGCAGGATCTCCTCAAGTGTTCCCCTGCTGAATTCTTCATGGATCTTGGTAAGCTCCCTGGCCAGGCAGGCCGGTCTGTTTTCCCCGAATACATCGATGAGCTGTTGCAGGCATTTACGGATTCTATGTGGGGATTCATAGAGTATGATGGTACGGGTTTCTTCCTTAAGTTCATTCAATCTTTTTTGCCTTCCTTTTTTTTGAGGGAGGAATCCTTCAAAGACGAACCTGTCACAGGGAAGTCCGGATGCCACCAGGGCGGGGACAAATGCTGTCGGTCCAGGCAGGCATTCTACTTCAACCTGTTTTCTGATACATTCCCGGATGAGCAGGTATCCCGGATCCGAAATGCCCGGAGTGCCAGCCTCAGATACAAGGGCCATCAATTCCCCTTTTAATATCCTTTCGCTGAGCCGGTCAACATATTTGTGTTCATTGAATTTGTGATGTGAAAGGATTTTCTTGGTAATCTTGTATCTCCTGAGAAGTATCCCGGTTTTCCTGGTATCTTCTGCCAGGATCAGATCGACATCTTCCAGTATCCTGATAGCCCGGTGGGTAATATCTTCCAGGTTCCCTATAGGAGTGGGGACGACATAAAGTTTACTCATTCTTATTCACTATGAATTTTCTTCTGACCAGGTCAAGTAACATCAGGACGGAGTCATCTTCCATGTCCCAGTCATAGGAAGTACTGATGTAGTTAAAAGCTTCATTGAAGTTGGTGGCACTATTAAGTACATTAATGGTCTGCTGGTAACTGTCCTTATCCCCGTTGAATAGCTCGTTGATCAGTTTGAAGCGGTCGTTCAGGCCAAGGGATGTTCCTATATCACGAATGGGTTTGGACTGAAGTTTTGATGAAATGTCCTGCCTGGTCCCATTATCACCAAGTCTTTCATTAATGAATTTTTTTTCTCCCTTGAATCTATCTGCAATCGTGGCTGGTTCTTCGCTTGGCTTACTTTCTGGCATTGCTACGCTTGTTTCTTCCTGCACCGTATCGTGTTTGGCCGGTATTTCGGCTTTCTCTTTAACGTCTTTCACTATCACCGGTTCTGCTGGATGCTTTGCTGCTGGAAGATCAAAATCTTTCAGGTTGGAAACATCGGTGTAAAGCTTCCTGATTTTCTCCAGGACGATATCTATTTCAATAGCAGGAACAGGGCCCTCTGCTTTCATCCGGCTGATCATTTCTCCTATATCTCCAACCTGAGTGATTATTTCAGTGATATTATACTTGCTTTCCATAAATGTGCATTATTTTTGTAAAAATAACGATAAAAAAAGGATTTTCTTACCCTATGTTCATAGAGACCCCGACAAATAAGACGGAAAAAAGAGGATGGATCGAAGTAATTACAGGGTCCATGTTTTCAGGTAAGACTGAAGAATTGATCAGGCGTCTGAAGCGAGCCACCATTGCCATGCAGAAAGTGGAGATATTCAAACCCCAGATTGATGTTCGCTATTCTGAGGATGAGGTTATTTCACATGATGAGAATGCCATCCGGTCAACACCTGTATCCACGGCTGGAAACATACTACTGCTGGCAAACGATGTGGATGTTGTGGCAGTGGATGAAGCACAGTTTTTTGATATGGGACTGATAGAAGTATGCAATTCCCTCGCCAATCAGGGTATCAGGGTGGTTGTCGCGGGACTGGATATGGATTTCATGGGTAGGCCTTTTGGGCCCATTCCCGGACTCATTGCCACTGCTGAATATGTCACAAAGGTCCATGCCATCTGTGTCAGGTGCGGGTACCTGGCCCATCATACACACAGGAAATTGAAAGCCGAAAAACTTGTGCTGCTGGGTGAGAAAGATCTCTATGAACCGCTATGCAGGAAATGTTATAATGTTGCTCGCACTGAATAATGGATAAATATACTACAGGGGAAATAGCTGTCATGGTTGGAGGGGAACTAAGGGGTTCTCCGGAGGAGGTGATCAGCGGCATCAGTACTGACAGCCGGACCATCCACCAACCTGAAGCCTCCCTTTTTGTCGCCATACGGGGGGACCGCCACGACGGGCATTCATTCATTTCCGAACTGACAGAGCGCGGGATAAAAGCTTTTCTTGTCGAGGAACTTCCAACGTCTCCAGCCAGAGATGCATCCTATATCCTGGTTAAGGATCCCCTGAAGGCCTTACAGGAACTGGCTGCAGCACATAGAAAAAGGCATGGCTGCAGGATCATTGGAATTACAGGCAGCAATGGTAAAACCATTGTCAAGGAATGGATCAACCAGGCCCTGTCACCGGACCAGAAAATTGTCAGAAGTCCAAAAAGCTATAATTCCCAGATTGGAGTGCCCCTTTCTGTATTATTGCTGGAACCAAGTACTGAAACAGGGATTTTTGAGGCGGGTATTTCCCGTCCAGGTGAAATGATCAGGCTGGAATCCATTATCAGGCCATCCATAGGGATATTCACCAATATAGGGGAGGCCCATCAGGAGGGATTCAAGGATATTGAAGAGAAGCTCAGGCAAAAACTTATCCTGTTTAAAAATGCATCTAAAATAATCTACAGCAGTGAACAGGATGTGGTTAACAAGGTTGTCGGAAAGCAATTCAAGGCGGAGAAATTATTCACATGGTCATTCGGGAAAGAAAGCGATGTCAGGGTATTAAAGGGCGAAGATGCGGGGGATGGGACCATGCTGGATATCACATTCGGGGATATCAACTTCGAATTGCTGTTGCCTTTTCAGGACAAGGCTTCCATTGAGAATGCAATGCACGTTGTCTCCCTGATGTTGCTGCTTGAAATGCCTCCTGTGGTTATCCAGTCACGCATTGCTGACCTGAACAGGGTGGCCATGAGACTTGAGATGCTAAAGGCATTGCATGGATGTACCATCATTAATGATACCTATAATTCCGACCTGAATTCCCTCTCTATCGCACTGGACTACCTTAACCAGCAGCGCCAACATGCAGTTAAAACACTGATCCTATCCGATATCATGCAATCGGGGAAGGAGGAAGATGCTTTGTATGCTGAGGTATCTGGACTGATAAAGCGAAAAGGCATTACCCGTTTCATAGGTATCGGTCCGGCCCTGATGAGGACGCAAAGGCATTTTCCTTCCGGTGCAGTATTCTATTTGAATACGGCTGAATTCCTGTCTGTCCTTGACTCACAGGATTTCAGAAATGAGGCCATACTGATAAAGGGATCCAGGACCTTCCGGTTCGAAAGAATAACCAGGCGGCTACAGCTGAAGAATCACCGGACTGTGCTGGAAATTGATCTGAATGCACTCATCCATAACCTGAATGTCTATAGGTCAAAAACCAGCACCCGTATCATGGTTATGGTAAAGGCATTTTCCTATGGTAGCGGCTCACAGGAAATAGCCAATGCCCTGCAATACCAGCGGGTAGATTATCTCTGTGTTGCCTATGTTGATGAAGGAATAGTCCTCCGGGATGCAGGTATACATCTCCCCATCCTGGTAATGAACCCCGAGGTATCAGGTTTTGATCTGATGATGGATCACGACCTGGAGCCGGAGATTTACAATTTCAGAAGCCTTTTCTCTTTTCTTGCTGCCCTGGCTAAAAGGAACCTAGTGTCTTATCCAGTTCACCTGAAACTGGAGACCGGTATGAACCGGCTGGGTTTCAGAGAGGAGGAGCTTGATCAGCTGTTTGAGGTATTTCAGCAGCACCCGCATGTCAGGATCATGTCGGTTTTTTCGCATCTGGGGACAGCAGGCGATGAGGCCCTGGATACATTCACCAGGGAACAGATAGAGAAGTTTAAACGGATGAGCTCAAGGATACAGGAACAGTACCCCTATGAGATCCTCAGGCATATACTTAACACAGCAGGCATTGAAAGGTTCCCGGAGGCCAGCTTTGATATGGTCAGGCTAGGCATCGGCCTGTATGGGATCAGCCAGCATTTAGATGAAGAACTCAAACCTGTCAGCACACTTAAGAGCATCATTTCCCAGGTCAAACCAGTCAGGAAAGGAGAATCGGTAGGGTACAGCAGAAATTTCATTGCTCCTGCTGACATGACACTCGGTGTTGTCCCTGTTGGTTATGCTGACGGACTCAGGAGGGATCTTGGTCGGCATGGTATCTGTTTTCTCCTGAATGGTGTGGCGGCACCTGTCCTGGGGACAATTTGCATGGATATGACCATGATTGATCTCACCGGTCTGGAAGTGAATGAGGGGGATGAAGTCATCATTTTCGGTCCCGATCACCCGGTAAGCGAACTGGCAGAAAAATTAGGCACTATCCCGTATGAAATACTGGCAGGTCTTTCAGAAAGGATTAAAAGGGTTTATTTCCAGGAATAGAATATATTTATTAATTTCGCAGCCCTGAAAAAGAGGAGAATGACAAACATATCGGTCATCATAATTACGCTCAATGAAGAGCGAAATATCGGCAGATGTCTGGAATCAGTGAATGACATTGCTGATGAAATTGTTGTTGTTGATTCATATTCAACCGACGATACTGAGAAAATTTGTAAACTCTACGGGGTAAGATTCATACAGCACAGGTTTGATGGCCATATTGAACAGAAGAACTGGGCCATCAACCAGGCAAGATACCCCCATATCCTTTCGCTCGATGCAGATGAAGTACTCTCACCCAGGCTAAAGGCTTCCATCAGGGCAGTTAAGGAAAACTGGGAGCATGATGGTTATTATTTCAATCGAATGACCAATTACTGCGGGAAATGGATACGCCATTCCAGCTGGTACCCTTCCCGGAAAATGAGGCTTTGGGATAGCCGAAAAGGGGAATGGGGGGGCATGAACCCGCACGACAGGTTTATCCTGGAAAAAGGAGCCACAAGGAAATTCCTGAAAGGTGACCTCCTACATTATTCATACTACACCATCCACCAGCACATTGAGCAGATCAATAAATTTTCCGATATAGCCGCCAAGTCTTTTTATGAAGTCGGCAGGAAAGCCTCCTGGTTCAATATCCTGTTCCATCCATTGTGGCGATTATTCCGCGACTATATTATCAAGTCAGGTTTTATGGATGGTTTCTATGGCCTGGTCATCAGCCTGAATTCAGCCCATGAAACCTTCCTGAAGTATTCAAAACTCCGGAAGCTTTATAAAGATGCTGCCAATGCATCAAAAAACAGGATTTGCTTCTTCAATAGCCTTGTTACCTGGGGAGGGGGGGAGAAATGGCATTTTGACCTGTCCACCGGACTGGCCAAAATGGGCTATAACGTATTCGTTTATTCCAATCCCAGGAGTGAACTAATGAAAAAAATCCGGGATGCCCGTATTAACCATAAAGGGATTGTCGTGAGCAATCTTAGTTTCCTCAATCCAATAAAGATCATTTGGCTCAGGAGTGTTTTCAGGAAGGAGAGGGTAAGAACGCTGGTGATGAACCTGTCTTCCGATTTGAAAGTAGCAGGTATAGCTGCAAAACTGGCAGGCGTTGATAACATCATATATAAACGGGCCAATGCCATTCCTGTGAGGAATACCTTCCTGAACAGGTTCCTGTACCGTCGCATTGTAACCCGGATGATTGCTAATTCTGAAGAGACAAAAAGGTCCATCCTGGCCAATAATCCAAAACTTATCCATCCATCCAAGATCCAGGTCATTTATCCCGGTATTGAATTGATTGACAGGGAGAAACTCAAGCAAAAACAAATTTACAAAAGAAAGGATGGGGAAATTATCCTGGGCAACGCAGGCAGGTTGTCTGAAGAAAAAGGCCAGATTTACCTGATCCACCTGGCAGAGATCCTCAAGGAAAGAGGGATCAAATTCAGGATCCTGATTGCAGGCACTGGAAAATTGAAGACCTGGCTTAAAAAGCAGGCCAGGCAAAGGAATGTACACAACGAAGTGTTGTTCCTTGGTTTCATTGACAATGTTGAACAGTTTTATCTGGATATCGATATTTTCCTGTTGACCTCCTTATGGGAAGGATTTGGCTATGTGATGGTGGAGGCTATGGCAGAGAAAAAACCGGTGATCGCGTTTGATATCAAAAGCTCGGCAGAGGTTGTCAGTAATGGTCAAACGGGCTTCCTTGTCCCACGCGGAAATGTTGAGGCCATGGCCGAGAAAGTGATTGAACTGGCAGGAAATAAAAAACTGCGGCAGGAATTTGGCAGCAAGGGTTACAAACGTGTTGAATCCCTGTTTACCATTGACCATACCCTTGAGGAAGTAAGAGATTTTATCACTGCTGAGAATGGCGTTTCCTATAAATAAATTGGATCTCTCAGCGAATCCCTGGTCTGATAAGGGCATAGACCCTTTTTATCTTGGGCTTATTTTGACTCCAGTAATAATTACATTCATGGGAATATAAAATGTAACACATGGATGCTCCCGGACTTTCCCTGATCATATCTTTTTATAACAAGCTCGATAACCTGAGACTCATACTAGCAAGCCTGCAACTACAAACTTTCTCCGATTTCGAGGTCATGATTGCAGACGATGGATCAATGGCGGAAGTTACCAGGGAACTGGAAGAGATTATTCAGAATGCTGATATTCCAATCAGGCATATCTGGCATGAAGACATGGGATGGAGAAAGAACATTATCTTAAACAAATCGATTGTTGCCAGCCGCAGTGATTACCTGGTTTTTATTGACGGGGACTGCATCCTTCATCCCAGGTGCCTGGAAGAACATTATAAACACCGCAGGAAAAACTGGATTATCGCCGGTCGCAGGGTGAATCTTTCGCCCGCTATCTCTGAGGGACTCACCACAAAGAAAGTCAACAAGGGAAGCTTGTGGGGATCTTCGATGATAAAAATGGCATACGACAGCTTCCGGCATGAAGACACACATTTTGAAAATGCATTCTATATCAGGAATCCAATTTTACGCTCCAGGATCAACAAAAAAGACAAGGGTGTCCTGGGCTCGCATTTTTCCCTGTTAAAAGATGATATTGTGGAGGTTAATGGTTTTGACGAAAGGTTTTTACACCCTGCAGTCGGAGAAGATACGGATCTTGAATTAAGGCTCCGCAGGAACGGCATGAAGGTACAGACACTTAAACATATTGCCATTCAGTACCATCTTTATCATAAAGCTCTTCCCCGGGAAGAAAGTAACCTCAGGATCATGGAAGAAAATAATCTGCAGGGAGTAATTTATACACCCCATGGCATCCGGAAATAGAGGCAATCTTCAAGGGAAACAAGTGGTGCAATCATGACATGGTTATTTATTACACGGGTCAGAATTCTGATAAATCTCCGATATACACAGGATTCTGTGCCTGGTGCCTGAAATATTTCCAGCGCTTATGGGACCAGAGCCATAACTCAGGCCGCTGTAAGATGTTTCTTTCCACCATGGCTTGGTATTTCCTGCTTATATGGAATTCGGGGACTGCGCCTGGATCCTCACAGATAAGCTTAAATTCTGCACTGTAATATCCCCTCTTTATCTTTTGCAAGTCCAGAAAATAAACCGGCAATTTAAATCTTCTGGCAATCTTTTCAGGTCCGGTAATAACAGGTGTATCCTGGTTGAGGAAGGTGGTCCAATGCTGGATACCGGTCCACTGCGGCCGCTGGTCCGCAACCGTATAAAGAATACAGGGCTTATTGTTTTGCTGGTAACTTATCAATGTTCTCAGGGTTGAATCCATGGGAATGCCAATGCCGCCGAATCGTCCTCTTAACTGAAGAAATAGTCCGTCAAAATATTTGTTTTGCAGTGGCTTATAAATTCCCAGAAGGGCGTGGGGCGATAGTCTTGTCATTCGGTTGGGCCATTCCCAGTTACCATAGTGACTTACCAATAATAGAATGCTTTTTCCCTGATTATAATTTTCCTGGAGGATTTCGGGGTTTTTAAACTGCATCCTTCTGTCATTTTCCTTTTCACTCATATTGATTAGGTAGACTGACTCAATGAAATAATCACATAGTTGGTGGTAAAACTTCCTTGCTATGCAACGGATCTCTTTTGGAGATTTATCCGGCAGAGATTTCCTGAGGTTCTGATAAACTGTTTTTTTTCGGTAGCCAACCAGGTAATACAGGACCAGGTAAATAAAATCAGATAATAGGTATAGAACCGGTAAAGGCAGGAGGGTGATCAGCCAGAGAAAAGAATAGGTCAGGTAATAAAGTATCCTTTTCATTCCGGGTTATCCCAGTTCACTGATCCGTTCAAGTTTCTGCAGGTCCTGGATTTTTATTTTGCGGCCATCGATACCTATCACACCTTCGCCGGCAAAGGTAGACAGGGTGCGGATGGCATTTGAGGTGGTCATGTTGGAAAGGTTGGCGATATCCTCCCTTGAAAGGTAGATCTTGATGGTACTGTTATCATCTTCAAACCCATAGGTGTCTTTTAAAAAGATCAGTGATTCCGCCAGTCTTCCCCTGATATGTTTCTGTGTAAGGGTGACTGTCCGGTTGTTTGAAAATCCAAGTTCTGTTGCGAAAGCCTTGATGATACTAAGGCATAATTCGGAGTTTGATCGTAAAAGCTTATAGATGGTCTCCCTTTCAATGGTGCAAATGTCAGAATCTTCAATAGCTACAGCAGTTGCATGGTGGTGCTCCTCTGCAAACAAGGCCCGGTATCCTATGAATCCGACCGGTTTGGCCATCCTGACAATTTGTTCCCGTCCACCTACTCCTTCCTTGAAAATTTTGACCTTCCCTTCAGCGATCCAGAGCAAACCTGTTGGCTTGTCCCCTTCTTTGAAAATGACCTCTCCCTTCTTGTAATGATGGCTTGAATTGTTCTTACTCAGTAATTCCTTTTCTTCAGGGGACAGAACACTGAAGACTGACATCTTATTATCAATGCACTCCTCGCAGGTCATTTTTGGAAATTAATTTAGATATTAGCGATGTGTTGTAAAACATGCAAATGTAACAAAAAAAATAGAAAGAATATCAATATTTCGCTACAAGAGGCATTCGCCGTCCGACACCAAATGCCTTGGAAGAAATTCTCAGTATAGGTGGCGTCTGGTATCGCTTGTATTCATTCTGATTGACCAACCTGATAATTCGTTCGGTCAGTTTTTTATCCATCCCTTCAGCTATGATATCAGACAGGGCTTTCTGCTGTTCTATATAAGCATACAGTATCTTATCAAGAACATCATACTCCGGGAGGCTGTCGGTATCTTTCTGATCAGGCTTCAACTCTGCTGATGGAGGTTTGGTGAGGATGTTCTCAGGGATGATCTCCTGCTCGCGGTTGATGAATTCCGCCAGTCTGTAAACATCTGTTTTATAGACATCTCCGAGGACTGAAAGACCGCCGGCCATATCTCCGTATAAAGTCCCATAACCCACCGCTGCTTCACTCTTGTTGCTGGTGTTCAGCAGGATATGGCCGAACTTATTGGAAAGTGCCATGAGCATAGTTCCCCTGATCCTGGACTGGAGGTTTTCTTCTGTAATATCTTCAGGCAGGTCTGCAAACAAGGATTTCAGGTCGTTCTGGAAAGATTCGAAAGTTTCCTGAATGGGAATAACCTGATAGGAGACGCCCAGGTTTCCGGCCAGCTGTTTGGCATCTTTCAGGGAATGATCGGAAGAATATCGTGAGGGCATCAGGAGCACATCGAGGTTTTCAGGTCCCAGGGCTTCAGCTGCAATGACAAGAGTGACTGCCGAATCAATGCCACCCGATAATCCCAGTGTTGCTTTCTGGAAATCCATCTTGTTAAAATAATCCCTGATCCCCAGTAATAGGGCGTGATAGATCAATTCAGGCCTTTCCCATAGCTTGTGGCCTGCCTCCGGCAAACGGTCCATCACCAGGTCATCAAGGTCGATCAGCTGGCTGTCTTCACTGAACAGTTTGAGCGACCCGACGATCTTCCCATGCCTGTTTACCGCCAGGGATCCCCCTTCGAAAACCAACTCTGTTTGTGCACCAACCTGGTTAACATATAGAATTGGCAGCCTGAATTTACGAGCATTGTCAGTGAATATTTCCGTTTTGACCTGCTGTCGCAGATAAGAGAATGGAGATGCAGCCAGGTTGATTACCAGGTCAGGGTCCAATGCGGCCAGTTTATCGAGTGGATTCTCCGTATACAGCCGGTTATTTGAAAAGGCATTATCCGCTGGCTGGTCAAACCACAAGTCCTCGCATATGGTAACAGCGATCTTTTTATCTTTAAAATGAAGTAGTTTGAATTCCCGGTTGGGTTCGAAATACCTGTATTCGTCAAAAATATCATATGTCGGCAGGAGGGTTTTGTGAAATACCTGCTGCACCCATCCATCAAAGAGGAAATAGGCAGAATTATAGAGTTTTTTTCCTGTGGGACCGGGATTGAGGGTAGGGGCCCCGATGAGGATGCCGATATGATTACTGATGGATGCAAGCTGCTGGATTGACTTGCTGCTATCCTTAATAAAGCTCTCGAACTCAAGCAAATCCTGGGGCGGATACCCGGTTACTGCCAGTTCCGAGAAAACAATCAGGTCCGCATTCAGGCCCTCGGCTTTTTTCACCTCATAGGCTATTTTGCTAAGGTTTTCGGCGAAGTTACCAATGTGGTAGTTTAACTGTGCTAGTACAACTTTCATAATGATCAGAATTTTACACCGAGGCGTAGTGAAATCATGTTAATATAGGCCCGGTAATCCGTATTCGTAGTTACATCCCAGATCGCTCCCGTCAGGTAGATACCTCCCAGGATGGCAAAATCCCCCCCGAAAGAGAATTCTACCCCTCCCCCGATAAAATAAGTTATCAAAAACGTATGGATCTCATTTTTGATATCTTCCTTGCTGATATTATGGGAAGGTATATCGGCATTGGCCCGGATATTAATATGGTTGTTTATACCTATGTGTGCAAACATCGTGGAATAACCTATCTCCGTGGAATTAAATTTAAGGCTGAAGGGGATGGTTATATACCGTAGATTATAGGTTACTGTAGACCCCCCGGGCAGGGTATCCCTTCCTGAACCGAAATCAAAATCGATTGAATCAAGATAATGCAGGTTCCCTCCGGTATTCAGAATACTAATTCCGGTGGATAAGGCATAACTATCCGTAAAATACTTATCCATGACCAGCCCTATGTTATATCCGAAATTGACACCATCCCGCTGAATGTCCTGCTCATTTGTTTTCATCCATGTGATCATTGGATCCACCACAACACTGAAACTCAGCTTCTGCGAGAATGTCTGAGAAGAGAAAAACAGAATGATCAGACATAATATGTACTTTTGCATAGTACAAAAGTAAAATATTCGTGGAGAAAAGATTGAAATATTTACCATCAGCAAATATGCTTGTGCTGCCAGTAATCCTTGTATTGACAGTACTTTCTCAAGGTTGCAGACAGGACGCCTACCAGACAGATATTGACAAGATTGAAATGGATCT
>RCNC010002557.1_pt1 | contig 12143 bp, 11 predicted proteins | sample 2041301 | NCBI WGS metagenome assembly RCNC01 (sample SAMN09708231, study PRJNA481090) | Marine sediment metagenome, whole genome shotgun sequencing project. | biome: marine sediment; feature: ocean; material: sediment; isolation source: Sewage treatment plant 13A marine sediment (STP13A) ... | reverse complement strand
CAGCCTGAGGGGTGGGGAATTCCGAACCGACCTCGACCGGTGCCGGCGTAGCCGCCGCTCCCGCAGGGCCGGCGATGCCGCTGATGTCCTCGTCTGGAGTGGCGATGACTGCGATGACCTCACCTACCGGGGTGATCGCGCCCTCCCCAACGAAGATTTTGCGGAGGATCCCCTCCCCTCGTGCCACCAACTCCATGGTCGCCTTGTCCGTTTCGATCTCGGCGAGAATATCCCCATTGGAGATCGGGTCGCCCTCTGCCTTGAGCCACCGAACGAGCTGCCCCTCCTCCATGGTCGGGGAGAGAGCTTCCATATGAACCTTGGTTGCCATCGAGTTATTTCCGGTAAAGGACCCGCCGGCAGGCATCCACTACCCGCTGGACATTGGGTTTCGCCAGTTGCTCCAGGTTTTTTGCGTAAGGCATCGGCACGTCCGCCTGGGTGACCCTTAGAACCGGGGCATCCAGATGGTCGAAGGCCTCTTCCTGAATGGTGGCGGCGATTTGTGCTCCGATCCCGGCATAGGGCCACCCCTCTTCCAGGTAAATGGCCCGGTTCGTCTTCCGGACAGAGGCCAGGATCGCTTCAACATCCAGTGGCCGGAGGGAGCGAAGGTCGAGAACATCGGCCTGAATTCCATCCCTCTCGAGCTGGGTGGCCGCCTGAAGGGCCATGTGCACCATCTTCCCGTGGGTGATGATGGAGACGTCGTCTCCCGGGCGTTTGAGATCCGCCAGCCCCAGGGGCACGATGTGATCGCCCTCCGGAACCTCGCCTCTGAGGTTGTAGAGGAGTTCTCCCTCCATGACGACGACCGGGTCATCATCCCTGATGGCCGCCTTCATGAGGCCTTTCGCATCGGCCGGTGTGGCCGGCGTGACCACTTTGATTCCCGGAGCATGCACATACCAGGTCTCAACCGCCTGGGAGTGCTGAGCCCCCAACTGGAGGGCGGCCCCGGTGGGCCCCCGGAATACCATTGGGATGTTGATCTGCCCACCGGACATGTAAAGCATCTTCGCCGCCGAATGGAGTATCTGATCGAGGGCGAGGATCGAGAAGTTGAAGGTCATGAACTCGATGATGGGCCGTAAACCCACCATCGCGGCACCCACTCCCAACCCAGCGAAACCCAGCTCACTGATTGGGGTGTCCACCACGCGGAGCTCGTCGAACTTGTCCAGGAGCCCCTTTGACACCTTGTAGGCTCCGTCGTACTCCGCCACTTCCTCGCCCATGAGGAATACGGAATCGTCCCGCTCCATCTCTTCCGAAAGAGCTTGGTTCAGGGCCTCCCTATACGTGATCTCAGGCATGCCAAAGTCGTGGGATTGAGGGGTGACCTATTGGTCTCTTCCGTCGAAGAAGAGCCGGCCATGTTCGTTGATCTGGGAATACACATGCGTGTACAGCTCGGACGGATCCGGGATCGGGGCTGCCTCGGCAAAGTCCGCTGCTTCCGTTACTTGCGCCCGGGCCTCCTTGTCCATGCCCTCCAGCCCTTCCTGCGTAAGCATTCCCGCATCGAAGAGTCGGTCCCTGAGGATCTTGATGGGGTCCTCATTTTCGATCCGTTCCCTGACCTCTTCTTTGGACCTGTAGGTCCCCGAGACGGGATCGGACATGGAGTGGCCCCGGAACCGGTACGTTCGAACTTCCACGAAACGTGGTCCGCCTCCGGCTCGGACCGCGGCGGCCAGCCTCTCAAAATGCCGGTAGACTTGAAGAACATCCTGCCCATACACCACACTGGCCGGGATCCCGTAGGGAACCGATCGTTCGTCCACTCGGGTAGCTGAGATCCGGTCAAAGGCCGTGCCCATACCATACCCATTGTTCTCCACCACAAATATTACGGGGAGACTCCAGATGGCGGCCATGTTCAGGGATTCGTGGAAGGCGCCCTGATTGACGGCAGCCTCCCCCATGAAGCACATGGCGACCCGGTCCTCACCTCGGTATTTGATCGCCCAACCCATTCCCGTGGCCAGAGGAACCTGGCCTCCGACGATTCCGTGCCCACCCATGAAGTTCTGATCCACGCCGAAGATGTGCATGGACCCGCCCTTCCCAGACGATGAACCGGGAGCCTTCCCAAAAAGCTCCGCCATGACCTGCTTCTCATCTACGCCCTTGGCCAATGCCTGAGTGTGTTCCCGATAGGCTGTGACGAGATAGTCGTCATCCCTCAGCGCACCGATAGATCCGGCAGCGGAAGCTTCCTGGCCGATATGCAGGTGGCAAAAGCCTCCGATCTTCCCGATTGCGTAGGCCTCCTCAGCCTTTTCTTCGAACCGCCGGAAGAGGAGCATCTGCCTAAGGAAGCCCACCATCTCCTTTTCGGAGAACCCCATCAGGGGGTCCGCCGCCGGATCGGGCTGAGAGCTTGGGACTCCCGTAGTTCTTGCCGGAGCTGTGCCAGATTCCATCCTCAATTCCCCTCTGAGCCAGAACGTGAGGCCTGAAGAGACACCAGATCGGGGAGGATCTCGGCAGGAGCCGGGATGTCCGCTTCGAGAACCTCCCGAATGGACCCTGCGCCTCCCGCTTCAACCTCCCGAGCCTGTTCCTTGGCGTGGTAACTCGAACGAACGAGGGGACCAGACTCCACATGGGCGAACCCCATTTCCTCTTCACCCACCCTTTTCCAATCAGCGAACTCCTCCGGGCTGACCCAACGAGCAACCGGAATGTGCGCTTCAGACGGCCGCAGGTACTGACCCAGGGTGAGTATGTCTACACCGGCCTCCCGGACATCCGCCATGGCCTGACGAATCTCGTCGGCTTCCTCACCCATCCCAAGGATGATTCCGGTTTTGGTGAGGGTGGTGGGGTCCAGGCGTTTCGCAGCGCCGAGGAAAGAAATGGATCTCCAGTACCTTCCGCCGGGCCGCACCTCGGGGTGAAGCCGCTCGACGGTTTCCAGGTTATGTCCAAGGATTTCCGGCTTGGCCTCCACAACCTTCTGAAGAGCGTCCTCGTCACCCTTGAAGTCTGGGATCAATACCTCCACCGAGCAGCCCGGAACCTGCTCATGAATCCGTCGGATGGTTTCGGCGTAGATCCCTGCTCCGCCATCCGGAAGTTCATCCCGGTTTACGCTGGTTATCACCGCGTGCTCCAGCTCCATGGCCCCAACCGTGTCAGCCAAACGAGCCGGCTCTTCCTTGTCCAGGGTGGTCGGCATGCCGTGGGCAACGCCGCAATACTTGCAGGCCCTGGTGCAGACATCGCCAAGAATCATGAAGGTGGCGGTTCCGGCTTCCCAGCACTCGCCGATATTCGGACAGGCGGCTTCCTCACACACGGTGTGCAGGGACTGGGTCCGCATGAGCTTCTGGAGTCCCAGGTATTTAGATCCGCCTGGAGAACGGACCTTCAACCATCCCGGCTTGCGAGCCCGAAGCTCGACGGTTTCAAGGTGCTCGTGCGCCTTGATGCGGGAGGTCCCCTTCGGCGTTACCCGTCCGGTATTCTTCCCCGAGGGGGCATATCCCCCCGGAGCTTTGGATTCAGCCTTCGACACTAGTTTGCCTCCACCTTGAACTGATGTTGGGGAGAGCCAAGAAAGTTAATAAGGGGCAGGTTTTGAACCCACCCCTCCGGACCCGTGGACCCGGGGTCCGCTTGAGTTCCTCAAAATCCCCAAGGAGGATAACCCGGAACCTCCGGGAGGATCCCCGGCAGAGGAATACGTGGAAGGGGCCTCACTTCTTGAGAAGCTTCGATCCCAGGTCACCGACACCATTGGCCTCAGCCCGGGCTTTCAGGTCTTCGGTAAACCGAGTCACGATATGATCCACCGCTTCCCTGGGAGAATCCGTGACCTTGATCAGATCCAGGTCATCCGGCGAAATGTTCCCTTTCAGTTCCACCGTCTCCTTGAGCCACTTCAGAAGACCGGACCAATAGTCCGATCCGAAAAGTACCAGGGGAAAGTCCCGGATCTTTCCTGTTTGAATCAGGGTGAGGGACTCGAAAAGCTCGTCCAGGGTTCCGAAGCCTCCCGGGAAAATCACAAAGGCCTGGGCATACTTCACGAACATCGTCTTGCGAACGAAGAAGTACCGGAAATCGATCTTCAGGTCCACGTGGGGATTCAGATGCTGTTCAAAGGGCAATTCAATGTTCAACCCCACCGAGGGTACGCCTGCCTCCTGGGCCCCCTTATTCGCGGCCTGCATCATGCCGGGTCCACCCCCGGTAATGATGGAAAAGCCCGCCTCCCCCAAAAGCCTCGCCGTGTCCACGCACATTTGATAGTAGGGGTCTTCCGGCGGCGTCCGAGCCGACCCGAAGATGGTGACAGCCGGCCCCAAATGAGTCAGCTCGTCGAACCCCTCCACGAACTCCCCCATAATCCTGAATACCCGCCAGGACTCCCCCTTCACCATCACCGAGGACAGTTCCTCCAAATGCTCTACCGCGGCCTTCAGGAGCATTTCGTCCTCGGTCAGACGGGATGCCCGCCTCAAGGGTCTGATCGGTCGCTGTTCGAACTCACTCATTCCGTCTTCCCTTTTCTTTTGAATATTCCGTTTCCCCGAAAACCACCCCTTCGATTTGGGTGGCGCACCATGGCATCATCCCTGATTCAGGAATGCCTCTGCCGCATCTCGGTAAACAGGAAAAATAGCCTGATGGTGTTCATACCCCGGCCGCATCAGGCCCATCTCGGTTTCGTAAGCATCAAGAAAGTGTTGATAAGCCTCCCGAGCACCCTCCAGGTCCCCGGAAGCTGCCGAAGATTCTCCAACCACCGCCAGTAGAAGCAGGTAGTCGGGGACGTCAGCCAACCCTCTCTCGGCCGTGACCAGGGCCGCCTCGAAATCCCCACCCACCTGATGAAGAAGTGCGAAGTGATAGAGACCGTCCGGATCTGGCGGGTCTAATTGGTCGTAGATCACCAGAGCCTTTGGAAGAAAAAAGGTCACATCGGCCGTGTCGCCGGCCGAACTCGAGGTCATCACCCGGTTGAACAGAATCCTGCCCTGTTCTTCCAGGGACATGGTGGTGAGGTCCACGGCGCCGGCGGTTCCCGCCCCGCCCCCCATTCCCGGAGGAGCGCCAGCCGGCCCTGGGGCAGAGGGACCGCTGGTCAGAGCCGGATACCCGAGGGAGAAAAGGACGATCACCATTAGGCCGCCCACCACCCACCAAACCAGGTTCTGGCCCCCTGGCCCCGTTGCCGAGGCGCCGGTACCCGGCACCCCGGTCCCGGGCACGCTGGATCCAGGAGCCTTCTTTGGCGTTTCGCCTTCCGCCAGGGCGGTCCCACACCCGGTACAGAATCGAGAGCCCGGCAGGACCGAAACCCCACATGAGGGACAAGACTCCAGAGACAGAGCCTCCCCGCAGGATGAACAGAATTTCCCCGAGGCCTCCGCCCCACATGATGGACACCGCATATTGATCCTATCCCTTAGTCCGATCCGGCCAAAGCGTTAAAAAGTAGCGGCCACGTCGTTACCGTCTGTCCCCTGTAATCAGGCTGGAAGCCGAACAGAACCACCGAGCCCTGGCCTACGGACGCTTCGATGATTGCCGCCTTTTCGGCCAAATACTCCGGCCCAAGAAGCCAACCGGACATCAGGGGGTTACCCTCGGAAAATCGGGCCACCACACGGACCTGAGGATCTTCCACGTCGAAGGCCCGGCTGCTCCGCCAGTACCAGACGGGCGTCGTATCGCCTTTGCCGGTCCCGATCGGGTGCCCGGCTTCCAAGTCTACACTCAAGATCGAGCCCGGCACGAAGAAGTCCTGGACCGGCAAACGCTCCACCGCGTTGGTCACGCCCAGATCGAACAGGTCGATGAAGAAGTCCGTAGCCTCCTCTACCGCCACTACCCTCCCCCCGTTCCGAACGAAGGTCTGAAGCGCTTGTACTCCCTCCGGGCCCAACCCACCGGTGTACTCAGGAGGAACTTCCCCGGGTGAGAAACCATCCCTGATGGATGCCGGGGCCTGTGTTTGGAAGAGGATCACATCGTAGTCACGTCCCAGATCACCTTCCCTCACTCTGGCATCTCTGAGGGTGTCATAGACCAAACCGTGCTGATCGAAGGTCCAGCGTGTCCACCCCTCGGGCATTGGCTCCTGCCACGACCGATAGATGGCGATCCGAGGGGCGTCCTCTCCAGTAAGGGTCGGTGGAAGGGTGAACGCCCAATCCGGGATGTCCATGGGCCCCCGAAGGGGAACCCTTACCGGCTCATCCACGGGTACCGCCTCGAAATCCATGAGGAGGCCCAGGGTATGGGCGGTCACGTCATAGGGCCGAAGAGGCGGGCCTCCGGGGTACTCCCTGAGATCCGGATACCGCTGGATCTCCAGCATCGTCTGAGCGAACGAGGCATAGGGCTGACGCATTGGGATGACATGGCTTCCAGCCGGAAAGTCCTGCCCGTCTACAGTGAACGCCTGCTGTGCGGTATGAACCTCCACATCCCCGGTCGTCAGAATTCGGAGGGCGTAGGCCAGGCCGGCTTTGTTTGGTTGGTCTGGAGGAATGACCCAAGCCTCCGGCCAGCTTTCCCAACCCTCCACTGCGCGCCGATTGATATGGTAGAAATTCTCCAACCAATACCTGCGATTTCGAGCGGCGTTGTTGAGGAGAGCCACCACACCAGCTTCCATATAATCCACCATGTCCCCGAGGCCCCACTCCCCGCCTTCCCAAGGCAAGGGGAAGTTCCAAGCCGGAACAGTCGCGTCCTGGCCTCGGGCTTCCCGGAGGTCGCTCCACTCCACATTGATGGGCGAGGCGATATCGATGGACGCCGTTTCGCTCAGGATCCTGACTCCCCCGTGATAGTGCTGATAGGCTCTGGCTGGTGTGAAGCCGTCATACCGGTTGTGGACCACCACCCCTTCTTTGCCGTCGGCGGTCAACTCGGCGGCCATATAGGTTCCCAGCTGGTTAATGGCCGTAATCAGCGCTGGATCGACATTTTGCTCATAAGGATCGATAAAGGGCGGGAAAAAGATCCTGGCAGCGTTGAAGCTGGTTTGGTGGATGTCATGAACGATTTGGGGGTGCCAAACGTTGTGGGCCTCCCGAACGGTCAGTTGGGTCTCCACCTGGGTGAAGGCGTACCAATCCCTGTTGTTGTCATGGCCGGTGTATTGGTGGTATAGCCAGGGCAGGGGGGAGCCTTCGAACTCAGTCCCCACCCATTGGTCGTACCAGTCCACAATCCAGTCCAAACCATCAGGATTCAATGAAGGGATGTCCAGAAAGATGACGTTTTCCAGTATCTCTTTGACCTCTTCATCGTTCGAGGAGGCCATTCGGTGGATCAAGCTGGCAGCCATCTGGGGGCCGCCGACCTCCGTCGCGTGGATCCCGTGGGTGACCAGAACCACAGCCTTTCCCTGGTCCAGGAGGGCATCCAGGTCGCCCTGATTTCGAACTCTTCTGGGATCTGCCAAACGCAGCTGGATTTCCTTGAGCTCATCCAGCCGAGCGTGGTTTTCCGGGCTGGTGATGGTCAGCATGACAAAAGGTCGCCCCATGGTGGTTGACCCCAACGTGTCTACCTGCACCCGGGAACTGGCTTTCGCCACTTTCTCAAAATAGCCCGTGAGTTCACCCCAATTGGCCATTTTTCGATCCGCACCTATTTCGAATCCGAACTCCGAGAGGGGAGTAGGAACGGACTGAGCCGAGAGTCCCACACCGCCACAAATCAGGAAGATCAGAAATGACAGCTGCAGACGAAACATTGGGTGCTCCTTTAAAGACGTTGGTTACGCCGCGGAAAATCGCGGTTACGCCATGCTTCTACAACCCGGTGGGAAAATGCAAAAACACCCAGGAAACATCGAATTCCTCGGCCAACTTCCCTGCAACGGCCTTTACGCCGAAGGTTTCGGTGGCATAGTGCCCGGCCAGAATCAGGTTCAACCCCATCTCCATGGCTTCGTGGTAGGAATGGTGGGGGGCCTCTCCCGTGATTAGCGTGTCCAGGCCCTGGTCGGCTGCTTCCTCCAGGGATGAGGCACCCGCTCCGGTCAGTACCCCCACCTTCTTGACGACCTCCGGCCCCCCCGGAATCACACGTGTCTCTCCGTCTACCGCCTTGGCTAACCGCTGGGAGAGTTCGTCGCGATCCAACTCGGCCCGGGCCCACCAGCCGATCTCCACGTCCTTGTAGAAACCGAAACGCCCCTCCGGTTGGAGATCCAAGCTCCGAAGGACAAGGGCGTTGTTCCCATAATCCGGATGGGCATCGAGGGGGAGATGAAGGCCATACAGTCCCAAATTCCCCTTTATGAGCGCCGAGACCTTCCGGTACCTGGGCCCTGTTACAGGCCCCAGACCATCCCAGAACAAACCGTGATGGACCAGGAGAAGCTGTACACCCTGCCGAACCGCCTCTGAGAGGGTCTCCTCGCTGGCGTCCACGGCTGCCCCGATTAGCTGGACCTCGTCCGGCCCTTGGACCTGAAGACCATTCAGGGCGTAGGGATAGTCAGGAAAGGAGGAAACTTCAAAACTCCTCTCCAGAAAATGGAGGATTGGTTCTAAATTAGCCATTTTTTCCAGGAACTCCGGAGGTTTGGGCCTGCCCTAGCCACGGGGCGGAAGATCACCGGAATAGAGCGGGAAACGTCTGTGGAAAACTCTCTTACAAGAGCGTCGGATTTTTCACGAATGTCGTAAAGCATTTACTGATAGGTGCTTGGGACAGGTACGTATATTTCAACACCTGTGGAAAACTCCAAGCTAGCCCTGATTCCGCCGTCAGGCTCCGACAGACTCCCCGGCCGAACCCCCATCAGGTTTTCCGGGGGTCTCTTTGCCGAAATCGACTTCGCTTCCCATTTGAATCGTCCCGTTCAACATTGCACCCTCTTCAAGCTGCATCCGGGCCGCAATGACCTCGCCCTCGATCCGGCTCGAAGCTTGGACCTCGAGCCGGGACTCGGCCCGGAGGGTACCTGTCACCACGCCGGCGATGACCGCGTCCTGGGTGAAGATATCGCCCTCCACCCGCCCATCCTTCCCTACCACAACAGCCTTTCCGGCCCTGATGTTGCCTTTCACAGAGCCCTCAACCCGAACGGCTCCATCGGAATCACAATCCCCAACCACCTTCATACCTGGACCAATGATGGAAATCACCTGGTCCGGCGGACTCGGTTTCACGCCGCGGTCTCTCGACATTCTTCTGACTCCTCTCATGTATCTACCAGGAAAAGACCTGGTTTCGCGGGCCTTTTCCCGATCATCCAGGATCAACCCGGCTGTTCCACCATAGAAAGTGGATCAACAGGGATGCCATCAAGAAGGACTTCAAAGTGGAGATGGGGGGCGGTGGACTGTCCACTTGAACCCGAAAGAGCGATCACCTCTCCCCTCCGAACCGTGCGACCCCGCTCCACAAGGAGAGTGGAGGCGTGAGCATACACCGTCTGGTATCCCTCCCCATGGTCCAGGACCACAAAATACCCGTAAAGGGGGTCTTCCCCAACCCGCAGGACCCGCCCGGAACCCGCGGCCCGAATGTAGGAATCGGTAGCGACGGCGATATCCACCCCCGGGTGGTCACCGGAATCCTGGGCCACCAGAGGTTGAGTTATGAATCCGGCCTCCGTGAGGGGCCAGGCGGATGGAAGGTGGTCTCCATCTTCAAGAACGGGTCTGGCCGACCGGCTTCCCGGGATACCAGAGGGAGGGAGCCACAGATCGGAAGCGACGGGGGCTTCACCCGCCCCGAACAAAGACCGGAGTGTCTCGTACTCGGACTCCACCCGGGTCAACTCCTCTGCCAGCGAGAGGATCTGGACCCTTTCCGCCTCGAGTGAATCCAGGCGGGCCTGTACCTGCCAACTATTTCTAACCTGGAAAGCCAGGTATCCCCAGCTAGTCACCATCAACACCAGGACCACGCCCAGGGATATGCCTGCGACGACCATCACCCGGTAAACCCTTGGTGAAAGGCGGATTGTGCGGCTTTCCCCTGATTTATCCGGAATCAATACGACAGTCAGGCCGCCGTCCCTTTTCTTCATACGCTCACTCCACCACCTCAGAGGCCTCTCGTCCCGTAATTAGGGCGAAAATCCTCTCGAAATCTTCCGTCCCGAGGAAGGGTATCTCAATGACCCCCCTTCCTTTCCGGGCCCGACGGAGGACCACCCTGGTGCCTAAGACCTCCTGGAGCCTCTCCTGGAGAGCCTCGAGGATCGGATCCGGGGTGGGTTGCGATTTCCGGCTGGTTCCCTTGTTGCCCCCCTTACCGCCCCGGGCCTCCTCTTCGATTCTCCGGACCGACCAACCCTCGGCAGCCGCCCTCCGGGCGATCTCCCCGGCCCGTACCGGGTCATCAAGGGAAATCAGGGGTCGGACGTGACCAGCCGAAAGGGCCCCTGAGTCCAGAAGCCTTCTCACCGACGGCGGTAACTGTAGGAGGCGTAGGGTGTTAGCCACAGTGGAGCGATCCTTACCTACGGCCTGGGCGATCTCCCCCTGGGTAAAACCGAAATTGTCCGAGAGTGCTCGATACCCATCTGCCTCTTCCAGAGCCCCAAGGGCTTCTCTCTGCAGGTTCTCCACCAGGGCCAGAACCAGAAGGGTTTGGTCGTCCACCGCCTTTACCCAACACGGAACCTCTGTCCACCCAAGCTGGGTCACAGCTCGAAGCCTGCGTTCCCCGGCCACGAGTTCCCAGGCATCCGGGCCTCCGGCTCCCTGGCGAACAACCACGGGTTGTAGTAAGCCGTTGACCTTAATAGAGTTAGCCAGACTCGCCAGCTCGTCCGGATCGAATTCCTTGCGGGGCTGAAACGGATTCGGTCGAATCCGAGCCACCGGCAACATCCTTACCTCTGCGGCATCGGGGGCCACCCCCTCATCCAGGAAATCCCCGAGGAGTGCCTCCAGGCCCCGGCCCAGTCGCTCCTTCTTTCCGCGGTTCATTCCCCAACCTCCGTCCCGGTTTCCGGCGTACTGGAGGCCTTTGGATCATCGGCCTCAGCCGTCAGAATCTCCTTTGCGAGAGCGAGGTAGCTCTGGGCCCCCTTCGACAAGACATCGTAGTGGATGATCGGCTCCCCGAAACTCGGCGCCTCTGCCAGACGCACATTCCTCGGTATGGACGTCTCGAAAACCTTGGAACCGAAATATTCCTGGGCTTCCTCGGCAACCTGATTCGAGAGGTTTAGGCGCCGGTCGAACATGGTAAGGAGGACCCCCTCGATCTTCAGGGCCGGGTTCAGGGCCCGCTGGACCAGGCGAATTGTGTTCAGCAATTGGCTCAATCCCTCCAGGGCATAAAACTCACACTGGATAGGAATCAATACCGAATCAGATGCCGTCAGTGTGTTGAGGGTCAAGAGTCCAAGGGAAGGGGGACAATCGATCAGAACGTATTCGTAGGAGTCTCTCACGGTTTCCAGGGCCCTTCTTAGAACCGTCTCCCTGGAAAGCATGCTCACCATTTCGATTTCAGCTCCCACCAGATCCCTAGTGGAAGGAACCAGATCCAGGAGGGGGAAATGGACCCCCTTTTGGATTGAGCTACTCAGGCCCCGGGATCCTATCAGAACGTCGTAAATGTTTGGTGTGTCGGCTTTTCGATCCAACCCGAGGCCGCTCGTTGCATTGGCTTGAGGGTCCAGGTCGATGATAAGTGTCCGCCGTTCCGCCACAGCAAGGGAGGCCCCCAGGTTGATGGCGGTGGTGGTTTTTCCTACTCCACCCTTTTGGTTGGCGATGGCGATTACTCGGGACATGTCCATCCAAGCTTGTCGGTGATCAAGGATGACAAGGAAGGGGCGGAATATACCCCCGGGCCCATAGACTGGAAACCCACTATTCTCTTGACGGCTGGGTTCATTCTGTTGGAGATTCCCTTATTCTTCGTTGGTTATTCCTCTCAGGGCAAAAGACCTGGGGTTAGATGAAAACAATGATATCTCTGCTTCATGCCCCTTTTCGCACCGTTCCTGCTGCCTTTTTGCTCCTCCTCCTCTCTTTAGCCTGCGGGGATTCAGGAACGGAACCAATTCCTGCTCTGGTTCCCCTTGCCGGTGTTTGGGAGGCCCAGGTCCTGAAGGTACCAGACCCGGAAAACCCAGACGAGGACATGGATCTGATTCCCGAGGGAGCTGCCTATACCCTGATGAAAGAGCTTGG
>RCNC010002555.1_pt1 | contig 12149 bp, 6 predicted proteins | sample 2041301 | NCBI WGS metagenome assembly RCNC01 (sample SAMN09708231, study PRJNA481090) | Marine sediment metagenome, whole genome shotgun sequencing project. | biome: marine sediment; feature: ocean; material: sediment; isolation source: Sewage treatment plant 13A marine sediment (STP13A) ... | reverse complement strand
TCAACCACTGCCGGATCGTTCGGATCAAGAAAGATATCCAGTTGTGCCTGGTACAGGTCTTCCTTGTCTTTTGCACTCGCAGCTTCAGCGATGCGGTCGGCGTCGTACAACAGGACACCGAGATACCGGATACGCCCGACGCAGGTCTCAGAACAGACCGTCGGGTCACCCGCTTCGATGCGCGGATAACAGAAAGTGCATTTCTCTGATTTACCGGACTGCCAGTTGAAGTAGATCTTCTTGTAAGGACAACCACTGACACACATACGCCAGCCGCGACATTTGTCCTGATCAATCAGTACGATGCCATCTTCTTCACGCTTATAAATCGCACCGCTGGGGCAGGATGCCACACAGGTCGGATTCAGGCAGTGCTCACACAAACGCGGCAGATACATCATGAAGGTATTTTCGAACTGGCCGTAAATCTCCTTCTCAATGTCATCAAAATTCTTGTCTTTGCTGCGCTTGGTAAACTCACCACCAAGAATTTCTTCCCAGTTGGGTCCCCAGATGGGTTTTTCCATTCGCTCGCCGGTGATCACAGACCGCATCCGCGCGGTCGGCGTTGTCTGGGATGCCGGTGCATTTTGCAGATGCTGGTAGTCGTAGGTGAAAGGTTCGTAATAATCATCAATTTCCGGCAAATCCGGGTTGGCGAAGATTTTTGCCAGCAGGCGAAATTTTCCACCCATCTTGGGTTTTATCTTGCTCTTGCCGTGCAGCTTCCATCCGCCATTCCAGACGTCCTGATTTTCCCATTCACGCGGATAACCAACACCGGGTTTGGATTCGACATTATTGAACCAGGCATACTCTACGCCCTGGCGTGAAGTCCAGACGTTCTTACAAGTTACCGAACAGGTATGGCAACCAATGCATTTATCCAGATTCAGCACCATGCCGATTTGCGCTCTAATTTTCATACCAAAGCCTCCTCAGCAGATTCAGCAGTGGTTACTTGCCACTCAATTTTTTCCAGTTTATGGACCACCACGAATTCATCCCGATTAGAACCAACGGTTCCGTAGTAATTAAACCCGTAGGCCAATTGCGCGTAACCTCCAATCATATGGGTAGGTTTGACCACCGTACGGGTAACCGAGTTGTGAATGCCACCCCGAAGGCCGGTGACCTGGCTGATCGGTGTATTGATGATTTTCTCCTGCGCGTGATACATCATGACCATGCCTTCCGGCACGCGTTGACTCACCACAACACGGGCTGCAATCGCACCATTGGTGTTGAACAGCTCAATCCAGTCGTTATCTTCGCAATCGATCTTGGCGGCGTCCGTTTCACTCATCCAGACACAGGGCCCGCCGCGGCTGAGGGTCAGCATTAGCAGGTTTTCTGAGTAAGTGCTGTGGATACCCCACTTCTGATGCGGCGTAATCCAGTTCAGTACGACCTGTTTCCTGCCGTCGCCCACCTTGTCCATTACAGGCGCCACTGTCTTGGTGTTGATTGGTGGTTTGTAGACACACAGGCTCTCACCAAAGTCACGCATCCATGCATGGTCCTGGTAGAACTGCTGACGCCCGGTAAGGGTTCGCCAGGGGATCAGCTCATGCACATTGGTGTAACAGGCGCTATAGCTGACATGCTCATCCTCCAGACCACTCCAGGTTGGTGATGAAATGATTTTGCGCGGCTGCGCCTGGATGTCGCGGAAGCGAATTTTTTCATCTTCCTTGGGCCTGGCAAGGTGAGTGTGGTCAAGACCGGTGATCTTGCCCAACGCCTCCCAGGCTTTAACCGCAACCTGGCCGTTGGTTTCAGGAGCCAGTGACAACACCACTTCCGCGGCATCGATATCGGTTTCAATAATGGGCAGACCTTTGGACACACCTTCTTCAGTGACACGCCGGTTGAGATCACCCAACAGCTTGACCTCATCCTCGGTGTTCCAGGCAATACCTTTACCACCGTTGCCGATCTTCGACATCAACGGGCCCAGCGAGGTAAATTTCTTGTAGGTATCCGGGTAGTTGCGAACCACCTCGATAAAGTTCGGCATGGTTTTACCGGGAATAGGGTCACATTCGCCCTTCTTCCAGTCTTTCACATCCAGCGCCTGGCCCAATTCTGCCGGTGTATCGTGCAAGATGGGCAGCGCCACAATGTCGGTTTCCTCACCGAGATGTCCTACAACCAATTCCGAGAAGGTCTTTGTTATTCCCTTGTAGATGTCCCAGTCACTGCGACTTTCCCAGGCGGGATCAACAGCGCGTGACAAGGGATGGATGAACGGATGCATATCAGACGTATTGAGGTCGTTCTTTTCATACCAGGTTGAAGACGGCAGAACGATGTCTGAATAAACGCAGGTGGTAGACATTCTGAAATCCAGCGTTACAACCAGGTCCAGTTTGCCTTCCGTGTCCTGTTCAACCCATTCGACTTCACTGGGTTTCTGGCCACCGGTCTCACCCAGATCCTTACCCAGCACACCATTTTTTGTGCCCAGCAAGTGCTTCAGCATGTATTCGTGTCCCTTGCCGCTGGAACCCAACAGGTTGGATCGCCAGATAAACATGATACGCGGGAAATTGCGCGGATCATCGGGCGCCTGGCAGGACATTCTTAGACTGCCATCCTTCAGGCGGCCGGCTATGTAATCCACACTGCTTTCACCTGCCTCCTTCGCTTTCTTAGCCAGCTCCAGGGGGTTTTCTTCCAGCTGCGGTGCAGACGGCAACCAGCCCATGCGCTCGGCACGCACATTGCAATCAATCAGGCTCTGGTTCTCCCAGGCCGAGTGATCGGCCAGCGGGGAAAGAATTTCATCCAGCTCCAGCTTTTCATAACGCCATTGGTTGGAATGAGCATAGAAAAACGAGGTGCTGTTCATATGGCGTGGCGGACGGTGCCAGTCGAGCCCGAAGGCCAGAGGCAACCAGCCGGTTTGCGGACGCAGTTTTTCCTGCCCCACATAATGCGCCCAGCCGCCACCGCTCTGACCCACACAACCGCACATGATCAGCATGTTCATAATGCCGCGGTAGGTCATATCCATGTTGTACCAGTGGTTAATCGCTGCACCCAGGATCACCATGGAACGGCCCTTGGTCTTGTTAGCCGTATCAGCAAACTCGCGAGCGATCTGGATTATCTGAGCCCGTTTGACTCCGGTTATCTTTTCCTGCCAGGCAGGTGTATACGGAATATCGTCATCGTAGCTTTGGGCTACCTGGTCATCATCGAGTCCGCGGTCCAGGCCGTAGTTAGCCAACATCAGGTCATAAACCGTAACTGCTTTCACCGTACCCTCGGCTAGCTCCAGTGTTTTCACCGGTACCTTTCGGGTCAGTATGCTGTCGTGGTCGCTATGGGCAAATATTTCCTGATCGTGTTCCTGGTTGCCAAAATAGGGGAAAGCAACCGGCAGAACCTCGTCGGACTGGTCCAGAAAGCTGAGCACGGGATGGATATCACTATCATCATGCTGGTTCTTTTCTTCCAGGTTCCATTTACCCTGGTCACCCCAGCGCGCACCAATGGTGCCGTTGGGTACCACCACCTGCTGACTGTGTGCATCCAGTACAACCGGCTTCCAGTCCGGGTTGTGTTCGTGGTTTAACGCAGCGGCGAAATCCGAGGCGCGTAACGTGCGTCCCGGTACCCAGCGGCCGTCCCGCTGTTCCAACATGACCAGGAAAGGCATGTCGGAATACTTGCGCACGTACTCACTGAAATAGTCACTGTGACCATCCACGTAGAACTCTTTCAGAATGACGTGCCCCATCGCCATGGCGACGGCGGCGTCTGTACCCTGACGGGCTGGTATCCACGAATCCGATAGTTTGGCAACTTCACTATAGTCCGGTGTTACCGCGACGGTTTTTGTTCCCTTGTAACGTACTTCGGTGAAAAAATGTGCATCCGGTGTACGTGTCTGCGGCACGTTTGAACCCCAGGCAATAATGTAGCTGGAGTTATACCAGTCGGCACTTTCGGGCACGTCCGTCTGTTCACCCCAGACCTGCGGCGAGCTGGGAGGCAAATCACAATACCAGTCGTAAAAACTCATGCAGGTGCCGCCAATCAGAGACAGGTAGCGGGAACCGGCAGCATACGAGATCATTGACATGGCCGGAATGGGGGAAAATCCGACCACCCGGTCCGGTCCATAAGCTTTAGCGGTATAGATGTTTGAGGCGGCAATGATTTCATTCACCTCATCCCATTCGGCTCGAACCATTCCGCCCAGGCCACGTGCGGCCTTATATTCCTTAGTCGCTACCTGGTCTTCCTGCAGGTGCTGCCAGGCGATAACCGGGTCGGCATGTTGCTGCCGGATAGCACGCCAGGACTTCAATAACTGGCTGCGAATCATCGGGTACTTCAGGCGTGCCGAGCTGTACAAATACCAGGAATAACTGGCACCCCTGGCGCATCCACGTGGTTCGTGGTTGGGCAGATCAGTACGGGTACGCGGATAGTCGGTTTGCTGGGTTTCCCAGGTGACCAGGCCGCCCTTGACGTAGATTTTCCAACTACAGGAACCGGTGCAGTTCACCCCGTGGGTGGAGCGCACGACCTTATCGTGGGACCAGCGCCCACGGTAGGCGCGCTCCCAGTCACGAGGCTCGCTGGTTGTAATCCCGTACCCATCGGAAAAGGTTTCCGGCTTTTTCCTGGTGAAATAGGTCAGGTTGTCGAGAAAATGGCTCATAACATGCTCCGGGATTTAGGGATTGTGGAACTCAACGTCTTTACGAAGATAGAACCACCAGTTAATCAGGATGCAAATGGCATAAAAGATGGCAAAGCCGATCAGTGCATTTTCCGGCGTGGTCGCCTTGATCTGTTCGCCGAATACCTTTGGAATATAAAACGCGCCGTATGCTGCGATAGCTGACGTCCAGCCCAAAACGGGGCCGGCCTGCTCTTTGTTGAATACCTGAGAAATCGTGCGGAAAGTGGACCCGTTACCAATGCCGGTAGCTGCGAAAAGCACCAGGAACAACAACAGGAACGGTATGAAATACTGTTCCGGAGAGGCTGATGAATAAGCCAGCTTAAGGAAATAAGCCACACCAAGCGCGCTAAAAAACATGATTACCGAAATGATCTGGGTTACCTTGGCGCCGCCCATTTTATCGGCAATCATTCCGCCTACCGGCCGGATCAGTGCGCCAATAAAGGCGCCCATCCACGCAAACATCAACGCCGAGGGGCCGTTGGGGTTGATCAGGTCGTGCGTCATCACACCGTCGACCTCTACGTGCTGATAGCCAAACACTACCTTGATCGCCAGTGCAAAGGTGGCGGCAAAACCAATGAACGAACCAAAGGTCATGGTGTAGATAATGGTCATCACCCAGGTATGCTGATTTTTGAAAATCTCGTATTGTCGCTTCAGATTCCGATTTACTGCGCCGGGTATGAGCCTCAGGAACATGACCGTTGCAACCACTACCAGTAGCAACACGACTTCCTTTGGAACATTGAACCCGGAACCGTTGGCGGTCTCCGGTAGCATCAACCACAGTCCACTGCCCGCAGTGAAGAACGCAACCAGCAACATGAAAGAAATAGTGGCAAACGCGGAGATCGGGTTGCCCACATGCGGTGACACGTGCTCATCACGAATATTGTTCATGCCGAACCAGCCCAAAAAAGCCAGGGGAATCAGAAACAGCAGCCAGACAAAACCGCCGTTTTGCAGGTAGGTTTCAGTGCCTGCAGGGATTTTTCCAATCAAGGTGCCGCTGGAGTTCTGCAGGGTCATGGAATCACCGCCAAACATGGCAAAGGTCATGCTCAGAGGCACCAGGATCTGCATGGTTGTTACACCAAAATTTCCCAACCCGGCATTGAGACCCAGGGCCAGGCCCTGCTGTTTTTTGGGATAGAAAAAGCTGATGTTGGACATTGAGGATGCGAAATTTCCGCCACCGATTCCGGACAGCAGAGCCAGAAACTGGAACTGCCACAGAGGTGTGTTCGGGTCCTGTAGTGCAAAACCGGTACCAACGGCTGGAATCATCAACAACGCTGTTGTGAAGAAAATCGTGTTTCGACCGCCAGCGATGCGAATAAAGAAGGTGCTGGGAATACGCAGGGTCGCTCCCGACAGGCCGGCAATCGCTGCCAGGGAAAACAACTCAGATTTCTCATAGGGAAATCCCAGGTTGAGCATCTGTACCGTGATAATTCCCCAGTACAGCCAGACCGCAAAACCACACAGCAAGCTGGGAATGGAAATCCACAGATTGCGGGTCGCGATGGACTTGCCAGATGCCGCCCATTCCTGGGGATCTTCCGGGTTCCAACCTTGAATATCTTTAGCCATTACGTTCTCCTGCCCTCGTCTATGTTTGTACGCCGTGCAGCGCTTCCATTTCCGGAAGATCGCGTCCGCTGTAGTCCTCTGGTTGCTGCCTTCTGTGCGTGATTCCGATTGAAACGTGCATCCAGATCAAAGCGATCGTGGTAATCACGGTCAGTAACATGAAACAGCTGGTCCAGACACCGATCATGTCGTTCATAATGCCGAACGTGATGGGCAGCACGAATCCGCCCAGTCCACCGATCAGTCCGACAATGCCACCTACCGAACCCACGTTATCCGGGTAATACACCGGGATATGCTTGTAAACGGCGGCCTTGCCCAGTGACATGAAAAAGCCCAGGACAATCGTGACCGTCACGAAGAACCACAAGGGGATAGCGATCGTGAACGCAATCGGGCCCGAAATACCATCAACTACATATTTCGTGGCGGGATAAGAAAGAATGAATGTGCATACTATGCTGGCGAAGAAGGTCCAGTACATCACGCGTCGTGCGCCGATACGATCTGATAACCAACCGCCCAGTGCCCGGAATATACTGCCTGGCAAGGCGTAGGCAGCTGCCAGCATGCCGGCTGTTTTCAGTTCAAGACCGTAGGTTCCCACATAGTAGCGGGGCAGCCACAGCGCCAGGGCGACAAAAGCACCAAAAACAAAGAAATAATAGAGAGAGAACCGCCAGACCTGAAGGTGTCTGAGCGGATGGAGTTGTTCCATGAAACTGGCATGTTTGATGCCTTTTTCCCTGCGCTCACTTAGCGCCGGGTCATCCTGGGAGAAAACGTAGAACAGGATCGCCGTGATGCCAATAATCACCGCGTAAACTTGCGCCACACCCTGCCATCTTCCATCCATGGCAATCAGCAGGAAAGGCGCGCCGAAGTTGGTGATCGCCGCACCCACGTTACCCATTCCGAAAATACCCAGCGCCGTGCCCTGGCGTTCCTTGGGATACCATTTTGAAACGTAGGTGATACCTACAGAGAACCCGCCACCGGCCAGGCCGACACCCAGCGCGGCGATCAGAAACATGTAATAACTGGATACCAGGGTGAGCATGAAGGCAGCCACGGCCGTAGCCAGCATCTGCACGGTAAAGATCAAGCGCCCACCGTATTGATCGGCCCATATTCCAAGAAAAATCCGGCTCAGCGAACCGGTTAAGATCGGCGTAGCAACCAGGATGCCGAATTGGGTGTCACTCAGGCCCAATTCGCCTTTGATCTTCATACCGATGATGGAAAAAATGGTCCAAACTGCAAAACAAACCGTAAATGCCAGTGTGCTGTTTGTCAGCGCCCGGGTCTGTCGCCCCGGTGTTACATTCTCCAGGCTCATTGCCCTCTCCCATACGTCAAATCCATATCAGGAAAGACTAGCTGGATTGGCTAATTGATGTACGGAAAATGAGTGTAATGTTGACCTGCGTCAGCAACAACAAAGGGGCTGGGGTCAGAGTAAAGGGACAGAGTAAATTATTTACTCTGTCCCTTTACTCTGACCCCCTAATTTTGCCGCTGCTACTCAGGGGCGTCGAGGTACTTAGCCATCTCCTCACTGATTCGGGCGCGGTCACCCACCACCACCAGCGTCATGTCATCCGGACGGAGATATTGGGTCGCGACCCGGGAAATATCTTCAGGCGTCAGTGCATATACGCGACTGACGTATTCCGTGAGATAACTGTCGTTCTGGCCATGCAATGCAACCTGGTTGAGCACGTTGATGATCCCCTGGCGCGTTGAATTACGTAGTGTGAAGATGCCAGCCATGTAATTTTGTATGGCTGTCAATTCTTCCTGCGGCGGCGCCTCATCACGTAAGCGGTTGATCTCAAAATATATTTCTTTCATTGCAGCGGCCGTATCATCGGTTGTGATTGCGGCTTGCTGAACCCAGTAGCCATCAAGGCGACGCACCGACACGCTGCTGCGCGGTGAATAGGTATAGCCTTTATCTTCGCGAATATTACTGGTTATACGGGAACCAAAAGAACCGCCAAGTATTGCGTTGGTCGCCAGCAAGCCGATGTAATCCGGTTGGCTGGGATCGATGGTCGGCAAACCCAGAAAGACATTGGACTGACTGGCATTGGCGCGGTTGATGATGTCCACATACTCACGACCCTGGGCCGGCTCCGGCGGCATAACCAGAGGCTCAGGCCCGGTTTTCCAGCTACCAAAAGCTTGTTCAATAGCGGCCTTCACAGCCGCTTCATCGAACATTCCGGAAACGTAAATATGGGTGCGGCCGGCACCGAAATTGTCTTTATAAAAAGCCCGGATCTGCTCGACCGTATAGCTGTTGATTTGCTCTACGGTCGGGAACAAACGCCCATAGGGGTGATCGCCATATAACGCCTTGCTAAAGGCAATCTGCCCCATCGTGTTGGGATCGTTCAGCGCCACTTCCACGTTGCGTACTGCATCGCGCTTCAGCCGGTCCATCTGATCGGCCGGAAAGGCCGGTTCGAGCAGAACATCAGCCAGCAAAGCCACCATACCGGGTGCAAATTCAGCCAATGCCTCACCGGTCACGGATGTTTGATCCAGGCCGACTCCGATACTGAGACTGCCACCCATCTCAGCTGCCTCGCGCGCGACATCCTCTGCGCTTCGACTGCCGGTGCCCTCTTCCATCAGGTCGGCTGTCAAATCAGCAAGCCAGGTGTTTTCACCCTCGTTGAGATTGCCGGCCATGATGCGTGCTGAGATCGACACCTTCGGAATTGATCCGTAAGGAACCAGTGTGACCGACAGACCATTGTCCAGTTGGAACTGCTGCGTGGGCGGAAGGGTGAAGTCTTTTGGCGTTCCACCTGCCGGCGGAACTTCCTTCGCCTTTTCCTGCGCTGATGTGTTGAAACTCACGATCATGGCGGTTGCAAGCACACAGGCCCGCAAGAGGGTCATTGAATTATCCATTGTCCTGCTCCTTTTCTGCACCGCCTGCCTCGAGCACGAGGGTGGTGCGATTGGTGGAGCGCAGATACTCAATTGCGGTCGCCTGGATCAGTTCAGGTGTCACCGCGATCATCCCCCGCTCAAACTCATTTATCCGTGCCGGGTTGTCGTCAAACAAGGCCAGTGAAGCCAACAAATCTGCCCGTCCAAACCCGAAAAAACTGTTGATCTGGTCATAGTAAGCTGAGCGCCATTTCACCAGCGCACGATCCAGCGTTGCCTGGTCGACCGGCGAACTCTTGAACTCTTCGACTACGCCGTCGAGAACCTTCAAAACATCTTCCCGGCTGACTCCCGAATCATGTATGAACGAAGCCGTCCACAGCATCGGGCCCTTGTAATTGAGCATATTGCCAAGCAAAGCGTTGATGCCGCCTGAGACTCCGTCAGTCATGCCGGCCTCTTTTACCAGGGCCTGGTGCAGCAGGGCATCGTCACCCTGCAGCAGGATCTGATCGATCAGGCCCATGGCAAACCACTCGGGGGTAAGACGCTCCGGCACATGGTAGGCGAAAGCAAAACCGGGCCGGGGTGCGAGTGCGTCGACATGTATCTCGGCTTTCTCAGCCTCCTGACGTGGCTCGGCAATGTCCGGAAGCTCAATGGGTTCTGCTGATGCCGGGATCTCGGCAAAATATTTCTTGACCATTGCCAGTGCGCTTTCCGAATCGAAATCACCAACGATCGCTATCGCCGCGTTGTTCGGGGCGTAGTATTGAGAGAAGAACGAGGCGACATCACTCACGCTGGCAGCATCCAGGTCTTCCAGATCACCGTAAAAGTTGTGTGAGTTGTACCAGTTCTCGTTGGCGACCTGGGGCATGAACAACCAGGGGAAGCCACCGTAAGGCTGGTTCAGTACGTTTACTTTGACCTCGTTCTTAACGACGCCCTGCTGGTTAACCAGGTTCTCGCTGGTAATCGACAAACCGCGCATGCGGTCGGCCTCTGCCCAAAGCATGGTCTCCAGCTTGTGCGAGGGGACGATTTCAAAGTAATTGGTGTAGTCATAACGGGTCGAGCCGTTGAGGATGCCGCCATTGGACTGCACCAATTTGATGAACTCCATTTTTCCCAGGTTCTCTGAACCCTGAAACATCATGTGTTCAAACAGGTGGGCAAACCCGGTGCGGTCACGCGGTTCAATGCGAAATCCGATGTTGTAATACACAGCCACCGTCACTACCGGCGCCGTGTCATCCTCGGACAGGATCACTTTCAGTCCGTTATCGAGGGTGTGGTAGCTCAAGCCGACTGTAAATGGCTCAATTTCAGGCCGTTCCGAAGGGGCGGCAGCAGGTGCTGTAACCTCAGCTTCGGCAGCCGCTTGATTTGATTCAGCGGGCGGTGTTGAATCTCCACAACCCGAAAGTCCGGACACGACGGCAAAGACCGTCAACCATCGCAATACCATGTATATCTCCTGCAGCTAATCGGCTCAGAGCCGAAAAAAGTTCTAATAGAATAGCCTAAAACCGTTGAGCCCGCTTTCGCCTCGCTTGATCCGTCAGCCTGTTTCCTGCCGATCTGTTTTTCGATAGGGTAGTCTGGAGTTTCAATCGCCAAAGCCAACAGTGGGGCCGAAGATGATCGAATTTTCTGTGAACAGCCAAACCGTTTCATACGACGGAGATGAAGACACACCCCTGCTTTGGGTGCTGCGTGATCACCTGGATCTGAAGGGAGCCAAGTTCGGTTGCGGCATCGGGCGATGTGGCGCCTGTACCGTCCACATCGACGGAAAGGCAAAAAGAAGCTGCGTCACCAGGGTCTCCTCGATCGCCGGCCGGCAAGTCGTGACGATTGAAGGCCTTGCGCCGGCAGAAAACCGGCTACATCCCGTACAGCAAGCCTGGATAGAAGAAGACGTGCCGCAATGTGGCTATTGCCAGCCCGGCATGATCATGGCGGCAAGCGACTTGCTGCAGGAAAATCCGAAACCCAGTGATGAAGACATTTCAAAAGGCATGACCAATCTTTGTCGTTGCGGAACCTATGTGCGGGTTCGAAAAGCCATTCATCGTGCCTCCAAACTCATGGCCCAGGAGGAATGACATGAAACAGGTTGATCACGGAAGACGTCGCTTTCTGGTTAGCGGCCTGACCGCCACCGGTGGTTTCCTGCTGGGTCTGCCCACCTCCGGATTACTCGCCGGTGCAGCAGATAGCCAGGCTGGAGGTCAGATTGGGTTTTTTGTCGAAATTCAACCGGATAACCGCGTCATTATTGGCGTCGCCCAACCGGAAATCGGCCAGGGCGTGCGCACCTCCATGCCCATGCTGGTGGCCGAAGAACTGGATGTCGAGTGGTCCAGCGTGAGTGTCCGGCAAATGCCGCTCGGTATAGTGAAAACGCAGGATGGATTCACCTGGAAGTACGGCGGCCAGGGTGCTGGCGGCAGCACATCCGTTTCTGATAACTGGGAATACCTGCGGGAAGTCGGGGCCACGGCCCGTCAGATGCTGAAGCAGGCAGCCGCCCAACGCTGGAGCGTTGCGGTTTCCGAATGTCGCACCGAGCCGGGTGAAGTCATATGTGACCGCCTCGGAAAACGGATCAGCTATGCCGAATTGGCGTCGGAGGCAGCGCTATTACCCGTTCCCGAAGAGAAACCGGAGTTCAAGGATCCCGCCAGTTATCGCATCATCGGCAAGCCCGCGAAAGTAATCGATGCAAAGGATATCGTGACGGGCGCGGCACGTTATGGCATCGATACGGACGTTCCCGGCATGCGCTATGCAGTCATCCAGCGCTGCCCATATCTCGATGGTTCGGTCAAATCTATAGACGACAGCGAGGCCCGCAAAGTACCCGGTGTATTGGACGTGTTCAGAATAGAAGGCCCCAGGCCAGGTGAGCCTTACGTGATCCTGGCCAACGGAG
>RCNC010002551.1_pt1 | contig 12154 bp, 15 predicted proteins | sample 2041301 | NCBI WGS metagenome assembly RCNC01 (sample SAMN09708231, study PRJNA481090) | Marine sediment metagenome, whole genome shotgun sequencing project. | biome: marine sediment; feature: ocean; material: sediment; isolation source: Sewage treatment plant 13A marine sediment (STP13A) ... | reverse complement strand
ACGATCGTATCGGCATTCTGCAACTCTGCGACGAGCTTATTCGAATAGGCGAGCGTGTCATTGTGTTTTTCCGTCCGGTCTTCATCCGCCGTGAAGTTCGCGCTTATCCATGCCTCGTTCACAAAGGGTACGCCCGTGCTGAGATCGCGACGGGTGACTTCTGCCACGCCGTGTCGATCCTGCAATGCGGCAATAAGGTCTCTACTCAATTCCCGGGTTACCGAGCCGTCACTTCGGCCGCTGGCGCTAAGTTCGAGTATTCGTAGGGGTTTGCTGTCCATGTTCGTGTCTCCAGGCGTTTGCCATTACGTTGGTGACAGCTTGACTGTTGATGTTATCGAGATAAATAGTAATTCAAGCATTAGATTGTTCTATAATTCGCAACAATATGGATAAATTCGAAGATATTCAGGCATTTATCGCGGTAGTCGACGCGGGCAGCTTTACCGCAGCGGCGGATCGGCTCGACTCGGCCAAGTCGGCGATTAGCCGGCGGATCTCTGCGCTAGAGGAACGGCTTGGCGTACAGCTGCTGCATCGAACGACCCGGGCCATGAGCCTGACCGAGACGGGCCGCAGTTTTTACGATCATGGCGTACGCATCCTGGCGGACCTCGAGGAGGCCGAGGCGGCTGTGCAGCAAGAACACGGCGAACTGCGAGGAACACTGCGATTTGCGCTGCCGCTGTCGTTTGGCGTTCGGCATATGTGTGGACCGATCGCCGCGTTCGGCAAACAGCATCCGCATCTTCGGTTTGATCTGGACCTCAATGATCGCCGCGTTGATCTGATTGAGGACAATTTCGATATGGCGTTGCGAATCGGCCGCCTGTCCGACTCATCGCTGATTGCGCGTCGATTGTTCGATGTGCGCGCCGTCGTTTGTGCATCGCCGAATTATTTGAACGTACACGGCACGCCTGAAACACCCGCTGAACTGCTTGACCACCAGTGCATGGTCTATTCAAACCTGATCGACCCGGACAAATGGGAGTACGAAGACTCGACCGGAAAACCTCACTCAATCAAGGTCAAGAGCACCTTGTCCGCCAGTAGTGGCGACTTTCTCAGTAATGCCGCAGCACACGGAATGGGTGTTGTCATTCAGCCGACATTTATTGCAGCGGCCGCAATTCGCAGTGGGAATCTTATCCCCATTCTCACGGACTACTCATGGCCGATTGTGCCTGCATATGCTGTTTATCCACCGACACGACATTTGTCCTATCGCGTGCGCACCTTTATCGACTTCCTTGTTGAGCGTTTTTCCGGCACGCCTCAGTGGGATCGTGATTGCGAGACACTGGCCGCCAGGCAGAGTTGACCCGCGTAGTAAAGCGGCAATCCCCAAATGTAGTTGGGGAAATCGGTTTGCACGAGCCGAAGTGCGGCGACCGACAAATCAGACAGGAAGAACAACAGTGCACCAGCCAGTATGAGTGCAGGGCCGCCTTTGCCTCGCGTTCCGAACGCGGCAATAACCATTGCGCTGATTACGATGATGTACACACGAACAGGTACAGCAAGGGTTGGAGCGATATGCGGCGAAAGCCAGTAGGTGGCAGCAAGCGCGATCCCGATGACCGGAATTGCGGCGGTACCCGCCCAGCGCCAACTGACGCCATTGATGAAAAACGCTGCGACATAAGCCAGGTGGGCCAGCAAAAACGCCGAAAGACCCGCCAGGAATGCCGTTTGAGTTTCACCAATCAGAAAGGCGTCGCCCAAAAAAGAAAGAGCGAGACCGGCCAGAAGAACTTTGCCGTAGGTTGAATGCAATGCCCCGCTGAACACCGCCACGGCGAGAAAACCGCAGGACGCGACAATTTTTGCGGCGCCCGCAAGAAGGTGCATATCAGCGAGTAATGCTTCGACCAGAACGAAACAGCCCAGGCCAGTAACGATAATGGCGGTTCGAGTTCGGTTGTCCATAAGCACCTAGTCTACAGCCGCGCGGCTCTGACCGGCGAGCAAATCGTCTCCAGCGTCGCAGAAACGACATCTGTTTCCCCAAAACGGCACAGGCAAGTGCCGTACCTAGCCGGGGCTGGGTCGTAGTACAGTACACACCGAAGAGGTGTTGCTGATCTCGAAGGAGACTGTTAAAACCTACGCTGCGGGAATCATCGATTGTTGGACGGAAAGAATATGAAAAGACTGGCACTGGTACTGGTGTTGTTGGTTGTATCAATGAACGTGAACGCTGCGGAAACGATCAAGGAGTTTCACGGCACGGGCAATATGACGACATCGATTTTCACTGTCGAGTCGCCCTGGCTGCTCGATTGGCGTCTCGATGGCGACTTCGAAAAATTGGTGGCTCTGGATATCACCCTGATCGAAGCTCACACGGGTCGACATGTTGGGCGTGTGCTGCACACGAAGCGTAAAGGCAACGGATTGAAATTGTTCAATCACGCTGGGCAATATCAGCTGCGTATCAGCTCAACACTTGCACGCTGGACGCTTAAGGTTCAACAAATTCAACCGGAAGAAGAAGAGCTCTATGCGCCGAGAGGCTCGAACTAGGCTATCGATAGACAGGCGACTGTCGTGATGTTGTGCGATTATTGGACGCGTGACTGAACTGAACAAAAACAATGGCAGTGCAATTATCACCTTTGCCGCCGTGATCGTGGTCATCTACGGCCTGCAGATGGCGAAGGTGCTGTTGGTTCCTTTTCTGATTGCCGTGTTTCTCGCCCTGATCACTGTACGACCAATGCTTTGGCTGCAGCAACGGCGTGTGCCGAGTTTTCTGGCCGCGCTGATGATCGTCTCTGCGATCATGCTGCTATTGGCGGTTGTCGGCGCTGTGGTTGGCAGTTCGATCGCGGAGTTCACAGCAAAAATTCCTGAGTATCAGGCGCAGTTGGACGCTATCGTCGATGGCGTTTTCGACTTCGTTAGCGAACACCTGAATGGTGATCAGTCGATGGAGAACATCGGCGATATGATCGACCCTGGCTGGGCGATGGGTCTTGTTGCCACTATTCTCAATAGCCTGAAAGACGTGCTGACGAATGCCTTCCTAATTATTTTCACGATGATATTCATGTTGCTCGAAGTGTCCAGCGTCGGCACCAAAGTCGAAGCCGCATTCGGGCGCAGCGCCGAATCGATGGATGGCCCACGCGAATTTCTGCAAAACCTTGGACGCTACCTGGGCATAAAGACAATCGTCAGTATTGCGACGGGACTCTGCGCGTTTACGTTGACCTGGACTATAGGCCTGGATTTTCCACTGCTTTGGGCAATGCTGGCGTTCCTGCTAAATTACGTTCCGACGATCGGTTCGATCATCGCCGCCGTACCCGCCGTACTGTTGGCGCTGGTGCAGCTGGGACCCGGCGCCGCCGGCGCGACCGCTATTGGGTTTGCAGGAATTAACGTTGCGTTTGGCAACATCATAGAGCCGCGACTGATGGGCTACGGCGTCGGAATTTCTCCGCTGGTTGTGTTTATCGGATTGGTGTTCTGGGGTTTTGTTTTCGGCCCGGTCGGCATGCTGTTATCCGTGCCGCTGACGATGACCCTTAAACTCGCGCTCGAAAGTGATGAACGAACTCGATGGGTAGCAATCCTTCTCGGATCCGAACGCGATGCAGAATACGCGCTGAAGAATAGGGCAATCGAACAGGAATAAACCCCCAAGCCTGAATTTTTCAGGCAACGTCCAGGTCGTCGAAGTCGCCGTCCATGGGTTCAGTTGATTCGATCTGTTCCAATAGATTAATAGCAACAGCGACGAAGTCCGTATCCGTGATGATGCCAGTCAAGTCGCCATCCGCAATAACCGGCAGACAGCCTATTTGATGCTTTTCCAAGAACAGCGCTGCCTGGCGCAGGCTGGCGTTGATGTCGACAGTTGCAACATCCTCAACCATGACTTCACCAACAATAATCTCATTCGCGTGAATGCGATTTCGGTCGTCACGCAAAAACGAATCCGTCGCGGCCAGTACGTTAGTCAGTGTGAGGAGCCCAACGAGCTCTCTTCCTTTTGTTACCGGCAAATGGTGAATACCGTTTTCCTGCATCAAGGCGCGTGCCTCTGCCAAGGTCGCAGATGGCGGCACCGTAATCAGGTTGGTGCTCATGATGGCTTCGATGCTGAACATGGTCTCCTCCTAAGTCTTCTATTCCAGTCTAGTCAAAACCGGCGGAGGGACCATTGCGAGAAACACGTATTAGATCGGTAGCTGGGTGTCCGACTTGATTGTTTCCATTACGAACGTTGAGCTGACATCGGCGAAATCTACTTCGCGAATCAGGCGTTTATAGACTTCGTCGTAGTGCCGCATATCGCTCGCCACAATGCGCAACAAATAGTCCAGATCGCCGCTGGTTCGATGAAATTCGAGTATCTCGGGGATGGAGGAGACGGCTTTCCTGAATTTCGAAAACCAGGCATCGCTGTGTTGGTTGGTTCGGACCAGCGCGAAGACCGTGAGACCAAAGCCGAGGGCTTCTTGATCCAGAACGGTGACTCGTTTCTTGATGACGCCACTCTTCTCAAGAGCCCGAATGCGTCGCCAGACGGCTGTTTTTGACATCGCACACTGATCCGCCAGGTCGTGCATCGACAAGCCAGCGTCCTTTTGGATGATTCTGAGAATTTTTCGGTCTTTTTGGTCCATACCGTTCGATTCTACACAAAATAAGAAACAAATCGTGCAGAAAAGGTCAAGAAAAGTAAAATAATGCAACATAGTTTCGCTTCAGCTGGCCAATAATGACAATACTTCTCTGGAGGAACTGTCTATGTCGTTGAAAGCCAAATTTACAGAGCACCCGGCCTCGGTGGGTGAAACCTATGGCGAGCATTTCGTTACGGCGTCCGGGTTCTCACTGGCTCTGCTAAAAGCGGCATTCTGCTGCGCCGTGCACGCCATATTGCCGTTCGCTTTTGAGAAGACAGGTAGTGAGTGTATTACGGGGCTTTACGACCGGATGGTGACGAATCGCAGCCGTCTTTCGGCAGCTAACGAGGATGTGGTTGCAGACGTCGCCGAACACTCAGCCTGAGCGTCCCTCGCGCCTCTGAGTCACGAGGGTCCTTGCCAGAGGGTAAGTAGTCTCGCTCATGACTTGTTCAGGTCAATTATGAAATACTGAACAGCCACACTGGCAGCGGGTCAAATTCAGTATGAACAGGCGCATCCTTCTTGCACTGATTATCTTCGCGTTTCCCTTCCATGCGCTTGCCGAAGAGCGAGATGGGAAGACCATTGTTCGTGATGCGATCAATCACTGGCGAGGGTTGTCCTCCTACACGGAAATGACAATGATCATCCACCGTCCGGACTGGGAACGGTCGATGACCATGCAGGCCTGGACCAAGGGCGATGATCGTTCACTGGTTCGAGTTATCGAGCCGAAAAAAGACCGCGGCAACGGCACGCTAACTGACGACAATAATATGTGGTCATATTCACCGAAAATTAACCGCGTTATCAAGGTGCCGTCATCGATGATGGGCCAGAGTTGGCTGGGGTCGGACTTTTCCAACAAGGATATTGTGCGTGCCGATGACATTGTCGACGAGTACGAACACACGGTGCTCAGTGTCGAGAATACAGAAGACGGCGTAACAGTTTTCGAGATCGAATCTGTTCCCCACGAAGATGCGGCCGTTGTCTGGGGTAGTGAAGTGATGCGCATCCGCGAAGATCATGTCGTTCTCGAACATTCTTTTTTCGATCAGGATGGCGAGCTCGTGAAGAGCCTGAAGACAATGGAAATCACCAATATGGGCGGCCGTACGATTGCGAAGCGGCAACGTATGAGTAAAGCCGACGAACCTGATGAATGGACTGAGATTCAGGTCAATGATGTCCAGTATGAGGTTGACTTGAAGGACAGTCTCTTCACGCTATCCAATCTGCGGAACCCCCGAGACTAAGCCGTGAGCATCGGTTTCCGACTAGCCTGGCGAAACCTCTGGCGACAACCTCGCCGGACCTGGTTGACGACGGGAGCGATGGTGTTCTCGAACGTATTGCTCGTTTTCATGATCTCTTTGCAGTACGGCATGTACAGCATGATGATCGACAACGCCTTGCAGATTTTCACCGGTGATATGCAAGTACAGGCGACAGGCTATAAAGACGATCAGAAAATGCGCCAGATCGTCCCGGACATTGTGCCGCTGGCAAACGCGATACGCGGCGAGCTGGATTCGGAGACGGTTGCCGCGCGAGGTTGGGCATTTGCGTTGGCATCCAGCGAAGACCGAAGTTTCGGCATTGGAATTTACGGCGTCGAGCCCGATTACGAGCAGCGAGTTTCCAATATTCCCGGCCTGATATCCAACGGACGCTATCTGGTGAACAGCGATGCGGCCGAGATCGTTATCGGTTCTACGCTGGCGCGAAATCTGCTCGTCGACGTTGGTGACGAACTGACGTTGCTCGGCAGTGGCGTTGATGGCTCATTCGCGGCGGCCGTTGTCGATATCGTCGGCGTATTCGACAGTGGTGTAAATGACATCGATCGCAACATCGCAGAAATTCCGCTGGGACTATTTCAGGAGACCTTCTTCATGGAAGGTGCCGGGCACCAAATCGTAATTGTTGGTGACGGACTGGAAACGGTTCCGGTTCTGAAAGCGCGGGTACAAGACATGCTGCCGCCGAATAACGATCTCGTCGTGCGGGACTGGGACGAACTGCAGCCAGGGCTGAAACAGGCGATACAGGCGGACATGGGAAGCTCGTTCTTCATGTATTTCATATTGTTGATTCTGGTGTCTTTCAGCGTCCTGAACACACAGTTGATGTCGGTGCTCGAACGCACTCGCGAATTCGGCATCGTAATGGCATTGGGCTTGAGGCCCGGCAAGCTTGGGCGACTCGTGTTGCTCGAAACGGCAATGATGGGCGTGATGGGCACCGTCATAGGAATTGTCGTGGGCGGCATAGTGACGTCCTGGTTCACCGGCAACGGCCTCGCGTTTCCGGGCATGGACGAGATGGCGGCGAGATTTAATCTCCCGGCAAGAATGTATCCGCAGGTCAACCTGTTCACTTTGTTCATAGGGCCCAGCGTTGTATTCGTATTTACGATGCTTGCGGCGATATACCCGGCGGTGCGACTACGCTGGCAAAATCCTGTTGATGCGATGAGGGTGGCGTAGTGCGTCTCTTCGGCATTCTGTTTCGATTGGCATGGCGCAACCTGTGGCGCAATCACCGCCGCACCGGGATTATGCTCGGAGCTATCGGTATTGGTGTCTGGGCGATGATTTTCATGACGGCGTTGACGCGTGGCATGGTCGATCAGATGATCATTGACAGCATCGGAGTGATGCCCGGACACGTGCAGATGCATAATCCGAAATTTGCAGATGATCCCAGCGTGTCGAATCGGATTGTCTATTCGAACGCGGAGCTGACGGATAAATTCAAAGATGCCGACTTCGAAGCGTGGGCGAGTCGCGTAAAGGTGCCCGCCATCATTACCAGCGAAAGAGACTCGCGCGGTATTACCTTGCTCGGTGTCGATCCATCGGCTGAACGCAATATTTCCTTTTTCGATTACGATGGCGTTGAGGGTCGTTTCCTGTCGGATGCTGATGACAAAGGCATTGTCATCGGCAAGAGGATGGCCGAAAAACTCGAGACCGATTTAGGGAAGCGGGTTGTCATCATGAGTCAGGACCCCGACAACGAAATCGCTGATCGCGGCTTCAGAATCGTCGGTCTGTATTCAGCCAGCACTCGAGCGGTGGAAGAGGCGTATGCGTACGTCGGCAGGACGACCGCACAAACGATGCTTCACATCGGCGACTCAACGACCGAAGTTGTATTCCTGGGTGACGACTATCGAAACGTGGACCCGGTCTTCAACGCCGTAAACGCCGCTGTGGACGACAGCGTATCGGTGCGCCGTTGGTTCGAGATTGATACCTATCTCGGCACCATGTTGGGCGTGATGGATGGTTTCGTCCTTATTTGGGTTGTCGTCATCTTTCTCGCTTTGTCATTCGGACTCGTGAATACGCTCGTCATGGCTGTGTTTGAGCGCGTGCGTGAAATCGGTCTGATGCTGGCGCTGGGTATGAAGCCGAGCAGCATTTTGAGTCAGATCATCATTGAATCGATGCTGCTGCTTACTCTGGGTCTAACCATCGGTAATGTCCTGGCATGGGCAACAGTCGTCCCGCTGCAGGATGGTATCGATGTTTCCGTTGTCTCGGAAGGCATGGAAATGTGGGGAGCATCCAGCATGCTTTATCCCAAACTGTATGCCAGCGATATGATGCTCGCGTCCGGCGTTGTGTTGTTGCTCGGTTTTTTTGCAAGTCTTTCACCAGCCTGGCGGGCGTCGAGATACGAGCCCGTCGAAGCCATTACAAAGGTCTGAAAATGAGTGCTGTTCGTTGTGTGGATTTGTGCAAGACGTATCGTCAGGGTGATCAGGACATCAAGGCGCTTGATCACGTCAGTATCGAGATCGCCTCGGGCGGCTTTGTTTGCCTTTCGGCGCCGTCGGGTGGTGGTAAAACGACTCTGTTGAATGCAATCGGCGGACTCGACATCCCCGATAGCGGCGAAGTCTACGTCGACGATCAACGCATCGATAACCTGAGCAAGGGAGAGCTTGCGGATTTACGCTTGCGACAAATCGGCTTCGTCTTTCAAGCCTACAATTTGATACCCGTACTCTCTGCACAGGAAAACGTCGAGTTCGTCATGCAGGTGCAGGGCGTCGCCGCGGATGAACGCAATGACAAGGCAAGGGCAATTCTTGATGAGGTCGGACTTAAGGGCCTCGAAAACCGGCGTCCGGCCGAGATGTCGGGCGGGCAGCAACAACGAGTCGCCGTTGCACGAGCGGTCGCGTCGCGACCGGCTTTGATACTCGCGGATGAGCCGACGGCGAACCTGGACTCAAAAACATCCGACGGCCTCATGGAGCTTTTTACAGAGCTTAACGAGAGTCACAAGTCCACGTTCATAATCGCGTCGCATGATCAGCGCGTTATGAACTACGCCAAGCGCCTCATTCGTATGCTCGACGGTCGTATCGTCGACGACATCGACCAGCGTGCTGCATAGATACCTCGTCCTTCTGATTGCGCTCCCGATTTTGGGGGCGGCCGCCGATGCCAGGACAGAATTTGGCGGTCATACGAAACTTCGAGTGGTCGGCCAGAGCTACCCGTCGGACAGTCTGTTTCATGATCTTTATGGCAGCAGTTCCATCGATACACAGGGAGCACTGAGGCTAAACCTTGAACATCGCCAGTCCGGGTGGACCTTCAATACGAGCTACCAGCTGGTCGCTCTGAATGGGGATACATTTTTGCTGCCCAGCGACGCGCGGCGTCTGCTCGATCTGACGTCCGTCGTTGAACGAGGCAACGAATCTGCCCTGGTGCACCGTCTTGACAGGCTGTGGCTCGGATTTACCAGCGAGAAGACCGTTGTCCGGTTCGGGCGTCAGGCCCTGTCGTGGGGCAATGGCCTGTTCTACGCACCCATGGATCTCGTTAACCCGTTTGATCCCGCGGCAATCGATACCGAATATAAAGCGGGCGACGACATGTTGTATCTGCAGTATCTGACGGATAGTGGCGCCGATGTTCAGGGTGCTTATGTGATTCGTCGTGATGTGTTGAATGACGACGTAGACACAGATGTTGCGACAGCCGCCGTTAAGTATCACGGCTTCGCAGGGGATGGCGAATTCGACGTGCTGGTGGCCAGGCAATACGGCGACGACGTACTGGGTCTTGGCGTGAGTCATGCGTTGGGCAGCGCGCATTGGAGCAGCGATCTCGTAGTGACGGATACCGACTTTGATACCGTTGTGCAGCTATCCACCAACTTAAGTTACTCGTGGATGTGGCGCGGGAAAAACATGAGCGGCGCGATCGAATACCACTTCAACGGTTTTGGTCAGGATTCAGAGAATTATGATCCGTTGTCGCTGGCAGCGAACCCCGATCTTCTGCGGCGACTGATTCGAGGAGAGAGCTTTACCCTGGGGCGTCATTACGTCGCGGGCAGCGTGCTGATAGAGATGACACCGCTGTGGTCTGTCTCGCCGACGCTGCTGATTAATGCCAGTGATCCCGGTGGTTTGTTACAACTGGTCACAAACTACAGCTTGTCAGACAACATGACTTTGCTGGCTAGTCTGAATATTCCGTTTGGTGAATCCGGCAGCGAGTTCGGAGGGATTGAGACGGTAGTTCCAGGACGGTATCTTTCCCGAAGATCGGGCCTGTTTGCGCAATGGGCCTGGTATTTCTAGACTTCTTTCAAGCTCGTCAAGAGCCGGCGGAACGCACCTTCTACTTCGAGTTCGAAAACCGGATCTTTGACGTGCACAAACTGATCGACCTCGAAATCATGCGATTCCTCGCCCAACAACTTATCAACGCGAGGAAACAGGTCTTGTTCCTCCCAGGTCATGTGGTTTCGCAGTCTGTCGACGTAGCTCTGCAAATCCTCGACAAGATGCTCACGTCGAACAGCCGCTCCGGCGACGATGGCCTCAACGTCATCGCGTAATCGCGACCCTAATGCGGCAATTTGCTGATGATCTTCAGGTACATCATCGAGTCCGTCGGCAAGATCGGGACGCTTTGATCGTAACTCCGCGTAGACGATATCTTCCTTTGGGTGATGCACGGCATCCGGATACACCGTCATGTAATGCATGATTTCATTGATGAGTTCGAAGTCGGGATCATCGCCGGATTTCGCAGATTTCGCCGTCTTTTCAAGGACGTTGAGGACCTCCGCCATATTGCGGTGATCCTCCCGTAGCTCATTCAATAACTGCCGTGTATTGGATTCCATGAGGACATCTTGCGTTACCCGCGAAGCCTGCGGTATCGGGATAACCCCCTATCCGGCAGGCACTGCGGTCAAATCACAGGAACTTCTTCACCATTCCCAATAGGTCGCCCAGACCGCCGGTCTGGCCCCCGGTGCTTTTCTTGTTCATCGCACCCATCGCCAGCGTTGCCAGCAACGGAAGCACTTTCTTGATCAGCCCGGCGTCTATTCCTGTGTCCTTCTCGGCGGTTCTCGCAACCTCTCGACTGACTTTTTTACTGCCGAAAATATGTCCGAGAATTCTGTTTCCGTCGAGACGCGTTTCATCCGCGAGCATTGATTTCGGGTCGTCGATGTATCGATCGTGACCACCGCTTTGCAGCGCGCGACTTAACTGGGAGAGACCGGTCGCGCTGGTTGCGCCCTTGGTCAGGCCGCCCATTAATGCCGGCGCCAACGAAGCGACCAGCTTCGAGGCGTCCGACGCGTCGAGTCCTACAGCACTGGCCAACTGGCCGATACTGTCGCCACCGCCGCTGCTCTTGAGCAAATCAAGTAGATCCATAACTATTTCCTTATTTTTCTGCGGGAATTCGGATCTTTTGACCCGGGTAGATTTTATTCGGATCCGAAATGATGTCGCGGTTCGCTTCAAAAATCTTCATGTATTTCGAGCCGCTGCCGTAGAAGCGCTTGGCAATTCCGCCGAGCGTATCGCCGCTAACGATTTCGTAGAGTTCGACTTCCTCTTCTGGCTCTTCCGGAGTCGGTGCAGGCGCGCGGAGGTCGTCCGCAACGATCTTCTCCACGCCCGCAATATTGCCGGCAACCAGGATTGCACTCTTGCGTGCGCCCTCACTGGTGCAATCACCGCAAATGGTTGCTACGCCGTCATCGAATGTAACCTCCAGATTGCTCAGGCCACTGGTCTGGACCTCCAGATGTTCCTTAATATCGTCCGCGGCCTCGGCGTCCGTATTAATAACTCGCCGACCAACTTCCTTAACAAAATCGAAAAGACCCATTTTTTTCTCCAATGCTGATTATTCGTATTGACGCGTATGTTGCGCCCTATTGCTTAGGCGATCGTCTGTATAATGTTCCAAACGATTCCGGGATAATGCCATGCGTAACTTCATTTCACTGCTGTTTATTATAGTTATTTTTCTTACCGGCTGCTCAGTTAATCCTGTGACCGGCAAGCGCGAACTGATGATGGTGAGTTCAGCGCAAGAAATCGAAATGGGCAAGCAGAATTACCTGCCGATGCAACAGTCGCAGGGCGGTGCTTACGACGTCGATCCCGAGCTATCAAGCTATGTGCAGCGTGTTGGTAGTCAGGTCGCCGCGCAAAGTGGCGT
>RCNC010006377.1_pt1 | contig 12155 bp, 12 predicted proteins | sample 2041301 | NCBI WGS metagenome assembly RCNC01 (sample SAMN09708231, study PRJNA481090) | Marine sediment metagenome, whole genome shotgun sequencing project. | biome: marine sediment; feature: ocean; material: sediment; isolation source: Sewage treatment plant 13A marine sediment (STP13A) ... | reverse complement strand
GGGTTTCTCAAGATCAGGAATCCGGCCGTCCAGCTCCAGTTGAATATCACCCAGGTTGCCATCTGTTAGCTTGAACGCCAGTCCTTTGCCGTCAGGCCTGAGCTCGGCGCCCAGTTTTACCGGCTGGTCCGGCAGGCCTTCCCTGCCAAACAGGAGGCCAAGAGTTTCAGCATTTTTGACATCCACTTGAAGGTTCAGCTTGCTGCCCGCATAGCGGTCAGCCAGGTTAATGGTGCCGTCGATATCGGCCAGGTCGCCGGCTAGGTCAATCTTCACTTTGCCCAACTGGATCTGTTTGCCTTTCATGCCGAAACGGCCCTGGATGGCAAGAGGTGCAGCCGGGAAGGCTTCCAAACCGGCGATAGCTGCCAGATGACTGGGATCCGGTGATTTGAAAACGATGTTCAGGTCCGGTTGCAACTCGTCCGGCAGGTGTCCCAGCCCGCCTTCGACATCCAGCGTATCCGGTCCCCGGGTAACATTAGCCTTGATCGACATCAAGCCGGCAGCATCACTGCTCAAGGAAGCGTCCAGGTCGAGCGGGCCAAGTGCCTGTTGCGGCTGTCCCAAAACGGTAGTCCACCGGCCGGCCTCGTCGCTTTGGAAACGAATGGTCAGTTCGGTTCCTGCGAAACCGTCTCCCCTATTGAAGTGGCCGCCAATCTCCAGGTGATCACTGTCGGTATTCAGCACTGCCCTGTTGAAGTGAATCGCGTCTTTCTTGAATGTGGCATGGGTTTCGTGGCTAAACTTATCCTCCACGATGCCGTCGACACCAAACACCTTTGCCAGTGCACCCAGGTTGGGGCCATCGATCGAAAACTGGACGTTGCCGTCACCTGGATTGACGAGCTTGTCCAGTTCGCCACTGGCCCTGATGTCAATACTGCCCAGGTCTCCATTAAGATCCAGCTTAGTCAACTTGCCTTCGGTGTTGAGCTTCAATTGGTAGTCGAACGCGCCCTCGCTGAACGCCGGCAGCTTGAACTCTCGCAATAACGCTCCGATGTCCGGTCCCTTGATGCTGGTCGTCAGGTTGGCCCCTTCCCAGGTTTTCGCATCCTTCACTGAGCCTGAACTTTCCGCTGTGATCTTGCCGAAACTTAAATTCAGGTCATGTGCCATCGGGCCGCCCAGGAGCAGAGCGTCAAAAGGCATAAACCAGCCGTCAATCGACAGGAGGTCATCATTAAGGCTTCCGGCAATGCTGCTTTGCCAGCGATCGTTTTCCAGGTGCTGCATCGCGATGCTGGAAAATTCGAAGTCCAGTGGGTATTCAAGGTTCAGGCTCGCCAGGTTCAGACTGCAGTTCTGGACCTGTAGATCCCGGAAAACCACCGGTAGCTTGTCCCGTGGCGGCGGTGGCGGGTCGGGTTTGGATTTGGGTTCGTACTGGGGGACCATCTGCCAGTTGGGCTCTCCCTCGTCGTTCCTGATCAGGCTGACCTTGCAGTCTTCCAGGGACAGGGCCGGGAAAACGATCTGGTCTGCGAACAGGCTGGATAAATCAATTGAGATTTTCAGGTGGCCAACAGCCGCCATGTCCGGCTTTTCAGACCAGGCCGGGTTGGCGAAGTGGACGTCGTTGGCGTCCAGCGTGGTCACCCGGCCAAGTTTCAGCGTAACAGGGCCATCCAGGCTCAGTTTTCGCCCGGTGTATTTCAGCGTTTGGGAAGCCAGTTGCTTCTTGAGAAAGGACTCGTCTTGTAATAAATACCAGCCAATGCCGACCGTGGCGGTGAAAAGAACCACCAGAACAAGAACAGCAATAAGAAAAAAGCGACGCATTGGCCTTTAGATTATAGCGCCATTATTGGTCGAGCGCCCCGGCCAGCGCATCGCAGAGTGCAGCCTGCATTGCCCAGTCTTCATCCTCACTGGCTACCGGGCGGGCGCTGTGCAAAGCAACCACCACGTTTTGCTCCGGGTGCACACAGATGCCCTGCCCGAAAATTCCGATTCCCCGATAGGCCCCGGATTTCCCCAGCCACCACAGGTAGCCATACCCGGGGTAGGCTGCCGACGGTGCGGTTGATTCTGTCATCCAGCCGTCTGCAATTACCTCTGTGCCATCCTTCAGCCGGCCTTCGGCCAGCGCGAACAGGCCCAGGCGTCCATAGTCGCGCAGCGTCGCGCTGATGCAGCAGCCACCAAACTCACCCCCGCCGGGCTCGGTCAGTGTCCAGTAAGCATCCGCTTCCATTCCGAAGGGCTGCCAGATTTTCTCTTCCAGGTAAGTCGACAGGTTGTTTCCTATCGCTGAGCGCAACAGCGTCCCGACCAGGTTGGTCTCAGCCGTGTTGTAGTTGAACTCCTGCCCTGGCGGGGCATTGCGTTGCTTCTGGCCCAGGTAGTCGTATAGAGCAACGGTTTGCCAACTTGCGCTGTTCACATCAGAGGCAGGGTCAGCGTAATCCTCGTTCCACTCCACTCCGGAAGCCATTTGCAGGATGTTGCGAAGGGTTGAGTCGTCATAAGGCGTGCCCTTCAGTCGCGGCAGGTAATCGCTGACCTTTTCATCCACGTTTGCTATGTAACCGTCACGAATGGCGGCCCCCACTAACATGGAGGCGACGGACTTTGTTACCGAAAACGAAATCCAGCGTGATGTCTGAGAGTTACCCATGCCGTAACGCTCATAGGCGATTTTACCGTCCTTCAGGACCAGCAATCCGGCTACGTTCTGCCGGATAAAGTACTCGTCAACGGTCATCGAGGTGTTTTCTGTCTGCACAGTCACAGCGCCGAGATCGGCCGGGGCTTCGGGCAGTTCCAGAACCGCGTCACCTGCCCTGATAGCCCGCGTTGGAAAAATTCTATCTATGTTGCGGTAGCCTGCGACCTGCTGTTCGGGGGACCAGAAAAGAAATCGGTCGGGTGGTCCGAAGTTCTCCGGGTCATCGGCCGGGTCGACATAGGGTGTTTTGGCCTGGGTAGCAGGACACACGCCAGCGAAAGCCAACAGAGCCGCCAGAAGTAGTCGCGTTTTCATCTACAGATATCCACCGAGACTCCAGTCATCGTTCATGAACCAGGCGTAAAAAGCGGCTGCTGCAACGACAAGCAGCACAATCTGCATCGTTTCAATAGCCGGCAGGCTGGCCGGGAAACTGAACAGTCGGTTGATTGGGCCGGACAACATCACGGCGCCTGCCAGGCCAAACAGTGCGCCAATCAGGCCAAAGCTCCAGAGTATGATCCGGCGTAATTTTTTTTGCCGCTCAACATTGCGCATCACGCTTGCGACGAACACATCGGATTTTGGTGCTTCGGAGTAGCCCAACAGATCTTCAAGCTCTCGTTCAAAGGATGAATCAGGCATGTCGTGCCTCCCGTGCCGGCCCTGCGCCGGCTTCAGTCTTGTCTTTGGAAATGGAATGATCATGGTCTTGTAACCAGTTTTGCAACTTCTGTTTGCCTCTCTGAATATGAGATTTCACCGTGCCCAACGCCAGGTCGGTGGCGCTGCTGATTTCCGGGTGGCTCATCCCCGCCGCATAAGCCAGCGTCAGGCAGGCGCGTTCTTCGGGGCTGACAAACGTCATCAGGCGCTGTGTGAGAATTTCAGCGTCGATCGCGCCGCCTGGATCGTGACCCTGGTCCGGAGGTTCTGCCATCAGTTGCTGGCGCGCATGTTTGCGGGTGAACTGCAAAAACTGTCGGTAAGCAATGGTGTGCAGCCAGGAGTTCAGGCTGCCGCCCTCTTTCAATGTGTCCAATTTGCGGTATGCCATCAGGAAAGTTTCCTGCGCCAGGTCGTCTGCTGTTCCGCTATCACCGGCTGTCAGGCGTCGCAGAAATCCGCGGATGGCGGATTGATACCGCTCCACCAGTTGCTGAAAAGCGGCCTGGTCATCCGAGCTGGTAACCCTCGTTACCAGCTCCCGGTCTGAAATCATGGCTTTCCCATTCTTGATTCGTTTTGCCCTAGTCCTTGTTCAGCTTCCATACTATCAGGAAGCCAATACCCAGCATCAGCGGGAATACAGAACCAGCGCGGATTCCGTTTATTACATCCGCATCAGCAAAGAACAGGCTGCACAGCAGACCCGCGATCCCCAGCGCCAGGAATACGATTCCGCGTCGCATATCCCTAATCCGGGGATTACCCGCGGCGCCCAGGTGCGTCAGGAGCTCAGGGGTCAGGGTATCGCCCTTGTCGATTGCCTTTTGCACGGTCTCCATGATGGAAGAGCGGTTCTTGTGATTCCAATAAAAATAGCCCAGAACGCTAAAGCCAATAACAATGAACATGACGATAGGAATCAATTCCCCATCCATAATATTTCTCCTTTTTAAGTGAATTGATTGTTTATTACCCCTTAGATGCCGGTAAATCCGAAAACAGATGCATTCATCGCAGAGGGGGTTCCGGCTATCGAATTCCCGCAGACAGAGTTATCCGACCGGGCCACAATCAAAATCACCTAAGCAGGATAAGCAGGGAGTTAACCGTGAAAACAAACAAGCTATTTTCCGTTGCCACCATTTTGCTGCTGGCCAGCGGGTCACTCATCGCAGAATCACTTCCATTGCAGTCGGTCAACAAGGCGGGTGCGGTGATCGACGCCGCCATTGAAGCACATGGTGGTGAAGCTATTTCAAATCTCAATACACTGGTTCAGAAAGCAGACTTCACAACCTTTGCCACGGGTCAGAGCCGCAAGCCCGGCCCGCCTTACGACAAGGGCTGGACCGCTAATTTCAATGCCATCGACCTTGAAAATGACATCTTCGTTGCGCGCAACAAGGGCGCCGGTGGCGGATACGACTTCGATCAGGGCGAGCTGGCAGCTCAACTACCGCTCCGGTACGGCTGCACCGCTGGTTGAACCCGATTTCAACACGCAATCGGGTCCTTTTACCCGGGTAACTCCAGCCTTGTTGATGAAGCAGCTTCAGACCCGGCGCAATACGTCTAACTGGCTCGGGGAGGTTGATATTGACGGCCGCATGCACGACGTCATCACGCTGGTGATGGAAACCGGCCCGGCGCTGGGGCTGTACATCGACCAGGAGAGCCACATGCTCAGCCGCATGGAGCGGGTACTACCACCCTTCGGGCAGATCGAGTACCACTTCCTCGATTACACGATGGTCGACGGGATTGCGTTTAACCAGAAATTTCGCCTGTTCGCGAACGGCGACGACAATATGGCTATTGATATCAAGGAAACACGGGTCAACGCCTTGCTCGATGATTATGTAAGCGTTCCGGAAAACCTGAAAAAGGTCGCAGCCATTGCACCGGACGAACTGAGTACCCAGGAAATCGACGAGGGTGTCTTCCTGATTGGCGGCAATGGCACCTATGCCCTGTTTGTTGAGATGAGCGATCACGTGGTTGCCATTGGTGGTACCCGGACGGTTGAAGTGAGCATCGCCGAAATGCGTAAGGAGATTGCCGACAAGCCGATCAAGTACGGCGTGCTGACGCATCACCACAACGACCACGTACCGGGCGCGGCGGCCTACGCAGAAGAAGGCGCGACCATTGTGACGTTCAGGGAAAACGAGGCCGTGGTGCGCACCGCAGCGGGTGATGAAAATGCGAAACTTGAATTCGTCGAAGACCGCATGACGCTGACCGACGGTGACAAGAAGATCGAGCTGTACAATATTGGCCCGACGCCACATGCGGAAAACATGCTGATTGCCTACCTGCCCGAAGAGGGCATCATCTTCGAAGCTGACCATTTTCCGCAACCGGCCAACGGTGTGATCCCGCCAGCTGTGCCGGCCACGATCGCCTTTGCCGAAGCACTGGACAAGCTGGACCTCAAGTACAGCAAGATAGTCGGAGCGCACAGTGCCCGGGCCGCAACCCCGGCAGACCTGCAGACCGCGCTGAACCGCCAAACCACTGTAGCTGCGGGAGGGCGATAAGCTCGTAGCCTGATCTGAGGGCTTGGAAGGACACCGGAAAAGAGATACATTCAAAGTGATCCTGTTGCCCGGTGTCTTTTCATATGCTCGAGCGCGATCTCAAACGTTATGCTGCCTTCTTCAGGGGCTGGTGCCAGGCTTTTGGCGAGCATGAGAGCATCTACCAGGACGACACAGGTGTTCATTGGTTAACCGCCGAAAATCAGGTTGGCCTGGTTCTGCCCAAACCCCTGATCAAGCCTTTGTACCGCCAGGTGCTTCTGAAGGAAGACGCACCCCCCCTCACGTTCAAGCGCAAGAAAGTCGTCATTGGATCGCTCGTCATCCCGATTGGTAAGAAATACCAAAAAAAGGCGTTAGCCGCGATGGCCAATGTGTTGGAATCTAATGAAGGCGTTCATGTTTACGTGACTTCCCACCTGTTGTACGGCAGCGGCTGCAAAATAATCACGATATCCAACAAGAAACCACTGGCCATTATTTACAAGGAAATCGGCACCATGCGCATCCGGCTGGCCTGATCAGGCTGCACGCGCCGGAATATCGAATTCGAAACGTGTGCCCTCGTTGAGCGTACTGCTGACGGTGATGCGGCTGCCGTGCAGGTCGAGGATACGCTTGACGATAGCCAGACCCAGTCCGGCGGAATTGGAACGTTCTTCTTCACCCTGTTCGGAGCGGTAAAAGCGGTCGAAAATTCGCTCGAGCTCGTGTTCAGCGATGCCGCACCCGGTATCAGCCACGACTACCGCGACGCAACCGGGCTTTTTGTCCAGGCTAATCGAGATGGTTCCTCCTTCCGGTGTGTAGCGCACGGCGTTGCGCAAGAGGTTTTCCAGCACCCGCTGCATCAGGCCGATATCGGCATGTACCATGGTGGCTTCCGGTGATGCATTTACTTCGATCTGAATCCCTTTCTTTTCTGCCTCCAGCTCAAACTCCTGGGTTACATCCTGTAGAAGCTCGGCCAGTGAGAATCGTTCCAGCGTTGGCTGAACGCTCGCCGAGTCGAGCTTGGAGAGTTCGAACAGGTCGCCGATCAGCCGTCCCAGGCGTAGAGAGTGCTTGCGGGTTATTTCCAGGTAGCGCAGGCGCTCGGTTTCGCTCAGCGTGTCGTTTTTTAGCAGCAGGGTTTCGACATAGCCGTGCATTGAAGCCAACGGAGTTCGCAGGTCATGGGACACGTTGCTGACCAGTTCGCGGCGCAGGCGGTCGGTTTCTTTCAGGCCTTCAAATTGTTCGCGGATCTTGTTGGCCATGGCAGAAAATGCTGCCCTCAGCTGGCCTATCTCGTCCTGGGCCTGTGGTTTTGAGCCATTATTTCCCAGGGTCTCGATGAGTTCCGGATCGAAACCGGAATCAGTGAAGCGCTTGACGTCACTGGTCAGCCGGGTCAGCCGTCGGGTCAGCAGGCCAAAAACCAGCAGGCCGACCAGGAAAGCCGCAAGCACAATGGCAATCAGAGCGCCCAGGCTGAGTTTCTGCACGTAGCTGCCCCGCACGCTGTCGGCCAGTTCGTCGTATTTCTGCCCGCCGAGGATGGCGTACAGATAGCCCTGCAGAATGTCGTTATGCATCACCGGGAAAGCGGAGAAGATTTTTTGCCGTTCGAGGTTGCGTGGATCAGTGCCCCGCAGCGGCATTTCAGTTTCACCACCCATCAAGTCCAGTAGCGGCTTGAGCTCTACACGGTTGGTCTGGATCGATTCCGGTGGCATCGCGTGGGCCAGTATCTGTCCATCGGTATCCAGCAGGTAAACCTCTACCGTGGGATTGATGATCATCGCGCGCTGCGCCAGCAGTGTGAGGGCGTCCTCGTTAACCGCACCCTCTTCCATCAGCTGCATTTCACCGGTCACGTACATGGCGATTGAAGCGTTGAGTCGCTGGGTGATTTCCTCGTAATACAAACGGGTGCTGACCTGTTCGACCAGAAAAAAGCCACCGCCGATGAGTGCTACGACCAAAAGCAATGCCGCACTCAGCCTGGCAAATAATGTACTCATGCTGCGTGCACCTGCGGGTGTGCATCCAGCTTGTAGCCGACACCCCATACGGTGACGATGAATTCAGGCTGGGCCGGATCCGGTTCAATTTTCGAGCGCAGGCGGTTGATGTGTGAGTTGACTGTGTGTTCGTAGCCGTCGTGGCCATAGCCCCACACGCTGTCGAGCAACTGTGCCCGACTGAAGACGTGGCCGGGGTGGCGTGCAAAATGCAGCAGCAGGTCGAATTCGCGAGCCGTCAAAGGCATCGGTTTGTTGTTGACCAGAACCTGGCGCCCGCTGGTATTAATCTTCAGTGGACCAATGGACAAAGTTTCCGCACCGCCGGGAAAGCGTTTCTCCAGCGACTCAACCCGCCTGAAAATTGCTTTGACCCGCGCCATCAATTCGGAAATGCTGAATGGCTTGGTGACGTAGTCATCCGCGCCGAGTTCCAGCCCCAGCACACGATCCAGTTCTGAGGACTTCGAAGTCAGCATCAGGATGGGTACGTAACGGGAGTCCCGTCGCAGCGCCCGGCAGATGCTGAGTCCGTCGGGGCCAGGCAGGCGAAGATCGAGAATGACCAGATCCCAGTCCCTGGAAAAAGCGTGGCGCATTCCTGCGTGGCCATCGTCGGCCAGCGTAATGTCGCAATCCAGGTCGCGCAAATGCAGTGCCAATAGTTCGGCAATGTCCCGTTCGTCCTCAACAACCAGTACTTTTCGCTTGCTCATTTTCTGTTCCATCTCAGTTCCTGCCTGAAAAAGTAGACCAGAAATCTAACGAAAGTATCACGGCGAATAATTTATTCGATAAAAAACCCTTTCATTCCAGCCACATAGCCATTTCTTGCTGCGTGATAGGCCTGTGAACCTTCGTTTCCACAATAAACATCGGGAGAACAACCCACCCCGGAAATCGTGAAACTTATTTTTTGAGAAGGAGAGTTAGCAGATGAAAAAGACAGCACTAGTACTAATTGCAGCCCTTATGGCCAGTGGTTCCGCCTTTGCAGGCCACACCCGTAGCTATGATGTAACCATCACCAATATCACTGCCGGACAGACGTTTACCCCGGCACTTGTCGCCACTCACAGGTCCGATATTTCCTTTTTTGAGCTCGGACAACCCGCCAGCGATGAGCTGGGCGTATTGGCGGAGAGTGGAAATATCATGCCGCTGAAAGACGTGCTCGATTCGGCTCCCTCGTTGGTTAAAGACACGGCAACCAACGGTGCGTTACTGGAGCCCGGCGACTCTGTAACCATCAGGATTGAAGGCAGCAGGCACTTCAACCGGCTGAGCGTTGTCGCGATGATGATCCCGACGCACGATACGATTGTTGCCCTGGATTCGGTCTATCTGCCGCGCTGGCAAACGACCGACATGGCCACAGCATATGACGCTGGAACAGAAGTGAACGATGAGCTGTGTGACAACATTCCCGGCCCGGTTTGCGGCGGGGAAGGATCATCGGCCGCTGGTGGAGAAGGTTATGTCCACGTTGCCAATGGCATCCATGGCATCGGCGACCTGGCACCTGAGGTCTTCGACTACAGAAACCCGGTAGCAAAAGTAACGGTCAAACGCGTCTGGTAAGACTAAGCTCGATAGGTGCAAAAAGGGCCCTGAAACGGGCCCTTTCTTTATTCCGAATAATCATGGGTCGGGTTGATCAGGAGGCAGAAAATACGCCTCTGGAATTTCAATATTGTGCTCGATCGTTTTGACCCGGGTGGTCGCCAGCCACTCCCCGGTTTCCAGGTTGATGTTGCGGCTGGTCTGGAAGTAGAGCGTGCCGTCGATCCAGGCCGAATCTTCCTTACGGGTTTCAATCAGGACCTCGTCAGGGTCCGCTGCAGGGTGAAAAGCGCGCCGGTCGTGTTCCCGGACCACCACGGCGGTCATGTCATCGATGAAGTAATCCCTGCTGAAGCCGTCTTCCAGCGTGACGCGAACACGCCACTGGCGGCGGTCGTTTTCAAACAGCTCGCCTTCCAGGGTGACGCGGGTGCCGTTTTGGTGCAGGTCCTGCAGGGTGAAAAAGCGGCCTGGGAACTGGATGCCGTTACGCAAGGCGGAAGCGGAAGCTTCGTCCTGCTGCTCGGCCCCGCCTGCGGGTGTCCACTTCCAGGCCTTTCCCTGGTTCAGCCCTTCGCTGAACGCCATTTTTCCATCCAGCTGGATGTTGATGCGCATATTGCCCTGTCGGGTGGCCACGTAGACGGCGCTTACCTTGAAATCCGGCTCTTCGATTTCCAGCTGAACCCGAACGTTCGAGATGAGTGCCCAGTTTTCCGAACCACCGACCGCTTCTGCATTGCGGGCCAGCAAGTCTTCCAGTGGCCCGGCAAACACCGGCACCGGAAAAAGGCAAAGGCAAAGTACGGTGAACAGAATTCTCTTGGCCAACGATGTAGCTCCCCGTCTGAAGTATGGGTTAATCATTCAAGTTTAGCCGTGTGCACACGATTAACAACCGCTTCTCGGTTAGACTTCGTTTTCTGATGAAACGTTACAGCATCAATAACAACGGCCAGGTCATCGATTTTGAGATTGTCCATCGGCCAGCGGTAACCCGGCGGATTCACCTGGAAATCGACCCACAGGGCGGTTTGCAAGTGGTTGCACCCCGGCGTATGAGCCGCAGGGCAATCAACAGCGCGTTGCAGGACAGGGCCCAGCGTGTAGCGAGTTTCCTGGTTGACGCACGCGCCAGGCGCCAGGATTTGCCGGAGCTTTGTTATGTCGAAGGGGAGCAGCACCTGTTCATGGGTCAGGCATACACGCTCCATATTTGTCATCGCTCGGGCAAACGTGCGCTTGTGGAGTTGTCTGGTGGGCAAATTGATATGGTGTTGCCCGATACCGGCAAGGATGCCGTACGCAGCAGCCTGGCCGCCTGGTACCGTCAGCGTGCCTATTCAGAGTTTGCCGAGCGGTTGATCACAACCTGTCAGGGAGCGCCGTGGACAGGCGGCAAAGTACCGAACATGCGCTTGCGATTGATGAAGAAAACCTGGGGCAGTTGCTCGTCAAAAGGCCGCATTACGCTGAACCCTCACTTGATCAAGGCGCCGCAACACTGCATTGATTATGTCGTTGCGCACGAGGTCTGTCATTTGCGGGAGCTTAATCACGGCAAGGCTTTCTATGCCTTGCAGGAACAGCTCTACCCGGATTGGCGCGAAACGAAAGCGCAGCTGCGCAGCAGCGGCCATATCTACCTGCACGGGTAGGCAAGGTTATGGCTCATCCTACTCATGCATCAACGCACGGCGGACCAGAAGGCCCTCAGCCGCGCAGCTTTCTGGGTGTGTTCCGTTATAGCCGCAGGGCCCTGGAGCTGGTCTGGAGCACCAACCGCAAGCTGACCGTGGTTCTCGGAATTCTGACGCTGGCTGCCGGTGTCCTGCCTGCCGGCATGGCCTATGTAGGCGCATTGATCATCGACGCTGTGGTTGCCGCCTCACAGGTCTACAAGGACAGTGGCGCTGCAGATTTCTCGGCCGTGTTCAGCCTGGTGTTGCTGGAAGGCATTGTGGTTGCGGCGCTGGCCGGCGCTCAGCGTGGGATTTCATTATGCCAGGCTTTGCTGCGGGCCCAGCTGGGGCAACGGGTCAACGTGATGATCCTGGAGAAAGCACTAACCCTGGAGTTGTCTCAATTCGAGGATTCCGAGTTTTATGACAAGCTCACGCGGGCCCGGCGCGAAGCTTCCAGCCGGCCGCTGTCACTGGTCAACCGCACCTTTGGTTTGGCACAGAACCTGGTCTCGCTGATCAGCTACGCTGTGTTGCTGGTGCAGTTCTCACCCTGGGCCGTTGCGATACTGATTGTTGCCGGCCTGCCCAGTTTCATTGCCGAAACCCGTTTTTCCGGCGAGGCTTTCACACTGTTCCGCTGGCGCTCACCCGATACCCGCATGCAGATCTACCTGGAGACCGTGCTGGCGCGTGAGGACAATGTCAAAGAGGTCAAGCTTTTCGGCCTGGGCCCCTTACTGCTGCAACGCTACCGCGATATTTTTGAGCGCCTGTACACGCGTGACCGGTCACTGGCGATACGCCGCGATGGCTGGGGGTTTGTGCTGGGCCTGATCGGAACCGTGGCCTTATATGGCGCATATGCCTGGATTGCGGCTGCAGCCGTGCTGAGCCGGATCACGCTGGGCCAGATGACCATGTACCTGATGCTGTTCCGCCAGGGCCAGTCGGCGGTGGCTGCCATCCTCACGGCCATCGGGGGTATGTACGAGGACAATCTCTACCTGTCTACACT
>RCNC010002550.1_pt1 | contig 12159 bp, 9 predicted proteins | sample 2041301 | NCBI WGS metagenome assembly RCNC01 (sample SAMN09708231, study PRJNA481090) | Marine sediment metagenome, whole genome shotgun sequencing project. | biome: marine sediment; feature: ocean; material: sediment; isolation source: Sewage treatment plant 13A marine sediment (STP13A) ... | reverse complement strand
GCCTGCTCACTTCCGTTTGCGAAAATATCTTCCACCAGGTCCGGGCGCTCCAGGTAATATGCTCGTTTTTCGTGAATGGGCTCGAGTCCCTTGATCAGGAATTCAGCCATCTTCTTTTTACATTCCACGCACCCGATTGCAGCTTTCCGACAGGCGCTGTCCGTGGTGGCTATGGTCTCTGCATCCGAGTAGAGCCTGTGGAATTCATACACATTGCAGACTTCCGGGTTGCCGGGGTCACTCTTTCTGGCGCGCTGGGGATCGGTGATCATCTGCAGGGCCTTGGACCTGACCTCGTCGGGCGAGTCCGACAGGTAGATGGCATTGTTGTAGCTTTTGCTCATTTTACGTCGGTCCAGTCCCAGAATCTTGGGGGTCTGGGTCAGAATGGCATCGGGCTCGGGGAAGACATCACCGTAAAAATAGTTGAAACGCCGGGCAATTTCCCGAGTGATTTCCACATGGGGAACCTGGTCCACACCCACCGGCACACCGTTGGCCTTGTACATGATGATGTCCGCGGCTTGCAGCACCGGGTATCCCAGAAAGCCGAAGGTGGATAAATCCTTGTTATTGATCTGCACGATCTGGTCTTTGTAGGTGGGGTTGCGCTCCAACCAGGGAACGGGCGTAATCATGGACAAGACTAGGAAAAGCTCGGCATGCTCTTTGATGCGGGACTGAACAAAAAGGGTGCTCTTGTCGGGCGTAAGCCCGGCGCTCAGCCAGTCGATCATGATGGCTTTGACATGTTCAGGAACATTGCGGGGATCTTCGTAGTCGCTGGTCAAAGCGTGCCAATCGGCAATAAAGAAAAAACAGTCATATTCTTCCTGCATGTTAACCCAGTTTAAAAGGGCACCATGAAGATTGCCCAGGTGAAGTGGTCCGGTGGGGCGCATACCGCTCAGTACTCTTTTCTTAATTGTCATTCAAATCTCCTAAAACCGCGCCATGCTTCCCGTTCTAAATGAAGGGTAAATGACATTGGTGTTGAATCGAGGCGCGGGGGTGACCGCGCGGTTTAATTCCGTTATTAAAATCCTGGTCCTTTGGGTCAGGTCTGAGCCGTTTGGCTCTGCCGAAAAATTAACCCGAATTGTGTTCTGGATTCTTAAAAAAATCAATCACGAAATAACGAAACTTGAAAAACACGAAATTAGGGTTGGTCTGTTTCGTGGTTTTGAGCTTTCGCGATTTCGTGATAAAGGGTCTTGCCTGTTTTTGGTTCAACCGCGTTGGATGTAATGAATTTTAGTTTCTAATTCACCAAATTCTAAGCAATATCCAACCCGGTGAACTGGAATTGAATATCAAATGTCCAATGATCAGGTAGGGGTGCCCCTTGTGGGTACCCGAACAACCATAGACGATTCACGAAAACGGGCAGACACAAGGCCTGCCCCTACTTGGCCATTGATCATTCGTTATTGGATATTGGTTATTCGTCCTTTTTTGTTGAGTATCCAGATACTCACTATTAAAATTTTGGCCTAACCGGGTTAGGCTTCAGCCTCCCTATTCGCCAGGTATTCATCCACAAACTGTAACTCATCCCTGCGGGTTTCAAGCCTGTTGTTCAGCCTGGCCTGCATGACGGCCGACATGATCTCCCTGTACACCGGGCCTGGTTTGAGTCCCCTTTCCATCAAATCCTTTCCGTTGACGGCAATAGTGACATCCCTCAAGTTGGTGACATAGTTTGATATTGCCCGTTTGACCCTTTTTAACCGGGTGCTGGCCATCAAATAGAGAATCAACTCTATTCTCAAATCCGAAAGGTTTTCATAAAGCGTACTATTGTCGAGCCGGGTGTTTTTTTCCAGCGAATAGAGTTTTCTTTCGGCCTGGAATCGTTCCTTGGTGAAGATTTTTCTGTACCGCGGTGCCAGTTCGAGCCGCTGGCAGATGTCTTGCGTGGTTTTTCTGTTACAGTTCCGGATCATGGCCATGAAATATACGGACCACTTTACATAGGATTCTTCCAGAAAAAGCAAATCATGCCAGGTGATCACCTCTCTGACTGAATTAAGTAGTGAAATCATATTTTTGTCGACATTTATCGAGGGGTGGACGACCCGCAATAGGTTGTAATCCTGCAAACGGGTAATCGTTGGTGTGGGATTGTCCTCTTTCAGGATCAGCCGCAGCTCGGTGAAAACCCGCCGGCCGCTCAGGCGTTTGAAAAAATCCATTTTCACTGCATTGTCGATAAGGCCGGCGGTCAGTTTTCCGATGGTGAAGCCGAAGCGTTGCTCAAAACGCAGGGCGCGGAAAACACGGGTGGGGTCTTCCACGAAACTGAGGTTGTGCAGAACACGAATGACCTTTTCCTTGATATCTTTCTGGGCCGAGAAAAAATCTATCAGGGTACTGAATTTTTTAGGATTTAATTGGATGGCCAGGGTGTTTACAGTGAAATCCCGGCGAAAAAGATCCAGTTTGATGGAACTTGTCTCCACCACCGGAAGCGCTGCTGGAAATTTATAGTATTCAAGGCGGGCGGAGGCCACATCAATTTTAAAGTCGTCGGGGAAAATGATGACAGCGGTCCCGAACTTGTCATAAGCGTGTACGCGTGCGCCTTTCTGTTTGGCGAATTTTTTAGCAAAAGCGATGCCGTCGCCTTCGATGACAATATCGATATCCTCGTTGGCCCGGTAAAGAAACAGATCGCGGACAAACCCACCGACAACGTAAGCATCACAACCGATGCCCAGGGCAGTCTCACCGATTTCTTTCAACAAGTTCAACAGAAAAGGAGACAAGCGTTCTTTCATGAAGTTTGAAATGTTACGCGTCCTTGCATGTTCGTGCATTTCCAGGCGTTCGTTTTGTCCCAGAGGGTGTCGGTTTTTACGCCTCACCAGGATGTTGAGCAGGTCGGTGCGGGTAACCACACCGATGATGGTCTGATTGTCGAGCACCGGCAGGATACGTTGTTTGTGTTCGATGATTTTGTCCTGGACTTCGAGGATGTCTGCGTCAGGGGTGACGGAAACCATTTCCGTGGTCATATAATCACGCACAGGGACATGGCTCAACTTGTGAAAGAGCGCTTTTTCAATCACTTGCCGGGTAATGAACCCGGTCGGCTTTTTATTTTCGCCCTGGGTAACCAATAATGCATTGATGTTGTAGCGTGTCATGAGGCCACCGGCTTCCTCACAGGATACATTTTCTTGAATCGTGATGGGTGGCGAGGACATAATGTGCTTGGCAAGGCGCCGGGACTGGATTTTGCTGTACAGGATATCCAAGAGGCGCTGCTCCGTCTGGGCCAGGGTCATCTCCTTGAGGGTTGCCGCTGCAGCATAGGTGTGCCCGCCCCCGCCGAGGGCGGTGATGATGGTCCCTACGTCCACTTCGGGAATGCGGCTGCGGGCCACCACGTACACCTTGCTTTCCATGAGGGCAATGGCGAAGATGGCATCGAGATCTTCCATTTTGACCAGTTTGTGGACCAGGAATGCAAAATCGGGGACATAGTGGTTCATGGAGACGGTTGTGAACACCACATCGATGCCGTTGATACTGTGGCTGGTGGAGGCCTGGATCATGTCATTCAGGATGCCGATTTGTTCCGGACTGATTTCCCGGGCAATCAGGTTGGAGATCATGTTCAGGTTGGCGCCTCTTGACAACAGAAAGGCTGCAGCCCGGAAATCCTTTTCAGTCGTTGAAGGGAAGGTAAAAGACCCCGTATCTTCATAGATCCCCAGGCACATAATAGTGGCTTCGTCGGCTGTAATTTCAACTCCTTTTTCTTGAATGATACCCGCCAGGATGGTCACGGTGGCGCCCAGCTGCTCCAGGACCATGTGGGTACCGTCGATGTCATCCGCCATAGGGGGGTGATGGTCAAAAATATGGACGTCGAGATCAGGCCTGTCAAGGATGGAGGAAAACTTGCCGATGCGGTGCGGCTGGCGCGTATCAACCAGGACCAGTCGGCTTATCTTATTGAAATCAAGGTCTTTTACATTGGTAATATTCAATAGGTAGACCATTGATTGAATAAAAAAGTTGCGCAGGTTCTTTTCCTGTGAGCCGGGAAAGACAACGAGCGAATCGGGATAGAGCTTCTGGGCGGCCAGCATGGATGCCAGGGCATCAAAATCGGCATTGATGTGGGTGGTGATGACGGTCAGACCGCTATTGTGGTGCATGGTGGTGAGCTCCATTTCGAACGTTTAATCAAGCATACACAAGCCCTCGTGCTTTTGCAACATTGAGGCAAAGCAAAGAACAGAGGGCTTGTTAAAAAGCGTCCCGGATGTAACAAAAGGTTGAATGTCCTGCTTTTTCCAAGTGCTATATCAAGCCAAAGCATACCCTGTGCCCGCCGGCTTGATGTTGAAGATAGGCAGATTATTAAGAAATTTTTATGCCCTATAGCACACAACGAATCATGTAACTTCGGCTACCGCATTTCTCATTATAGACATTAGAAACAAGTTTCCCACGGGCGGTGTTTAATACCCCAGGCGCTTGGGGACAGGACTAATGTTGTTATATTCGACTAACTGTTTCTAATGAATTATGAAAACTATTGTCGTTTTTATCATATTATGTTAATAATTCTCGTCTTACCGATATTGTCATCCACACCAGGAGGGGTAAATTTATGCCGGTCTATCTTTGGATAGGGAAAAACAGGAATAACGATGTTCAGAAAGGTGAAATCGATCTTCCCAATGAAGATGCTGTCAGAGGCCATTTGAACAAACTGCGGATCACACCCACCAAAATAAAGAAAAAACCAAAAGACTTGTTTGCAAATGTGACTTTCCTGCAACCCCCGGTCAAAGAAAAGGACGTTATCATTTTTTGCCGGCAGTTCTCCACCATGATCGATGCCGGCTTGCCCATTATTCAGTGCCTGGAAATCCTGCAGGCCCAGCAGGAAAATAAAACCTTTAAGATAATGATGAGAACAGTCAAGGAATCGGTGGAAGGGGGGCAGACATTGGCGGAAGCCCTTCGCAAATATCCCAAGCATTTCGATGATCTTTTTGTAAATATGGTTGCGGCAGGCGAAGCCGGCGGTATTCTCGATACCATATTGCGACGACTGTCGGCATACATGGAGAAGGCTGCCAGACTCAAGGCCCAGGTCAAAGGCGCCATGACATACCCCCTCATTACTGTCATCGTAGCCGTTCTGGTGGTGGGCATCATTCTGGTGTTCGTTATTCCCGTATTTGAGGAGATGTTTGAAGGACTGGGCGGGGATCTTCCCCTTCCCACCAAAATCGTCGTCACCATCAGTGAGTTTGTCAAATCTAAAATCCTTTATATCATCATTGGCGCGGTACTGTTCATTTTTGCCTTTAGAAAGTATTACAAAACGAACAAGGGCCGTCTCACCATAGATACCCTGATGCTGAAATTACCGGTGTTCGGTACGCTGCTCCGGAAGGTGGCCGTGTCCAAATTTACCCGGACCTTGGGAACCATGCTTTCCAGCGGTGTCGCCATACTGGAGGCCCTGGATATCGTGGCCAAAACGTCGGGCAATAAAAGGGTTGAAGGAGCCATCTACAACGTTCGCACCGCCATTGCAGAGGGGCAAACCATGGCTGACCCCCTCGCGGCTTCCGGTGTATTCCCACCCATGGTATGCCAGATGATCGCAGTGGGCGAGGCAACCGGTGCCTTGGATGCGATGCTGGGGAAAATTGCCGACTTTTATGATGAAGAAGTCGACCAGGCCGTGGAAAACCTGACATCCATGATAGAGCCTTTCATGATGGTGTTTTTGGGAACGGTGATTGGCGCTCTGGTGGTAGCTATGTATCTGCCTGTCTTCAAGATGGCCGGCGCATTTTAACCTTATAGATCCCAATTCATCCTCCGGCTTTCGCAATATTGGGGTTTATTCCAGTATTAAAATCCTGGTTCTCTGGGCTAGGTCAGAGCCATTAGGCTCTGCCGAAAAATTGACCCGAAGTTTTGAGTGATCTAAAGATTCCGACTTGTGTAAGATCCAGGTATGAATATTTCGACAACGAAGCCCGAAGGGGACCTCCAGCCGAAGCTGCGGCTGCTGGTCCTTTTTCGGATTCTTTTTACCTCCATTCTGTTGGGGTCGACCGTCATCCTGCAACTCAGCGAGGATGCCGCCCCTTTTTCAAAACCGCTTCTCATTCTCTATGGGTTGATTGCCGGGATACTCTTTCTGTCTTTTATCTATGCCGTCATACTACCCAGAATCCGTAACCTGACGTTTTTTGCCTATGTTCAAATCGCTGTAGACACATTCGTGGTGACGCTGATTGTTTTCGTGACCGGCGGTTATCTGAGCTTTTTCAGTTTTCTGTACCTGCTGGTGGTTATCTACTCCAGTGTTTTATTGCACCGCAGGGGCAGCATGGTTATGACCGTATTCTGCGGTCTGCAGTACAGCGTGATGATCGGCCTAGAATATTATGGCGTATTGAGCACTTTTGGGTTGGAAGGCAATCCGCTGTCGATGGAGTATGAATGGAGCCGAATCGTGTACAAGGTCATGTTCACGGTGGTGGCTTGTTTTGCAGTGGCATTCCTGAGCGGCTTCCTGGCCGAACAAACCCGACGTACACGCAGTGAGCTCAAAGACATGGAAGATCATGTCAAGAGAGTGGAAAAGCTGGCCTCCATGGGGGAAATGGCTGCCGGGTTGGCTCACGAAATCAAGAATCCTTTGGCATCCCTGGCCGGCTCCATCCAGATCTTGAAGGAAGAACTGGCCTACAATTCCGAAAACCACAAACTCATGCAGATTGTATTGAGGGAGACAGACCGGCTCAATTCCCTGGTATCCGATTTTTTGCTGTTTGCCAAACCGCCCCGGGGCAATCTGGAGAAGATAAAGCTGGACCGGGCTCTGGCGGAAATTCTGGAGTTGTTTGAAAAAGACAGTGTTTGCGCCGGCCGTATATCCATAGAAAGCGGGTTGATTCCCGATATCTGGGTGGAGATGGATCCTGTGCACCTTCGTCAGGTCGTCTGGAACCTGTTGCTCAATGCTTCCGAAGCCATCGAGGGACCCGGCACGATTTCCGTCAGCATGAGCAGCCTCAAAGCCCGCAAAGTCAGCATTGCCATTGCGGATACGGGCATCGGTATTCCCGAAACGTGTTTAAAAAATATCTATGACCCGTTTTTCACCACAAAAACGGGGGGGACCGGTTTAGGGCTTTCCATCGTTCACCGCATTCTCGAATCCTACGCCAGCCGTATGGATGTGGAGAGCGATTCCGGCAATGGCACCTCCTTCAGGTTCAGGCTGGACAGGGTTTAGGAGTTGACACTCCTTGGTAAATACGGTACCAAACACAGCTCAACTTTTTATGGTTTGACGCCTGTTCCCGGGAAATGAATCCTGGGGTTTACACGAACAATGGAATTGGAACGCTGACAATTATGGAAAAAAGTGAAATTTTGGAAAAACGACAGCAGAAAGTGGCTGAATTAAAGGGAAAAATTAATCTTTTCCCCAATCATTTCAAGGTGAAGAATACCATCGACGAGGTCCGGAAAAAGATAGAATGTCTGGAAGGCACCGAGCCCGAGGGGGACAGCCCGGAGACATCGCCAGCGATAAAAGAATTCGAAAAAGAGGTATTCATCACCGCCGGTCGTATGATGGCCATCAACCGTTTCGGCAAGGCCAGCTTTATCCGCTTCAGAGACAGGACGGGGCAGATGCAGGCCTATGTACGCAAGGATAGGGTCGGTGACGAAGTCTATGCTCTTTTCAAACAATTTGATATCGGTGACTTCGTGGGATTGAAGGGGAGTATGTTTCAGACCCGCACCGGCGAGTGGACTCTTTTGGCGGAAGAAGTGACGCTGGTTTGCAAAGCCATGAAGCCATTACCGGAGAAATTTCACGGTTTGAAAGATCCTGAAAAACGCTATCGCCAGCGCTATCTCGACCTGATCATGAATCCTGAAGTGCGGGAAACATTCACCCGGCGCAGCAATATCATCCAAGCCATTCGAACCTTTTTGCTTAAAAAAGACTTTTTTGAAGTCGAAACACCCATGATGCATCCGATCCCGGGAGGGGCAGAGGCAACCCCCTTCAAGACATATCACAATGCCCTGGGAATGGACCTTTTCTTGCGCATAGCGCCCGAACTCTATCTGAAAAGGCTGGTAGTGGGCGGTTTCGAGCGGGTTTTCGAAATCAACCGCAATTTCAGGAATGAAGGTGTGTCCACCCGCCACAACCCCGAATTTACCATGCTGGAATTTTATCAGGCTTATGCGGATTACGAAGATTTGATGGCACTTACCGAAGAGATGTTCGTTTTTGTTGCCAAGAGCGTCATAGGGGAAGATTCTTTTGTTTATCAGGGGCAGACCATCCAGCTTGCTGGTAAGTGGAAGCGCATGCCTCTGGCCCTGGCCCTCGAGGAATTGGGAGGGGTCGATCCGGGTCTGCTCGGGGACCGTCAGGGGCTATTGGATTTTGCTTCCGCTCAGGGGATCCGCCTATCGAAAAAAGGACGGTTGGGGAAGATTATTACTAAGCTTTTTGATGTGTTGGTCGAACCAAAACTGGTGCAGCCCACCTTTATAACCGGCTATCCGGTGGAGGTGTCCCCCCTGTCACGGCGCAGTGAAACCGACCCGACCCTGACCGATCGTTTTGAGCTTTTTATCGCGGGCAAGGAAATTGCCAACGGGTTTTCCGAGCTGAACGATCCCGATGATCAGCGGCAGCGCTTCCTGCAGCAGGTCGAGGATAGGGAAGCCGGTGATGAAGAAGCGCATTATATGGACAAGGATTATATCGAGGCCCTGGAGTATGGCATGCCGCCCACGGCAGGAGAAGGCATCGGCATTGACCGTATGGCCATGTTGCTGACAGATGCAGCCTCGATTCGGGAAGTCATCCTGTTCCCGCATATGAAGCCTAACCCGACATAATTCTATTCCAGTATCAAAAACCTGGTCCTCTGGGCCAGGTCAGAGCCATTAGGCTCTACTGAAAAATTGACCCGAAGTTTTAAGTGAGCTAAAGTTATAAGTGACCTAAAGTTGCTGAATCGTTTCACTCTGCCATTTATATAAACAGATAGAATTCCTTAACTTTAGGCACTTTAGATCACTTTAGCGCACTTTAGTCACTTTGTGTTATGAAATAAACACTCCCTTTTAGGGAGAAATCAGTGCCGGGCCCTCTGGACCCAGGTATCTACTTGTAATTTAACATGGCAGAACTATGTCTTTTGAATATTTTATCGGTACACGCTATTTAAAGGCCAAACAAAAACAGGCCTTTATTTCCATGATCACCGTTCTGTCGGTAGCCGGTGTGACCGTAGGGGTCATGGCGCTTATCGTGGTGATTGCCGTCATGTCGGGGTTTGAGGATGATCTCAAATCCCGTATTTTAGGGGTTGAATCCCACCTCGTGCTGATGCGCCATGGCGGCTCTTTCTCGGGCTATCAGGCGGCTATGGAAAAAATGGAGGCGGTGGAGGGTATTGAAGCTGTCACGCCGTTTATTTACACTCAGGTCATGCTGCGTTCGTCCAGCGGTGTGTCCGGGGCAGTCGTGAGGGGCATAGATCCGAATACCGCAGGGTCAGTTCTGAAGGGTATTCAAACTGAGGCGCTGTCAATACAACCCAATGATGAGGACAAGGAAACGCAGGCTTTGCGCGTTCCTGGTATCATCCTGGGCAAGGAGTTGGCCAGGAGCCTGCATGTCCTGAAAGGGGACATGGTTCAGGTAATCACCACCAAGGGCATGATTTCTCCCATCGGGCATGTACCCACCATGCGCCGATTCGTGGTCAAAGGATATTTCGAGACCGGCATGTATGAATACGATGGTTCCATGGCTTACATCCGCCTTGAGGACGCCCAGAAAATATTGCGGATGAAGGATACTGTCAGCGGTATAGAGGCCAGGGTTACGAACATATACAAGGCCAGAGAGGTCGCCGAACGGGTGGTGAACGCCCTTGGCTACCCCTACTGGGTCAGAGACTGGATGCAGATGAACCGGAACCTCTTTTCGGCCCTGAAACTGGAAAAGACGGTGATGTTCATCATCCTGGCCCTGATTATTCTGGTGGCAGCCTTCAACATTGCCAGCAGCCTAATCATGATGGTCATGGAAAAGACAAAAGACATTGCTATTCTCAAGGCCATGGGGGCGACAGACGGCAGCATCCGTAAGATTTTCGTATACAAGGGTCTTTTGATAGGAGCCCTGGGCACCTTTCTCGGGGTGGTGATCGGGTTTATCATGTGCGCTCTTCTGGAGAAATACAAGTTCATTGAGCTTCCCGGGGACGTCTATTACCTTACAACGCTGCCGGTGAAGTTGGATCTCCTGGATGTGGTCATCATTGCCGCGTCTGCCCTGGTCATCTGTTTTCTGGCGACACTCTATCCGGCCCGTCAGGCTTCGAAGCTGGATCCGGTCGAGGCAATACGATATGGATAGTGGCACCCACCCAATAGTGAAAAAAAACCGCCCATCGGGCGATCGCCCGACAGTCTCTGAAAAGGGTTTCATCCAGATAAGGGGGCTTTCCAAAAGCTATAACAGCAGCAATGCGCCTATTGAAATCCTGAAGGAAGTTGATTTCGATATTTCCCATGGGGAAACGTTGGCAATTGTGGGTGCATCGGGAATTGGTAAATCAACGTTGCTGCATATCCTCGGCACGCTGGACCAACCGGACAGCGGGAAAGTGCTGTTCAAAGGCGAGGATGTGTTCGGATTCAGCGGTGCGGATCTGGCCAGGTTCAGAAACCAATCCATTGGATTTATGTTCCAGTTTCACCATCTGCTGCCGGAATTCAGCGCCCTGGAGAATGCGATGATGCCGGCGCTTATCAACGGGTTTAGTAAAAAAGATGCCGGGGCTGCGGCCGAGTCCATATTGGTCAGAGTTGGGTTGCAGGACAGGCTCTCCCATCGGGTGGGGAAGCTCTCCGGCGGGGAGCAACAGCGTGTCGCACTGGCACGGGCGTTGGTGCTCAAACCCAGTATCCTACTGGCGGATGAACCAACCGGGAATCTCGATCAGAACAACAGCGATCAGGTACATGATCTTCTTTTTCAGTTGAATCAGGAACTTTTCATGACGATGGTAGTGGTGACCCACAACATGCAGCTTGCATCCTATATGTCCCGCTGCGTTACGATCATCGACGGACAGCTTGTGGACAAGGGATGAGGGCCGCTCGATGATGAAGCGAATCTGCATGACCATTATTGCGCTGTTGATCCTGGCGCCTCCGCCTGCTGTTTTCTCAAGAGAGTCCAGGACGGTTGCTGTGCTGCCTTTCCAGATTAATGCCCAGGAAGACCTGAACTATCTTCAGGATGAGATTCCTGCCTTGATAAAAAGGCAGTTGCGTGCCGAAGACGCGGTTGTGGTTGAACCGGATGCTGGTTCGCTTTCAACCTGGATAAAGGCCGGGGGAAACCCAAAGATAGCCGGGCAAATTGGTGAAAAAACCGGTGCCGACAATGTCGTGTGCTTCTTTGGGATTGTTAAAATGTATAATGTGCTCTGTCATATAGGGGGTCGCCTCACATCCTAAATGGAGATGGGGTGGTTGGGGCAAGGGAAGGGGATTCCGTTAATCATGGATTAACAGGTTACAGCGCCGAAATGGCTGGGGAAGCGTCCATGCTTAAACTATTCCGCATGCATATAGCCGGGTCAATGCAATTGCCCCTAATTTTTGGGGGATTTCTGTATAAATCCCCTAAAATGAACGTAATAGCTTACAAAGCTTACCAATTTCCCAAACGGGCCGGGCGGAAAGGGGTTCGTGAAATATTCGGATTAGGTTCGTATATTCATGGCACAGCGAAAACCGACGGCGGCGCTCTTTGAAATAATCGGATGGCTGGCGCGATTCCAGCACATCAGGTTTTCACATGGCAAGCTGAAAGAACCACCCTTGACGAGCCGCGTGGCGGGCTGCCCAGGGCGCGGAGGGTCTGCCGTGTCGACCCATTCACCAGCGTTTCCCACCATGTCCATGACGCCGCAGGCCGAAACGCCCTCCGGGTGCTGGTTGACCGCGATGATTGTCTTCGGCTTCCGTACGCGCAGGATGCAATTGGCCCGGGCGGAGTCCGGCTCATTGCCCCATGGAAAGTGCCACCCGTCCAAGCCGCGCGCCGCCGCC
>RCNC010002549.1_pt1 | contig 12160 bp, 10 predicted proteins | sample 2041301 | NCBI WGS metagenome assembly RCNC01 (sample SAMN09708231, study PRJNA481090) | Marine sediment metagenome, whole genome shotgun sequencing project. | biome: marine sediment; feature: ocean; material: sediment; isolation source: Sewage treatment plant 13A marine sediment (STP13A) ... | reverse complement strand
CAAGGTCCACTTGCGGTTCGAACTTCAGGCCCTTAAGTGGACCTTGCGTACCGATCATCTCCTTCATCAGTCGTTCTCGTATACTACGGTGTAGCCGCTGTTGGTACCCTAAAGTCTCGTGAGGGCGTGGGGTTCCAACCGAGTGAGGCTTTAGGGTACCGACAGTGGCGGCATTCAACGCTAGGAAACCAAGCTGCGGGTCTTCAGGCTCAAATACTCAACGTTCTATACCGACACGCCGTTTCCACCTCCAACAGATAGCACTTTTCTCCGTATTCGTTAATATTAAGCTCTCTCCAGCGCCGAGGGGTTTGCGTGCCCGCACTAACCAACAGTCAAAAAGCCCAAATACTAAAAGTGATGGGCGAATATATTCCCCACACCCATTTACTGGGCATTTGCGTGGAACACATCGATGGGGAAGAGTTAACAATGCGCTTGCCCTACCAGCAAGAACTGGTTGGCGATCCAGATACTGGGACGCTGCACGGCGGAGCCCTGACTGTACTGTTAGACCAGACATTGGGGATGTCCGCTATCTGCAGTGACGGCCTTAAGCCGTCAGTAACACCAACCCTGGATCTGCGCATTGATCATCTGGGGGTAGCCCCTGCGAACATGGATGTACTGGCCACAGCCAGGGTGTACAAGGTCACGCGAAAAATCATCTTTGTTGAGGGTATTGCTTACTGCGAATCCAGGGATAAACCTGTCGCCAGGGCAACGGGCAGTTGGGTTCGTCTGGGTGAAGTAGATCTCACGCCGTTCCTGGGTTTGAAAAAGAAGTCTCAGGCATGAGTCTGGCGGATATCATACAGCAGGAGCCCAATGCCGATGCTCTGCAATTATGGCTGGAAAAAGTGCCCTATGCGGCTTTTTTGGGTATTCGGGCGGAACTGATCGATGATGGTATTCGCTTCATCCTACCAGCACACGAAAAGCTGGTCGGCAATCCTTCATTGCCCGCGCTGCATGGCGGCGTGGTTGGCGCATTTATGGAGCAAGCCGCAGCGTTTCACCTCGTCGCCAAAATGGAAAACCCTGTACTGCCCAAAATAATTGATTTTTCCCTGGATTACCTGCGCCCTGCTCGCCTGCAGGATACTTACGCCCGGTGCACAGTGACCCGCCAGGGTCGGATGATCGCCAACGTCAGTATCACTGCGTGGCAAGAGGACGAGGCGTCGCCCAATGCGATTGCCAGGGCCCATTTCCTGATTAACGAATCTGACTGAGAGGAGACCGATCATGGCACGTTGGAAACGCAAAGAGATTGAGAGAGCATTCGATAAATATCAGGCTGCAGCCCTCAAGGGCGCACAAACCAAGGACTGGAGCGACTGGGCAAACTGCTTTACCGAAGATGCGACATATTTTGAACACCATTTTGGCCGCTTTTGGGGCCGCGAAAATATCCAGCAGTGGATCACCAAGACCATGAACGAATGGCCCGCCAGCGACATGACGGCCTTTCCAATCACCTGGTATTCAATCGACGAGGAAAAAGGCTGGATTTTCTGTGAGGTGATGAATCGTATGGCTGACCTGGGCGATGGCAAAATTTACCAGGAGCCGAACATTACCATTTTGCACTACGCCGGCAACGGAATGTTCAAGTATGAGGAAGATGCCTACAACCCGCACAATATGGGTGTGACTATCGGTGCCTGGATAGAAGCGAAAAAACTTCTGGAAGCCAGCGACGAAAAGAAAGACTAGCGCGTTCTCGCTGCAATGGAGAAAGACTTCGCCATGCGTAACATTGTGCTGCGCTTTGATATGCGCAGCGCGCCACAGTGCCAGCAAGCGCCCCGGGATCGTTATCGGGCCGCTATCGATATGGCCTGCTGGGCGGATCGCAACACAGTCGATGTGGTGGGTTTGTCAGAACACCACCATACCGAGGACGGTTTTCTCTCGGCTCCGCTGGGCCTCGCCGCCATGATGGTTGCGAGGACCGAGCGCATACGCATAAGCGTCAGCGCACTATTGGTTCCCCTGCACGATCCCCTGCGCCTGGCTGAAGATATTACACTGCTGGACCTGGTCAGTGGCGGTCGCTTCTCCGCCACCTGCGGCCTGGGTTATCGGCAGGTCGAGTACGAACGCTTCGGCGTTGACTGGAAAAACAGGGGTAAGCTGTTCGATGAAAAGCTCGCTACGTTGGTACAGGCTTTGCGGGGCGAGTCCTTTCAATATAATGGCGGCGCTACAAAATTGAATCCTGTTCCTGACTCCCCCCTGCAAGCCTTATTAACCGTCGGTGGCAACAGTAAAGTTGCCGCTCGCCGCGCCGCAAAATTTGGCTTACTGTTTTGCCCGGCCATCGATGACCCTGAACTGGATAGGGCTTACATGGAAGCCTGTAAAGAACACGGCATCACCTACGGGTTCACAATTTCTCCCCGGAAACCGGCAACAACATTTATCAGTGAGGACCCACAGTCCTGCTGGCAGGAAGTCGGTGAGTACCTGCTATATGACGCAACAGCCTATGGCGCATGGCATCACCCTAACCGGCGAGCCTACGCAGAGTCTTTCGCCTCCAATATTGAAGAATTAATAGACGAGGGTAAATACCGTGTGTTGACGCCAGAACAAGCCCTGCAGGCTATAGAGGATACTGGTTCGCTACACCTGGCGCCGCTCACGGGGGGCGTTCCCATTGAACTCGGTTGGCGCAGCCTGCAATTGTTCGAAGACAAGGTACAGCCCTACCTGTCCAGCTAGGGAGTAACATGGAAAACGGGCCTATCCTGTTGTGAGTTCCCAGCGTTCACCATCAAACTGTGCGAGACCCAGTGTTTGCAATTTATTCAGGGCATCGTCTATTTCAAAATCCAGTCGACACTGCCAACGTTCCGCCAACCATACCTCAGTGAGTTCGTCCAACTCGCTGGACGTCACCGCTTCCCCCTTGGTCAACAGGAAATAATAGGCCAACAGGCTTTCCTTGCATTCCGACTCCTCCGCGTCATCGATAATGCGATGCAGGACACCTGCATTGTTATCCAGCAATTTAAAATACAGGTTTTCAGTCAGGGCCTGGGTATATTTCAATCGACGATTGCGAAAATTTGAAAACTGTTTCCACAGATAACCTACCAACGTTCCCAAACCAGCTACCAGGGCAATTGCCGTAGCCTTATCCAAGGTGACCGGCTCGCTCTTCACCCCTATCCAGAAACCAATTAATGAGCCCAGCAGAATCAGGGTCGCTCCTACTTTGGTGGTGAATACAATTCCGCCACTGATCAGGGCTGGAACGCCAATCATTAGTTTATCCAGCAGGCGCATACCCACCCGGATATTGGGAAACAGCATTTCAAGGTCGGCCGCTGGAACGTTCTGGAACAACTTGAGCATGGTACTGCCTGGCTGGCAAACCCCCAGGGTACTCTCACTATCAATATCTTCTTTCAGGCGGATATACAAAACCACACGGTCATAATTAGTAAACTTCACCTTGCGACGCCACAAACCAAAGAATTCGCGCAGGGTTTCCTCCCGCCGACTCGCCCCCCGCGTATACAAAAGCACTTCTTCGAAATCATCCAGTTCCAAATGCAAGCGAACCTGGAACAGGGAGTGAGAGCGCAAGGCCTTCTTCAGGCCTTTATTTGTCACTTTCTCGTAATTGGCTCGATCCAGCACCTCCTCCAACATTTGTGACAGGCCAACAGCAGCTGGAGGCTGGCGAAATTCGGCTACCAAACGGGTATCAGCATCCGGATCAAGCGGCGCGTAGACATCTTTAAGCTGTTGCTTTATCTGGTAAAAATCTTGCTGGAAGTAGCTCTCTATGGTGTCTTTGACCTGTAAGAATCTTTCTTTATCCTCGGTAGATAAAGTGCCATCAGCGAGTAACATTGCCGCTATGTCGGCACGACGAAAGGGGATAAAGCTTAGCAGTGGTAATTCTGGCGCAAGGGGCATAATCGAGTACATCAGGTACGGGCAGTCCTATAAGACTAACCAGCTTTTCCCTCAAGGTAAACGAAGCAGGTATAAACGCGAATAAGCTACCCTAATTGAGCTGGATCAGGGTGAAAATGATATCCGCTCTTTTCTCCAGGGCCTCCTGTACTTAGAATAGGGGCTTAATTTTCCCCGAGGTATTACCCATGATTTCTTCCGCCATGGAAAAAGCACTATTAGGCCAGCTGAATGAGGAGTTTTACTCCGCATATCTTTATCTATCTATGTCCGCATACTGCAGCCACATTGAATTCAATGGTGCAGCCGGTTGGCTCAAGCTGCAGTATGAAGAGGAGATAATGCACGCCACCAAAATATACAATTACCTGGTTGAGCAAGGCGTGCATGTTGCCCTGAAGGCGCTGGCTGAGCCTCCCAATGATTACGGCTCAGTTGTTGACGTATTCAATTCATCCTTGTCACACGAGCAGGCCATGACTTCCCGCCTTAACGATCTCAGTGATCAAGCACTGAAGGAGAAGGATCACGCCACCTATAATCTGTTGCAATGGTTTGTGATTGAGCAGGTGGAGGAAGAAGCTTCCCTGGGCGGCATCATATCCAAGCTAAAGCTGGTAAAAGAGGATGGCTATGGCTTGCTGATGATTGATAATGAGCTCGGCGCCAGGGCACCGGATACTGCCTGATATAAAAAATGGCACCGGCCAGGATCACATAAACAACATAGGTCATCCATGTTACTCACCGAACAGCACCATGAAATTTACAGAACCGTTTCCAATTTCATCGCCAATGAAATAAATCCCTTTGTCGACGAATGGGAAAATGCCGGGATTTTTCCCGCTCATGAGGTTTTCAAGAAGGTGGGTGACCTGGGACTTCTCGGTATAGGTAAACCAGAAGAATACGGTGGACTGGGGCTGGATTACAGCTATTCAATGATAGCCACTGAAGCGTGGGGCGAAATACAGGGTGGCAGTATACCCATGGCTCTTGGCGTACAGACCGATATGGCGACACCCGCTCTGTCCCGCTTTGGCTCAGATGAGTTAAGACAGCAATATCTCACACCGGCAATCGCCGGGGATATGGTGGCCAGCATTGGGGTGAGTGAACCCCACGCCGGCAGTGATGTGGCAGCGATAAAAACCACAGCGCGCAAGAAGAATGGCGATTACGTCATCAACGGCAGCAAAATGTGGATCACTAATTCCACCCAGGCGGACTTTATTGTGGTGCTGGCCAACACCTCTGACGAGCAGAAACACAGGAACAAATCGTTGATCGTGGTGCCCACCGACAGCGCCGGATTTTCCACTTCAGAGCGTCTCAATAAATTGGGTATGCGTAGCTCCGATACAGCCCAATTATTTTTTGATGACGTAGTGGTGCCCCAGACCAATCGTATTGGTGAGGAGGGCAAGGGGTTCCAGATGCAGATGATGCAGTTTCAGGAAGAGCGACTTTGTGCCGCTGCTTCAACCATCAGGGCACTGGAACAATGTATCAACGCTACCATTGATTACACCTCTAACCGTGAAGCCTTCGGCAAGCCTCTTATCGACAATCAACTGGTCCACGCCAACCTTGCCCAGATGCAGATGGAAGTGGAATCCCTGCGCGCGCTCTGCTATCGAGCCTGCGAACTCTATGTTGGCGGCGAAGATCCCACCATGCTCGCTTCTTTCGCCAAATTGAAAGCGGGCCAACTGGCGCGCCAGATCCCCAGCGACTGCCTGCAATACTGGGGAGGTATGGGTTTCATGTGGGACAATATCGTCAGCCGTTTGTATCGGGATCTGCGTCTCACCGCGATTGGTGGCGGTGCCGATGAAGTCATGTTGAGTATTATCGGAAAACGACTGGGATTATCGAAGTAAGCACTCGCTTATCCTGGATACCTTTAAATATAGGCGATGCTATATTGGGGGTAGACTTTATCCCAAGCCTGACGGCTGGTCTGTGCCTGTATAAATAGTACCCGATGACACCAGGCTGCCAAATAATAAACCTTGTGACAGATAATTAATAACAGCAACGAGAGACACTATGATCAATGAAATCAACATAGGTGATGCGCTCACCAACAGAGCCTATTTAAGTCCTAATCGCGAAGCCCTGTTCGACGTCGCCAGTGAGCGTCGCTTCAACTTCACAGAACTGAATGCCAGGGCAAACCGCTGTTACAGCGCCCTGCAGACCCTGGGTTTGACCAAAGGTGACCGTGTCGCCCTGCTGCTACACAATCGACACCAATTCCTGGAAAGCTTCTTCGGACCGGCCAAGGCCGGGCTGGTCCTGATGCCCCTGAACTGGCGCCTTACGGCGGACGAGCTGTCTTTCATCCTGACGGATGGCGGTGCCACAGCAATCATATTCGATGCCGAATTTGCACCGGTAGTGGCACAGATCAGGGATATGGGACAGGCAGGCAGTAATATTGAGCACTGGATCTGTATCGGTGGTGAGACTCCCGATTACGCTATGGATTATGAAGATTTGTTGGGACAAAGCTCCTCCGATGAACCCACGATCAAAGCGGTAGATGATGACAACCTGTTTCTCATGTACACATCGGGTACCACCGGCCATCCCAAAGGCGTGGTCCATACGCACCGAACCGTAATGTGGGCATTACTGACCCTGAACAACACTGCCGATATCCAGTTCAACGATACTTACCTGATCTTGCTTCCCATGTTTCACGTGGGCGCTCTTACCCCGATGATCGCCTCCGTCTACAAGGGCAACCATCTGGTCATTCAAAAAACCTTCGATCCTGCCAACGTCTGGTCATTAATTGAACAGGAAAAAATAAACACAACACTCGCTGTACCGGCCATGTTGGGCTCCATGCTGCAGGTGCCAGATTTTGAACGCTTCGACTGGAGCAGTCTGCGTTATATCACCAGCGGAGCTGCGCCACTGCCCGTCACTACCATCAATGCCTACCAGGCATTGCACATTGAAGTGCTGCAAATTTACGGCATGACAGAGACCTGTGGCCCGGCCTGCATTATCGGCTCGGATGATGCCGTGGAGAAAATTGGTTCAACTGGAAAATCCTTTTTTCATACCCAGGTACGCATAGTCGATGAGGAGGGCCAGAATCTTCCAGCAGGAGAAGCGGGAGAAATCGTAGTGCGGGGTCCACATATCATGAAGGAATACTGGAAACGACCCGAGGCAACCGCTGAGACCATCGTCAATGGCTGGTTGCACACCGGCGATATCGCCGTCCAGGATGAGGAAGGTTTTGTCACTATCCAGGACCGGATCAAGGACATGATTATCAGTGGTGGCGAAAACGTCTATCCAGCGGAAGTAGAAAATGTCCTGTTACAGCACCCTGACGTCGCAGATGTCGCGGTTATTGGTCAGGATAGTCCGAAGTGGGGTGAGAGCCCCCTGGCAGTCATTGTAAGCAACAAGGAAAGTTTACAGGAGGCTGAGTTACTTTCTCACTGCAATGGCAAGCTGGCCCGTTACAAGCTTCCTAAGGGCATTGTGTTTGTAGATGCCATACCAAGAAATCCCAGTGGGAAAATTCTTAAGCGAATTTTGCGTGAGCAGTTTCCGGGACCCGCTCCCGAGTAGTTGGACGGCCTGCCGATCACAAACGCTCACTACCTGGTGACCGTGATTCTTATTAACTTATAATGTATATATATTTATATATATGTATATATAAGGATTATTGTTGTTATTATTATTAGGGCCACCTCCTCCTGTGGAAAGCCCTGTTTATGCTTTTTATATCAATTACTTACAAGCCTAATAAACACAGGTAAAAAGACTGTATCTGCTGGTAGGAAGCCGTGTCACTCCGGTGGACTAAACGCCCTGGATTGTGGATGGTTTCAAATGCATGTTTTGGCCTGTGCATAAATGAGTTATTCATGCCGGGGTATTACAGAGACTATCAAGACCTTGTTCACAGACCCTTCTTATACAGACTGGATTTATACAAAGCGTGTTTATGCAGCTTGTACAGGCTGTGTGTAATTAGCAGACGACTGTATAGCGTGTGGATAGTCAGTGGAACAGCTGGGAATTTACTGTCGTTACTTACCGATACAAAAACTGGAAAAGATTTCTCCCAGTAAGTCATCACTACTGACAGTGCCAGTGATTTCTCCCAGACGATTTTGGCATTGCCTTAAATCCTCTGCCAACAGCTCTCCCGCGCCGGATTCTATAAGTTGCTGTTGTCCGTCCAACAGAAAGCCTTGTGCCTCTTCAAGGGATTGCAGGTGGCGTCGGCGGGCACTGAAGTTACCTTCATTGCTATCGTCAAAACCCATGCAGGCTTTAAGGTGGTGCTTGAGTAGCGCCATACCGGCACCGGTTTTAGCCGATAAGTGGATAGTAGTTGCATCGGGGTGCTTATTGACTGCGGCCTCCACTGCAGATAAATCACACTTGTTTAGCACTACAGTGAGAGGAATATCTCTCGAAAGGTGTTTATTCCTTTCGGGCCAGAGTGCTTGAACATTAATCTCTTGATTGGCCACTGTGCTGCCATCGATGACCAGTAGAATGTGATTGGCGGATTCCATTTCCTGCCAGGCTCGCCGGATACCTTCCTGCTCAATTTCGTCCTCACTGTCGCGTAGACCAGCGGTATCAACAATGTGCAAAGGCATACCGTCAATCTGTATATGTTCGCGCAATACATCGCGTGTTGTGCCTTCTATAGCAGTGACGATTGCGGTGTCATGTCCTGAGAGGGCATTGAGTAGGCTCGACTTACCGGCATTGGGTTTACCGGCTATGACCAGTTTCATACCTTCCTGTACGAGGCTACCTTGTCTCGCTTCGTTAGTGACTGCTTTAAACTGTTGGATAATGCCTGCCAGTCGCTCCTGTACATTGCTGTCCTGAATAAAATCGATCTCTTCTTCAGGGAAATCGATAGCCGCTTCTGTGTAAACGCGTAATTCAGTTACCAGTGTCACAAGTTGTTTAATTTTCCGGGAAAATTCTCCCTGCAAGGAGCGGCTGGCATTAAGAGCAGCCTGTTCAGTGGTGCAGTTGATCAGGTCTGCTATCGCTTCGGCCTGCGCCAGGTCTATTTTATTGTTGAGATAAGCGCGTTCTGAAAATTCTCCCGGTCTGGCCTGGCGAGCGCCCAGCTTGCAGGTTTCGCGCACAATAAGATCGAGGATTACCGGGCCGCCATGCGCCTGGATTTCTACAACATCTTCGCCGGTAAATGAGTGGGGCCCTGGAAAATAGAGGCCTATACCCGTATCCAGAACACTGTCGTCGGCTTGGTAGAATGAACAATAGTGGGCGTGGCGCGGTTGCAGTTGCAGGTGGGTAAGCGCTTGTCCGATGGCAAGCGCCTTAGTGCCTGATAGTCGAATTATCCCTACGCCACCCCTGCCTGGAGCGGTAGCGATGGCTGTGATGGTGTGCTGGTCCATTGATGACTATCTCCCTTACCCTGCTCTGGAGAGGGACGTCAGGTAGGAGAGCCTGCCTTCTCTATCTGTTTGGTTATCACGTACTGTTGCGCCATGGACAACAGGTTATTGACGACCCAGTAAAGCACCAGCCCCGCCGGGAACCACAGGAAGAAGAAAGTGAACATGACCGGCATCCACTGCATGATCTTGGCTTGCATGGGGTCCGGTGGCGGAGGATTGAGCTTTTGCATGAACAACATGCTGGCTCCCATCATCAGTGGCAGTACGAAATACGGGTCCATAACTGAAAGGTCAGTGATCCAGAGCATAAAGGGCGCATGCCGCAGTTCTACACTTTCCATCAACATCCAGTACAGGCCGATAAATACGGGCATCTGCACCAGAATGGGAAGACAGCCACCCATCGGATTGATCTTTTCTTTCTTATACAGCTCCATCATGGCCTGGGACTGTTTTTGCTTATCGTCGGCATACTGTTCCCGCAGGCTGACCAGCTTGGGTTGCACACGACGCATATTGGCCATTGACCGGTAAGAGGCTGCAGACAGTTTGAAAAACAATGCTTTAATAAGAACCGTCAGTAGAATAATAGCCACTCCCCAGTTGCCAACCAGCGAGAAGATCTTGGTCAACAACCAGAACAATGGCTGGGCAATCCACCACAGCCAGCCGTAGTCAACACTGAGATCCAGGTAGGGAGAAATTTCCTTAAGGCGATATTGGTCTTTGGGTCCGGCATAGAATCCAGCCCCAACCTCGCCTGAATTACCCGGATCCAAAACCAGGGATGGGCTGGTGAAACCGGCAATGTTGAAACCACTGCCGGTGACGCGGGCGCTGAAAGTATGGCTCTGTTCAGCATTAGGTATCCAGGCACTGAGGAAATAGTGCTGGATCATGGCGATCCAGCCGCCGGGTAACTGTGCTTTGAATGGTTCTTCGGCCAGGTCGTCAAAGGTGAATTTTGTAAAGCGGTCGTCTGGTTGGGTAATAGCGACGCCGAGAAAGGGCTGCATGCCCATGCCTGATGACTCTGCAGATGGCGGTGGACTGCTATCGCGCTTGATTTGACCAAACAGGTTTGCCTGCCAGCGTTGCTCGCTATTATTTTCTACCAGGTAATCGACATCTATCAGGTAGTCACCGCGGCGCAGGGTGATCCGTTTGGTGACTTTGATATCGCCATTGCCCTGCCATTGAAGGTCTACCGTTAGTAAGTCCTCGCCATCAGCCAAAGTAAAGCTGGAGTTGGAGGTGGTGTAAGATGCCCTGCCCTTTTTATCGATTCCATTTGTCCCAATAAGGCCGCTCTGGGCTATATAGGTCAACCTTTCGTTCTGTTCTAACAGCACGAAGGGGTTATCGGGGTTGTCTATCTGCGCCAGGTGTTTGGGTAGGGATAATTCAATGATATCGCCACCTTGCAAATCAATTGCCAGTTGCAACACGTCCGAGTGGATGAACACGATACGGTCACTCGCCACCTCCGGGGTGCTGGCTGGTTCAGCTGAAGTAGAGACCGCATCTGGCGCAGTTGGCAGGTCTTCTTCCACAGAAGAAGTAGCCAGGTCAGTGTCTGGAATTGTGGGGGAAAGATCACCGGTGCTATTGATGAGGCGTGATGTTTCCTGGGCTGCTGTTGCTGTCCTGGCATCCTTGAAAGCCACCCACTCGGTGAGGAGCATGAAAGACAGTACGGCGATAGCGCCTATAAGCAATGAACGTTGCAAATCCATAGTGATATCTGTGATCTAGTGTGTGTGCGGGCAGGGAGGAACGGGATCTATCCCACCCTCGTGCCAGGGATGGCACCTGGCCAGCCTGCGGAGGGCGAAGTAGCTTCCTTTTATTACTCCGTGCGTTGCGATGGCTTGCTGCGCATAGGTTGAACAACTGGGGTAGAACCGACAGTTGTTACCCATGAACGGGCTTAGGCACGCTTTGTAGCAGGAGATCATAAAAATCAACAAGCGACGCATTAGGAGTCCTGGATGGTACTCGTAGTTATTTTTGCCAGGTGGCGAACCAATTTCTGCCACTGCTGCTGCAATATAGAAGATAGTTCCGCATTATCCAAATCGCCCATACCGCGGCGGGCCAGGAGCACCACGTCCATCGATAGATCACTGTCTGGTAAGGAGCGGAAAAACTCCCGGGACAAACGTTTTATTCGATTTCGCTGCACAGCTAACCGAACATTCTTCTTGGCAATTACCAAACCCAGGCGATGCTCGGGACCTTGCGTGAATTTCGCCAATAGCAGCAGGTGTTTGTGTGATGCGCGTGCATCAGGACTGTCAAAAACCGGGCTATAATCCCTGGCATTGAGTAAGCGTTTTGCTTTGCCGAAACTGGCGTCCGCTACCTGGTCGCTCACCCAATCAGTCTACCTTTATGCAGCGAGACGCTTGCGACCTTTGGCGCGGCGACGATTCAATACGTGGCGTCCACCCTTGGTGGCCATACGAGAGCGAAAACCGTGAGTGCGCTTGCGCTTTAAGACGCTGGGCTGAAATGTTCTTTTCATAGCTATATTCCAAAAGTATTTGTCCGGGTAGCCTACCGCTGGTTCATTGAACCTGTGGCAATGGATACCGGCCAGAAAAAAGGTGGGCTATTCTAGTTAAATGCGCGCCTTATTACAATCATAAGCATGGTATTTTTCCCGCTACCAGGGCAAGCAAAACGGCAGCTTCAGACGACGCTGAACGCCCTTCTTTCCCCTACCGGGGCAAAATTGAAAAACCGTGCAACGGCGGGCATTTACGGCATCAGCCCACACCTTCTTA
>RCNC010002548.1_pt1 | contig 12164 bp, 11 predicted proteins | sample 2041301 | NCBI WGS metagenome assembly RCNC01 (sample SAMN09708231, study PRJNA481090) | Marine sediment metagenome, whole genome shotgun sequencing project. | biome: marine sediment; feature: ocean; material: sediment; isolation source: Sewage treatment plant 13A marine sediment (STP13A) ... | reverse complement strand
AGGACCTGCTGTCACTGCAATCCTGCAGAGGAATACAGTTAAGTCCAGATGGGAACCAAATTTTGTACTCCATTTCGACACCACGTAGCCCTAATGACCCACCAGGTACATCCCAAAACATCTACTGGAAAATGACCTTAATGGACAAAGTAGCCAATCCTTTGTTTAACGGGGAAATAAAAGGTTCTTCCCCAAGATGGAGTCCGGATGGTAAAACCATCGGATTTTTATATGGAAAAGGGAAAGGGCTCAAACAGGTATGGGCTATGCCTGCCGGCGGTGGAGAGATTGTACAGCTGACACATGCTGAATCAGATGTTTCTTTTTTCAGGTGGAATCCAGGCGGTGATGGACTGGCTTACCTTGCACTTACACCTGCATCTGATAAAGAGAAAGAACTAAAGGAACGGGGGTATGGATTCATTTACTATGAAGAAAACCTGAAAAACAAGAATCTATTTATAGCCAGTCTTGACCAAAACGGGCAGTATATTGGAACCAGACAGATTACAGAAGGAATGAATGTATGGGATTTTGAATATAACCCTCAGGGAACACATATTGCTGCCAGCATATCACCCAAAAACCTGATCGATCAGCAATATATGTTTAGAAGGTTAAATTTGATTGATATCACCTCTGGCGATATGAGCCAGGTATCAGAAAACCAGGGTAAGTTGGGAAATTATGTTTTTAGTCCCGATGGAAAGAACCTGGCATACGCTGCTGCATTAACAATTAATGACCACGCGGTGAGCCAGGTCTATATCGTTTCCCTGGAAGATAAAATGCTTACCAATCTCACACCTGAAAAATTCAAGGGCCATGTAACATGGGTGAACTGGAAAAACAATAAGCAAGTTTTTTATTTTTCAGAAGAAGGAGTATATCCAAAATTAAACTTTGTTTCACTTAAAGGTGGAAAAGGAGAAGTTTTACTGGATGCTTCGGAATCGGGAATCATCTTTGATACTCCGGAGTTTAATGATGATTTCAATCAATTTGTTTTTACGGGTTCTACACCGGATGATTACGTAAATATTTATACCTGGAATGGAAAGGATGAAATCAACAGGATCACTGATATTAATCCCCAACTTGAGGATAAAGTCCTTGGCAAACAGGAAGTAATTCAGTACAATGCCAGGGATGGACAGGAAATTGAAGGTTTGCTGATGTACCCTGTTGGATATGAATCCGGGAAGAAGTATCCCCTGATTGTATATGTGCATGGAGGCCCCGAGTCACATCATTCCAATGCCTGGTTGAGCCGGTATTCAACGCCCGGACAGGTGATGGCAGGGAAAGGATATATGGTACTATACCTCAATTACAGAGCAAGCACGGGTTATGGAGTAGACTTTGCCATGGAGGGATTTATGGATCCTGCGGGGAAGGAATTCGATGATATTGCCGATGGAATTGATTACCTGGTCAAAGAGAAAGGTGCTGACAAAGCAAGGGTTGGATTGGCAGGAGGTTCTTATGGGGGTTATGCTTCGGGATGGTTTGCTACCTACTATACCAAATATGTAAGGGCTGTTTGTATGTTCGTGGGGATAAGCAATAACATTAGCAGGAGGGGGACGACTGATATCCCCTTCGAAGAACTTTATGTACATGCCGGGAAAAAACTGGAAGACCAATGGCAGATGAGCCTGGAGAGGAGTCCCATATATTGGGCGCACCAGAGTAAAACAGCCACATTGATCTATGGCGGAGCGGCGGATACCAGGGTACACCCCTCTCAAAGCATGGAGCTTTACAGGCGGATGAAGATGAATGATCACCCGGCAGTCAGGCTGGTACAGTATCCTGGAGAAGGACATGGCAACAGAAGGCAACCTGGCCGGATTGATGTACTCTACCGGCAGATGGAATGGTTTGATTGGTATGTCCGGGATCTCAATCCACTGGATGGTCCCATGCCGCGGCTTGATATCAGTGACAGGTATGAGTTGGATTGGGATTATTGATCATGGAATTCATGGAAATAACCCTAAATATCTTATTCCTTCTTTGATAAGAAGAATGGCAAATATCAGCAAAACCAGGCCGAGTATTCTTATGGTCCAGATGAATACTTTATTCTTCAGGACAGCCCTTGATTTATCCACAATCAGGGCAATGCTGATTTTTGAGCCTATGAGCATCACATAAAACGCAATAATGAAAACAAAGGCAGCTACAGGACTTGCCTGGTATGCCTTGACGGTTATGGGTGCACCTACCATGAGCCAGAAAATATAAGGATGAGGGCTCAGTATATTGACAATAATTCCCTTACGGATAGATTTCGGTTTGAGATTCTGAACATCAATCTCTATGCCTTTGCTCCTGATACTATCATAGCCCAGGTAAGCGATAAAGAAACCACCGAGGATGGAAATCAAACCTAAAATGATATCGGAGCTGGCCATTTTCGAAAGAATGAAAATGGTTAATAACACAATTGGAATATCTGTAATTAAAGGTGCAACCGCTATTTTCACGCCTTCTGTTTTGTTGTGCCTGAGGGTTTCAGAAATGACCAGGGTCAACAGGGGACCGGGAGAGATTCCTGCGGTGAGCCCGAAAACTGCTCCCATGGTCAGGTATGTAATCGTCTGTGTCATTAAATCTTATATTTCGCTGCGTTCCCTAAGTAGCCTGTAAAGCAAATAAAAAAATCTCAATACACTCAGTCCGAACAAAATCCATAACAGCAAAATGGCCATTACAGTAAAACTGCTATCCAGGTCAAATTCAAATTGAACCTGCTGGAATTTCCAGCCGAAATCTTCCTGTACAAGCACGCCGGAGAACCTTAATGGCAATACCAGAAACCTGGACAGATCGAATTCAACAAATCCAATGGTAGAAATCCATGCGACATTCCCCTGAGTTGAAATATTCGCATTCTGAACCAATAGTCTGACATCACCCCATTCCAGCCAGTCAGACCTGACCAGGTCTGTAGCCTCATCATAACCTGAATAGATTTCATTGGGCATGGTTCCGAGGATTAGTATATTTTCCTGGGAGAATAGATCATTCATGAAAAAAGCCAGGACAGATGTATCTCTTGCCTTATACCCATCTTGAAACTGACGCAATTTTTGTTCAATTTGTTTTCTGGTCTCCAAGTCTGCATTCCCCCGTGAAAAAACATATTTTTCCTTTTGATTATAATATTTTTCGTGTGGAATTTTAAAGGTTTTTGAGGCGATGAATAGCGTCAGACCCAGACCAAACAGTATAAGAAAACCATTCACTATTTTCATCATTACCAGCAGTTTAATTAATAAAAATTACTTTACTTAGAAAATGCCAAAATAACCGGTTTGGCCACTTTCAGATAATCCTGAACTGACATAATAATGGAATCGTTCAGTGAACCGGCGTTAAATGCTATTTTCTGGTTTTGCAGGATGGATTGATCCAGGAAAAGCGCTAGATCTATCAGGGGTTTCCCGAAGGGGGGGACTGATCCGGGAACCAATCCGGTTAAATCTTTGAGTTCATCCCTATCAGCAAATCTTAGTTTCTTTGCTCCGAAATGCTTTTTTAATGCACCTGAATCTAATTTCCTGGCCGCACTTAGAACACACAGTTTAAATGAATCATCAATTTTCAGGACCAGGGCCTTCCCGCCTATAGAAAGATCTTCTCCGCGGGCCTTGGCAGCTTCTTCAGATGTTTCGACCGGTCCGTGATGGATCTCTTTAAAACTGATGGACTGAGCACTTAACCACTCCTTTATTTCTTCGAACATTTATTGCGATTAATTGGTATTAAATTCCTTGAGTACTATAAATCCAGAATATTTTTAAGTTGTTCTTTATCCAAATTCAATAAGCCTGAATCCGGGAGTCTCCTGGTAAGTTCTCTCCAATTCTCATCGGCTCCAAAAACTTCTCTGAAGATGGGAAGGGCCTCTGAAAGGCGTTGATTATTTGCCAGGGCAACAGCTTTCCAGTATTTCATTTCCAGGTTATCAGGGAACATTTGTTCTGCCGCCCCATATTCTTTCAATGCTGTTTTCATGTCTCCTGTTTCCACTGCCAGATCTCCCCGGTTCATATGTTCGTATGCACGGTGGACCTGTAATATTCGCTGAAGCTCAGAAAGGGGTTCGGCATGGTCATCAACACGGATATCAATTTTCTTATCCTGCCATGGATGTGGTGCCGGGTCGGGGTCGACGACGATCAAGGCAGCAGACTGCCTGCCCCTGATATCACCACCCGCCGCTTCAGCTGCCTGGAGAACCTTGATGATTCTTTCAGCAAGAGGGAGGTTTGCATTTTTCTCAAAAGCCTCTGCCATGGCTGGTACCACTTTGTCATTGAACATCATATTGGCCTGCACCGAGTAATTTTCCCCAACTATATGGCCCGCTGAGGCAATACACTTTTTACCGGTGTACGCAGAAACTATACCTTCATTATCCAGCACAGCCAGCTGCCTGAAATCCCTTCCTTCATCTCCTTCCATTAAGATGTCTACTGCTTGTTTCGCATCTTTTCCTTCTTTCAACAGTTTTAAGCCATCCGGTCCGAAAGCCGGATTGACAAAAGACTGGGTAGCTACAACACCCACTCCTGACTGACCCCAGGACACGATGGTACCCACCGAAAACCAGTGGCTTTGGACACCAACGGCCATTTCACCGGTTACTTTGTCTTTTGCAACGATGGAATAGGTATGGACCAATTGGTTCTCTCGGCTAATCTGTGAATTTACATTGTCAACTAAAAACAGGGTAAATAGTAGAAGCCATGCTTTAATAAGTATTGTTTTCATTGAGGGGATATTTGGTCTATTGATTTTTACTTTCAACGATGCTCCGTATTTCTTTCATTAATAGGGGGAAAGCAGGATGGGTCATGCCATGTCCATAACCATCCAGTTCGTATATCTTTGTCGCTTTGTGACCGGCTACTTTCATCATGCGCATCATGTAGGCATTTTCCTCATAACGGCCTAACATTTCCAACTCTCTGTCTCCCGTGATGAGCAACAAAGGCGGAGCATCTGCCCGAACATGAAAAAGAGGTGCAAGATCATCAACCACGGGTTGTGTATTGGCAATCCCTCTTTCTTTCCGTACAGTCATATGAGTTATTGTATGGCCGCTGAAAGGAATCAATCCGGCAATCCTGTTGGCATTGATGTTATTTGATCCTAGCCATCTCTTATCCATTCCAACCATCATAGTAAGATATCCGCCGGCTGAATGCCCTGATATGAATATTTTAGATGGATCACCACCATAGTCCCCGATATTATTGAACACCCAGGCGACTGCGGCAGCTGCGTCTTCAATATACACGGGGGATTTGACTTTTGGGTATAAACGATAATTTACGGCTACAATACAAACTCCTTCTTCTTTAAGTGCTTCAGGAATTGCCTTATTGCCCCCTGTTAATCCGCCACCGTGAAACCAAACTATAGTGGCATATTCCTTGGTGTTTTTGGGATAATAGATATCAAGGACACAACGTTCACTGATGTATTCGTCAGACTGGTTTACAGATACACTGTAATAGGGAACGTTTATGATTGTTTCATATTCCCCGTCCTGGGTGAAAGCCATAATCCCAAATAATATAAAGCAGATGCTTAGCAGGATATTTTTCATTTCAGTATGATTTTTTATTGAATTGATGAATAGTTGCTGGCACTAAAATTAATGATAGCTGGGGAAATAACAATTGGTTCTTCATTCATTTGTGTTGGTAACTTATACTGCACACTCACCGGATTATTGATAATTTTATTTCGTTTTATCAGTGTCTCGTTAGTTTATGGAAGGACTGGGCGTCAATTATTTTGACTTTATCATTGCGATCTTCTTACTCTGGAGTGCCTATCGGGGTATTACCAAAGGTTTTTTGATCATGGCAGCATCACTGGCTGCACTGGTATTGGGTGTATGGGGGGCCATACGGTTTTCTCACCTGACAGCTGCTTTGATGATCTCCTTTTTTAGCATGGAAACAAAATACCTTGCCTTGATCTCATTTGCATTGACATTTGTCATTATTGTAATCCTGGTCCATCTGCTCTCCAGGGCCCTGGATAAGCTGGTAAAAGCAGTAGCTTTAGGCCCTGTAAACCGAATAGCCGGACTCCTTTTCGGCTTGCTGAAAACAGCGTTTCTTATCAGTATTTTTCTTGTGATACTCAATGGGATAGACAACCGTGTACCTTTTATCCCCGAGGAGCATAAAGAAAACTCACTATTGTACCAACCCCTTTCCAGGCTTGCCCCGGCCATATTCCCTTTCCTGAACTTTGAAGAAATCAGAGACCGTATCCCGGAACCAGCATCCAGACAGATTGAGACATAGGCAGAACTTTATTATCTTTGGGCAAAATTTTTTCAATGAATTTTGTTGAGGAGTTGAAATGGAGAGGTATGATACATGATATCATGCCTGGAACAGAGGATCATTTGCAGAAAGAGATGACCACAGCTTACGTTGGTATTGATCCTACTGCTGACTCCCTTCACATCGGGCACCTGGTTTCAGTCATGCTGCTTAAGCATTTTCAGCGGTCAGGTCACCGTCCGGTCGCACTTTTGGGTGGTGCTACCGGAATGATAGGTGATCCTTCAGGTAAGTCCCATGAACGCAATTTGCTTAGTGAGGAAACCCTCAGGCAAAATCAGGAGGGACTGAAAACCCAGCTTAAAAAATTCCTCGATTTTTCAGATGATGTTCCCAATGCTGCACTGATGGTCAATAATTATGACTGGATGAAGGAATATACATTCCTGGATTTCATTCGTGATATTGGAAAGCATATCACGGTGAATTATATGATGGCCAAGGACTCTGTAAAGAAAAGGATTAGCCAGGAGAGCAAAGAAGGCATGTCTTTTACAGAATTTACCTACCAGCTGGTACAGGGATACGACTTCCTTTTCCTCTATGACGATATAAATTGTAAACTTCAGATGGGCGGCTCTGACCAATGGGGGAATATCGTAACAGGAACAGAATTGATCCGGCGGAAAAGGGGAGGAGAAGCATTTGCCCTTACATGTCCCCTGATCACCAAGTCTGATGGAGGGAAATTCGGAAAAACGGAGGAAGGGAATGTCTGGTTGGATCCTAAATATACCTCTCCCTATAAATTTTTCCAGTTCTGGATCAATGTAAGTGACCAGGATGCCGAGAAATATATCAAGATATTTACCCTCTTGTCTAAAGATAAGATTGAGGAAGTTATCTCAGCGCACAGGGAGGCTCCCCATCAAAGATTGCTTCAGAAAACCTTAGCGCGTGAAGTGACAACCATGGTGCATTCAGAAGAAGATTACACGGCCGCTTTAGAAGCATCAGAGATCCTTTTCGGGAAGGCACCAGCAGAGTCTATTGGCAACATTCGGGAAGATATGTTCCTTTCCGTATTTGAAGGTGTGCCCAATTTCGAATTGGATCAGGCAAACGCTGATGCATCAATTATGGATATATTGAGTTCACATACATCCGTTTTCAGCTCTAAAGGGGAATTAAGGAGAATGGTCCAGGGAGGCGGATTGATGATCAATAAAAAGAAAGTAGCTGATCCTGAAGATCAGCTGGATCGCGATGATTTCATAAATGGCAAATACCTTATTGTACAGAAAGGAAAGAAGAACTATTTCCTGATTATCCTGAAAAATTAACCTTACCTGAATAAGTAACTTAATTATGGCCAAAGAAAAAGAAGAATTTAATTTTGAGACCAGTAATCTGGTTCTTTACCTGTGGAAGAGAAAGATCCCGCTGATTTTAATAACCCTGGCAGCTGCCATTATCTCCACCCTGATTTCGTTTACCATTACACCGAAATTCCGCTCTAGCGTGGTACTCTTTCCTGCATCCGAATCTCCTGTATCCAAGTCCCTCCTGCAGGCCAATTTCCAGGACAGGGTTGGTATCATGGGGTTTGGTGATGAGGATCAGCTTGAACGGATATTACAGGTATTACATTCTGACGACATCAGGGATCATATTATTGAACAATACAACCTGATGGAACATTATGAGATTGATCCCGACGGGCCATTCCCGCTAACCAAACTTTTTGGTGAGTATTCATCCAGTATCAAATACAAACGGACTGAATATAATTCGATCGTCATTGAAGTGATGGACAAAGATCCTCAGATGGCAGCTGATATTGCCAATGATATTGCCATCCTGATAGATTCCACTATGAACAGGATGAAACGTAACAGGGCTATGGAAGCTTTTTTACTGGTGGAAAGGGAATATTTAAATTCTTCCCGCAGGGCACGTGAATTGAATGATTCCCTCTCCATTATCAATAAGAAAGGAGTAGTAACTTACGATGCCCAGTTTGAACGCCTCACCGAAGCTTACGGGAAAGCCATTATCGATAATAACGATGAGGCTACCAAGATAATTGAAGACAAAATGGAGGAACTACAAAATTATACAGGACCTTTTGTCTATTACTGGAATATGTGGTCAAATGAAGCTGTTCGTGTCCGGGACCTGAATGCTAAATATATTGAAGCAAAGGCCGAAACAGAACTCACCCTCTCTCATGTTTTTGTGCTCGATAAGGCCTACAAGGCAGAAAAGAAAGCCTATCCGAAAAAGTCTGTCATAGTCATGGTGGCAACATTTGCCACTTTTGTCCTGGCTGTGATGGCATTTTTATTTTTTGAAAGTTTCCTCAGAAAGCTACGTTCAACCTGATGAAGCTCGACCTGGCAAATAAGCGGGAGACTTATCTGGTATACCTGGTCTCTTTCCTGTTTGTTGCATTGAATACCATCCTCATTGCAAAGGAGTTCTTCTATTTCAGTATTATTCCACTGGTTCTGCTGATTGTTTTAATAGCTGTTTATGCCCTGGACAAACTTGTATTAATAGCAGTCTTTGTTACACCTTTATCTATTCAGCTTTCAGACATCATAGAAGGGTATGATTTTGACCTCTCCCTGCCATCAGAGCCCCTGCTCATTGGGATACTGTTATTCTTTTTATTGAAATATCTGTTTGAAGGGCAGTTTGACCGTAAGATCCTTTATCATCCGGTTTCTATCGCCATTTTACTCAGCCTGGTTTGGATCTTTATAACCAGCATCACCAGTACAATGCCGCTGGTTTCCTTTAAATTTCTGACAGCCAGGATCTGGTTTTTACTGGCGTTTTATCTCCTGGCAACCCAGATGTTCCGTAAAATCGAAAATATACAGGTCTATACCTGGATGTACATCATCCCCTTTCTGATCGTCATAGGATATGCCTGGGTAAGGCATGCCGGTTTTGGCTTTTTTAATCAACAGGCAGCACACTTTGTAGTCCAGCCATTTTATAATGATCATACCTCTTATGGAGCAATGTTGGCCATGCTGATTCCGGTTTTGATCGGGTTCATTTCCATCCAGGGAAAGGTTAGTATGATTAAAAAAGTATCTCTGTGGATGGTGACTTTTATCTTTTTCGCCGCCGTACTCTTTTCATATACCCGGGCAGCCTGGCTCAGCCTGGCTGGAGCCCTGGGGGTATTCCTGATCATCCGCTTCAGGATCAAATTCTCCTATCTGGCCATTTTGGGCCTGGTATTTCTGGCTTTTCTATACGGTAATCGCTCAGAGATTAAAATCAAAATGGAGCAAAACCGGCAAACATCATCAGAGGATTTGCTGGAACATGTTAAGTCAATGTCTAATGTAGCTACGGATGCTTCCAACCTGGAGCGGCTGAACCGCTGGAGCTGTGCATGGCGGATGTTCAAGCAGAAGCCTGTATTTGGCTGGGGACCCGGAACATATATGTTTCAATATGCGCCTTTCCAGCTGGAACGTGAAAAGACAGAGATAAGCACCAATGCTGCCAACCTTGGAAATGCTCACAGTGAATATATCGGGCCCTTAGCCGAATCCGGCATACCGGGCAGCATTTCTTTCCTGGCTATCGTCATTTATACCATTATTGCAGGAGTAAGGAATTGGACAAGGGTTCGAGACAGGAATATCAGGATATTGTCGATTTCCCTACTGATGGGGTTGATAACCTATTATTTGCATGGACTTCTGAACAACTTCCTGGATACGGACAAAGCATCAGCACTATTCTGGGCTTTTACGGCAGGCATTGTGGCAATAGATGTGTACCACAGGGAAACACGATTCAGGAAGTCGGAGTAAATTCAATACCAAGAATGGAAATATCATCGAATATGGCCGTGTTTCCCTCAAGGATGTTATGGCTTTCTATGATATCATTGATGTTCTCGTGAATCGGATGGGTATTGGTAACATGCCCTTCAATCTTTTCAGTCCCGAATTCAATGCCTGATTCAACGCCTGATTCATCCAGCAACTCAACCAGCCCATCTGTATAACAGAACATTTTTGTAGGTTCATGCATTGTTACGACGCCCATCTCGCAGGCAGGGATTTTATCAAGCATGCCCATCCCCACACATCCCTTCATAAGCATGGAAAGTTGTTTTTTATTTTCCTCGTAAAGGAGTGGAGGATTATGCCCGGCGTTTATGTACTGAAGCTCCCTGCGGTCAACGATGTATTTGCCGATAAAGAGGGTTATGAATTTCTCTCCTTTTGCACTGGCCATTACTCGTGTATTTAGCCTGTTTACCAATTGATCCAGTGTGATTTCATCAGAAAACAGGGCCCTAAGATTAGCCTGGAAATTGGACATAAGGATGGCTGCCGAGATTCCCTTTCCGGAAACATCGGCTATGCAAAATCCAAATTCATTATTATTCAAAGAAATACAATCGTAATAATCTCCTCCAACTGAAAAGTGAGGATGATAGAATGCGGTAAAGCGAATATGTTTGTTTTGCGGCAGGGTTGAGTTTTCAGGGATAAGCATATGCTGGATCCGTGAGGCCAGTTCAAGCTCTTTCCTCATCGCTTCCTGTCGCAGACTTTCCTTATGCAGCCTGATGTTTTCGATGGCCACAATAATAACATTGGATATGGTCTGAATGAAATGGAGGTGTTTTATTGTGGGACTGATACCCTCGGCTTCTTCGTCTATGTCACCGATTAAAACAAATGCCAGTGGGGTATCCTGGGTTATGACCGGGATGATGATATCGAAGTTTTTGAGGCTTAAATGTGGAGAAGAAGTCACAAAACTAATTTCCTTGATCGGCAAAAGTTCCTTTTCAACATCAATATGTGAAACATCCTCCTTGTCTGCACCGGTAGTTAAAATTGTCTCCCACTTTTCATTAAGCTTTATAATGGCTATCCTGCCAATGTTCAGATCATCAGTGAGTATTGACTCATAGCGTTTAAGTAATTCTCTGCCGGAAAGATTTTCATTGATCGCCTGTGTGATCTCCAGCAGGGCGTTAAGCTTAAAAGAATATAATTTCAGCCGTTTGAATGATGCTTTTTCAGCCATTTATTCCTTTACTCTTTCGACATATTCTTTGGTCCGGGTATCAACTTTAATTTTTTCTCCCTCATTGATAAATATTGGAACATTAACCGTTATACCTGTCTCAATGGTAGCTGGTTTTGTTGCGGTTGAAGAAGAAGTATCTCCTTTGACACCTGGTTCAGCATAAGTCACTTCCATGATTACAAACGCAGGCAGGTCACAGGAAAGAGGAGTCTCTGTATCGGCGTGGTAAACAATCTCCACTTCCTGGCCTTCCTTCATCAAGTCAGGGTTCTCAATCATGGATGACTCAAGAGATATTTGTTCATAGGTCTTCAGGTGCATGAAATGATAGCCGATATCGTCACCGTACAGGAACTGATAGGGCCTTCTTTCCACCCTGGCAACAGAGACCTTTACGCCGGCATTAAAGGTGTTTTCAATGACCCTTCCGTTGGTAAGGCTTTTGAGTTTGGTCCGTACAAAAGCCGGGCCTTTACCTGGCTTTACATGCTGGAACTGGACAATGGTGTATAAGTCGTTGTTGTATTCTAAACAAAGGCCATTTCTGAAATCTGCCGTACTAGCCATAAGAAGGAATTTTGAGTTCTATGATCAAAGATAGTAAAACCCTCAATATTTCAGTCCCTCGTAATGAATCAGATCAATCTTGACTGAACCAACTATTAGATCTAATTTGCCGCGGATAGGTACCCGGTTCTCATCATCAGAAAACCAGATTGTCATATCATCTTCGTTTTTGAAAATCCTTCCCGGTTCAACAAATGG
>RCNC010002546.1_pt1 | contig 12170 bp, 11 predicted proteins | sample 2041301 | NCBI WGS metagenome assembly RCNC01 (sample SAMN09708231, study PRJNA481090) | Marine sediment metagenome, whole genome shotgun sequencing project. | biome: marine sediment; feature: ocean; material: sediment; isolation source: Sewage treatment plant 13A marine sediment (STP13A) ... | reverse complement strand
GTTTCAGCCCACTTTTCTTCAAATTCTGCAACTACTTTCCCGCGTGACCAGATACCGCTTCGAAGAACTTTAATGACCCGTTCTTCATCTGTTTTCGGATCCCACATTGGCCACTCAGGCCAGGCTTTGCTCCGGACTGGCGAGCCACCAATGATGGCGGCTGTACCAGCATCTTTTGAGACACCTGCAAACAGGTTCGGTGTCACAGCAGTACTTAGTCCAACACCCAGACCAGTGAGTGTGCTGTTTTTTAAAAATTTCCGTCTTGAATAATCTTTTTTCGACATGGCTTAGGTTTATTGAATTAAAGGGTATAGGGCTTCCTGTATTTTTTGGTCCTTAATTTGTTTGCTTCACCATCTCCTTTGAACTTTTCCTTTTCGGGATCCCATTCGAGGGTCCTGTTCAATTTGTAAGCGATGTTGGCAAGATTGCAGACTGACGCGGACCTGTGGCCGGTCTCCACTCCCGTAATCGGTACGGATCTTTTCTTAATGGCATCTACCCAGTCCTGGTAATGATTGTCACTGTAATATAGCCGGATATCATTTGATTTGATCTCAGTAGTCGCAATTTGCTCAGGTTTGGAATCGAGAAAACCACGGCTGACATCAAGGACAGCTTCCGATCCGATAAAACGAACTGCCCATCCCCTGTCAAAATCATCATGGATCATTTCCACTCCGTTAGCGTAGATCATTTTCATTCCACGAACGGCCTTTGAATCTTCCGGTGGGATGAATTTGACAGGTCCCGATTCATCCATTCCCAGTCCCCATTGTGCAATATCAAACATATGTGCACCCCAGTCTGACAGGATGCCTCCTCCAAATTCCCAGTACTGTCGCCACATTGGCCAGGGCTTTGCCCCGTGTGGAGGAGCCAGGTCCTCGTGGAATGTATGCATTGGTGCTGATCCGATCCAGTTGTCCCAATCCAGACCTTCAGGTATCGCTTGCTCAGGAAGGTTACAATTAATAGCAGGATCACCAACACTGACAATAACCTGTTTGATCTCGCCAACATAACCGTTGCGAACCAGTTCACAGGCATGCCTGAAGCCCTTGCTCGAACGTTGCATGCTTCCTGTTTGCACTACTCTTCTGTATTTGCTGGCTGCCTCAACCATTTTCCTTCCTTCATGAACGGTATGAGCCATGGGTTTCTCGCAGTAAACATCTTTGCCTGCTTTCATGGCAGCAATTGAGGGGATGGCATGCCAGTGGTCAGGAGTAGCCACTATAACCGCATCAATCTCATCCAGGCTCAGCAGATCGTTAAAGTCTGAAAAGACCTTGAGCTCACTATAATTTGATTTTCCTGTTTTTTCAACATAGTATCCATCTACCGCCTGCTTGAATTTGGAAAGTTTGTCCTGGTATATATCACAGGCAGCCATAATATGAACTTCCGGTAATGCAGCAAATCGATCGAAATATCCATTGACAAGTTTGCCTGTGCCAATGAACCCAATATTCAGGACATCGCTGGGAGCAATATATCCTTTTCCTCCCAGTACATGCCTGGGAATGATGGTTATGGCTGCTGCCGCTATGGCAGATTGTTGCAGGAATTTTCTACGTGAATGGTCAATCTTTTTCATATTAATACATATACTTGTTGAATATAGGAAAATTAAAAAACCCGGCCAAGCGACCGGGTTTAAAGCTTATGATAAATGATATGGCTTGTTCAAGAACTATTTCTTTGCACTCATATCTATAAGGGTTTCTGTTGTTTTTACCAGCTTGATGAATTCCCCACGATAGCCCTCAGAATCATTGCCTCTTCCACCCTGGGCCAGGCTGATAATCTGGTCAATAGATGCATTCTCTTTGTACTGAGAATCTCTCAGGATCAGTCCGAATTCAGCAACAGCAGCAGAAAATCTGAAGTTTTTTGTAGTTGACTTTTCATCCAGGAGCTTTCCCTGTACGGGCTCCTCAAATAGGGTGGAGGTTTTCCCGTCGGGCTGCTTATAACGAAGCTTTATGGTAAGCAGTTCAGCCTTCTTGTTGGTCCAGGTAGTTTGTCTATTTTCCTGGTACTTCAAAGGATCAATTCTACCTGTATTTTCTTCTGATCCGGATGGGATCAATTCATAGAGTGCGGTAACATTATGTCCGGCACCCATTTCCCCGGCATCTTTTTTATCATCATTGAAATCCTCATCATTCAAAAGCCGGTTTTCATAACCGATCAGGCGGTAAGCTTTTACCCTGGCCGGATTGAATTCAAGCTGGAATTTCACGTCTTTGGCAATGGTAAAGAGGGTTCCACCGAATTCAGCTACCATGACTTTCCTTGCTTCCTGGATATTGTCTATATAGGCATAGTTCCCATTACCCTTATCGGCGATGAGCTCCATCTTATCATCCTTATAATTGCCCATGCCAAATCCCAGGACAGTCATAAATACGCCATTTTCGCGTTTTTTCTCTACGAGTCTTTCCATTTCTGCATTACTCGAAACACCGACATTAAAGTCACCATCGGTGGCTAGGATGATGCGGTTGTTCCCGCCTTCAATAAAGTTTTCTTCAGCAACTTTGTAAGCCAGCAGTAGTCCCTCACCTCCAGCGGTTGAACCTCCTGCAGAAAGTTTTTCAATGGCACTTAGGATATCTTCTTTCCGGCTTCCGGGCGTAGACCTCAGTACCAGTCCCGCTGCACCAGCATAAACCACAATGGCTACACGGTCCTCTTCCCTCAGCTCATTCACCAGCATGTGGAAAGCGTTTTTCAGTAAAGGAAGTTTGTTGGGTGAATTCATCGACCCGGAGACGTCCAGCAGGAATACCAGGTTGGATGCAGGTAACTCAGTTTTATCTATGCTCTTACCTTTAAGTCCCACGTGCAAAAGCTGATGATCAGGATTCCAGGGACAGGCTGCCAGTTCTGTATAAACAGAAAACGGGTGCTTGCCTCGGGGTTCCGGGTAATCATATTTGAAATAGTTGATCATCTCCTCAATCCTGACGGCATCCATCGGTGGTAGCTGACCCATGTTTATGAACCTGCGAACATTTGCATAGGAAGCCTTATCCACATCTATTGAAAAGGTGGAAAGAGGCTGTTTCAGGACATCCTTATACCCATTCTCATGAATGGTAGCATAACCTTCGGTATTGAAATTCGGATTGTAAGCCGGGGGCAGGCTGCTGTGAGTATATGAACCGGCAGCCATGTCATAACTGACAACACCCGTCATTCGCTTTTCAGCTTTCATCCGGGGCATGACCGGCATAATAACTTCCTCCAATTCTATGGCTTCGGGATTTAGTTTTACATTGATTATTTTTTTATCATTTATCTTAACCTCTGTAGTTTCCATTCCCAAAAAAGAGAATACCAGGACTTTATCACCTGGTTGGATAGAGATGCTGTAATGTCCGCTAAGGTCCGTTGTTGTTCCTCGTTTGGAATTCTTAACATATACATTGGCACCTGCAAGATGATTTCCTTGATCATCCGTAACATATCCGGTTATGATCCGGGGTTGAACGGCTGCCATAAAAAAAGCAGATATGATCAGAATAGCGAAAGATGAAATAATTTTTCTCATGACTAATTGTTTTTGTTTAACTTCACTCATAGGATGCAGGCATAAGCAGGATTCCATAAAAAATTTACTTTTTTTTGTAAATAATTATTAAAACAGCAGGACCGTTAATTATTTATATTGTTAAAGATCACTCATCACAATAGGGAAGAGGCGCCTGACGAAGTGCTGCTTGATAACTACCGGTCTACTGGTGATCTGGAGATACTTGGTGAGTTATATAAGAGATATATGCACCTGGTATTCGGACTCAGCCTTAAATACCTTCAAAACAGGGAGGATGCCAACGATGCAGTTATGCAGGTTTTTGAAAAATTGATCATAGAAGTACCAAAGCATGACATTCAAAACTTCAAGAGCTGGTTATATGTACTGGCAAAGAATCATAGCCTGATGCAGATCCGATCTGATAAGTCCAGGGACAAAAAAATGGACCAGTGGATAAAAGATCAGGAAGGTTATATGGAATTTTACCCCGATCTGCATCCTATTGATGAGGCAGGGAATGATGACTATCCTGGATTGAAGGAATGCATAGAAAAACTAAAGCAGGAACAGAAAACCTGCGTTGAACTTTTCTATTATCAGAACAAAAGTTACCGGGAAGTAGCCCAAATCCTTGATATGGAAGAAAAAAAGGTTAAAAGCTATTTGCAAAATGCCAAAAGAAATCTGAAAATTTGTCTCGAAGAATAAAATGTCAGAGAAGAATAAAAATAGAAAAAAGGAGCTTGAAGATTTTCTCAGGTATTCGCAGGATCAAATGAGCGAAGAGGAAAGGAATGCTTTCGAGAAATCGCTGCAACAGGATCCATTTGATGCGGAGGCCCTGGAAGGTCTTTCATCTATCACTCCTGAAGAAGCCAGAACTGACCTCGCCGGACTCCAGGACCAGATCCAGAAGCGTGTAGCAAGGACATCACTCACCAAGCGGAATACAAGGACCATGTGGTACCGGGTTGCTGCCGCAATCACTGTGCTCCTGGTAGTCACATCAGTCCTGTTTACACTGTTCAGTGACAGGCTGGGGCAACTGGACAGGAAAGTAGCCGATTCGCCCGAGGCAGAAAAGGAAGTAATATCACCAGCGCTTCCGGCGGAAAATGCTGCAGTGGAATCTTCAGATGAGATCAGACCAATTCAAAGTAAGGTAGAGGATGAGGGAGCAGACGTACCTGAAAAAAAGGAATCCACCTTACTCAAACCGGAGAAAGCTGAAACAGAACCTGAAGTTGCATCCGAGATCATTTCTGAAAAGATCGTTGAAGAAGAATTGGACCGCGAAGAGCTTGCCGATATACAGATTGAGGAAGCTGAAGAGGTTGAAGCAGCAGAACTGGCTTTGGAGGAAGATATTCATACTGATGAGGTTGCAGCCCCGGCCCAGGCCATGGCCCCCGCTATGACCGAGAACAGGCCAGCAGCTGCCAAATCCATGAAGAGGGAAAGGGTGGAAACCCAGCAAATGGCTGGTGCAGTGGAAGAGCAACAGCGCATACTGTCAGGTGTAGTTATTTCTGAAGAAGATGAGCAGCCCCTGCAAGGGGTTGTCGTAGCTGTAAAGGGAAGCAGAACTGGTACAGTAACAGATCAGGATGGCAAATTCCAGATCTCAATTGATGACGATTCCCAGAACACCATTATTGCCCAATTTATTGGTATGGAACTGAAGGAAATCACAGTCGAAGACGAGGATGAATTGCTAATAACCCTCCATCCCGATGCCATAAGTCTTGATGAGGTAGTTGTCATTGCAACTGCTCCCAAAACGGTTGCGCATCCAACAGGTTATTTTGTAACCCTTGCTGAATCTGATGCAGACAAGGGTAAATCAGACTATCGCAGTGCCACACCTGTCGGAGGCAAAAAGGAATTCAACGAATACGTTAAAAGTAATATGCGGTTCCCTGAACATGATAATGTCCTGGCCAGGGCTGTAGTCGTATTGAATTTCGTGGTCGGATATGACGGAAGGCCGACTCAGGTGCTTGTATTGAAAAGTCCTGGTAAAGCATTTTCAGATGAAGCCATCCGCTTGCTGATGGAGGGACCAGACTGGCAACCTGCCGAAATGGATGGAATCAAAATTGAACAGGCCATGCGGATCCGGATAGTCTTTAAAAAGGACTGAACCATTATCAATACACCTTATTGTTTTTTATTGAATTCTTCAAGGATGAGCCAGGTGTGTTCCAGCAATTCAGTATTGCCGGGTGAACCGTGGCCTGGTATTACCCATTTACATTGGGGAAATTTACCCTGGACTTTTTTCACGCTTGCCGGCCATTCAGCCATATTTGCATGATCGATGAAACCAGGACGCTGCTGTCGCATAGACATGATCATGCATCCTCCGAACAGCATCTTTTTCTTGTGAAGGTATACTACTGTGTTATCCTCAGTATGAGATTCCCCCGGGTAATAAACTTCAAAAGTCTCTCCTCCTTTTTGCAGGATGAGTCCCTCATCAATTGGAAAAGTAAAATCTGGTGGCAAAAGGTTCCATTCCGCGTAAGATTGATAAAAACGCAAATCCTCCATGGAGGCTGTTTGTTCGAGCAACATATTTTTTAATTCTTCTCCACGATCCATGATGAGGTTTGCGGTAAGCGTGGGACCGTAAACAGGGATTTTTTGGGAGATAAGGTATTCATTCCCGCCCAGGTTATCCTGGTGCCAGCCAGTGTTGATGGTTGTTAGTTGTAGCTTACCAAATGAGGATTGGATCCATTCCATTAAGGACCTGGTGCCGGTAGTTTCATGGGGGGTGTCTATTAATACACCATGCTCACCAGGCAACAGGACAAAGAGGCTGTTGCTTCCAAATTTGGGGAAATGGTGAGTGATCATAAACACACTATCCTGGAGCTTGGTATAATAGAGATCAGATGAGATTTGAAACCGGTCCTGTGAAAGGCCAGTAAAAGTTCCCAGGACAAGTATCAACACAAATGCTATGCTCCTGATCACCCTCATGTTGTTAGTTAGCTGATTCTACCTCGCATTCTGCTTCAATTTCTACCATCCAGGCCGGATCGATCAGGCGGGAAACCTCAACGAAGGTGGAGGCAGGACGGATCTCACCAAAAAATTCACCATGTGCTTTTCCTGCTTCCTTCCATGTATCACCATCGGTAAGGTATACGCGTGTCCTGATTACATCTTCAAGTTTACCACCTGCCTCTACGATGGCTCTTTCAATGATCTGGAGACAATGCCTGGTCTGCCGGTACACATCCCCGGGAAAGGCAGCCGAACCGTCCTCTGAAATGGGAGCCGTACCAGAAACCAGTATCCTGTTACCAGTTCTTAGGGCCCTTGAAAATCCTATTGGTTTTTCGAATGGGGATCCTGATGAAATTTTCTGATGTACCATGTACAGTAAATTTAATACTTTTACCGTTCAAAATTAATTCAAACACCTCAGCCATATGAAATTGATGAGTATCGTTTTCCTGTCAGTCATATTTTTCCTGTTGAATTCCTGTACCTCGAACTGGCCACAGTTCAGGGGACCGGACAGTAACCAGCTGACCAATGAGAAGAATCTGCCAGGAGATTGGAGTGATGAAACGAACATTGAGTGGAAATACAAATTGAGCGGAAGGGGATGGTCAACCCCGGTAGTATGGGGTGATAAGTTATTTTTTACCTCAGCCGTTTTGGAAGATCCTAGCCTCCAATGGGAAGAGCGTGAAGGAGAAGAAAGGCGTCTTGTTAATCCGCCTGATGCTGGGTATCGATGGGAGGTTTGCTGCCTGGATGCAGCGTCCGGCAAGGAGCTTTGGAAACAGATTGCCTATGAAGGTAACCCTAAAGTTCCTACACACAGAGACAATACCTATGCTTCTGAAACCCCGGTTACTGACGGGAAAAGGCTTTACGTATATTTTGGGATGATAGGTTTGTTCGCCTATGACCTCGAGGGCAATCTTATTTGGGAAAAAGACCTGGGAGATTATCCCTTGCGGGGCAACTGGGGAACAGCCACCTCTCCTAAGCTCTGGAAAAACACCTTGTATCTGCAGATCGATAATGAAGATAATTCCTTCCTGGTGGCACTGGATGCAGAATCAGGTGATGAGATATGGCGCGTTCAGCGAGATGAAAAATCCAATTGGAGCACACCCCTTATCTGGAAGAATAAAGTTCGTACTGAGCTTGTAACAGGTGGGAAGATTGCCCGTTCTTATGACCTCAGTACAGGAGATCTGCTATGGGAGTTAAAAATGGGTGGTGGCAGGGATATTGCATCTCCTGTCGCTGACGATGATATGATTTATGTGGGAAATGAAAAACGCAGTGACGGAGGAGGGTCCCTGTTCGCCGTAAAAGCCGGGGCCGAAGGAGACATTACGCCGGGTGAAGGTGCCACAACCAGCTCAGGTGTTGCCTGGTCCCTCTCCGGATCGGGCATGGAAATGGCCTCACCCTTGCTGTATGAAGGCCTTCTGTATATTGTGGAGCGAAGGAAAGGCATGATATTTTGTTATAATGCTTCTACCGGGGATCCCGTTTATAATGGTACAAAAATACCTGAAGCTGGTGCTTTCTGGGCCTCACCCTGGGCTGTTGAAGGGAAAATCTATTGCATGGATGAAACAGGGATAACACATGTTATCAAGGCAGGAGAGGAATTTGAAGTGTTGTCCCAGAATAGGCTGAATGATAAATTCTGGGCCTCACAGGCGATAGCCAATAAATCTTATTATTTTCGAGGGGTGGAATACATCTATTGTGTCAGGAAATAAACGACATAATTTTAACCTTTCCGGGCGATAAAAAGGCTGAAAGTATAGCTGGGATTGTCCTTATACGCCGTGAAGGCCTCAAATTTTATCTTCTTCAACAAGTCGAAATCATATCTTTCAAGCAGGGATTTTACATATTGGTCAGTATGCTTGTATACCGGGAAGCCATATTGTTCACGTATTTTTATGTATTGTCCTTTAGTATCCGTTTCCTTGTAATCTGATTCCATCCCGGGTTCCTGTTCGTGGGTGGTAAAACCGAATATTCCACCCATTTTCAATAGACGCTTAACTTCGCCCATTGATTTTTCAATATTGCCCGTTATATGATAGATAGCATTGGCGATGGCATGGTTAAAAAAGGCATCAGGATAGGGGATTTCATCCTGAAGAAAATCCAGCTGTTTTAGTTCGACAGCAACCTGTTTCTCTCTGCAGATTTTCAGCATCTCCTTTGATCCGTCAATCCCATGAACATGTAAACCTGCTTTCTGGAATATAGCCGCATCCAGGCCGGTACCAATGCCAATATCCAGCAATGACTCACACGGTGCAATATAGTCATACATCAGGCCAAAAATGATTTCGGGACCATGCCATGAACGTTCCTTCCCGACCTTGTCATATTCACCGGCATATCCGTCAGCGGCTTCCAGGTGCTTGTTCATATTATCGGCTTGTAACGGTAAGATTGGAGAAATAAGCTTCTGTTCCCACACCTACCCATAAGCCGATACCTCCTTTGGTCTCGGGACCATGTTTCAGGTCATTGACAATAAGGCAGGGCTGATCAGATTCATGCACAAAGAGTTTTGCCTGTGCACCTGAAACTTCAATCCTGACCTTTGTCCATTCACCCGGTACCAGGTCAACATAAGATTCATATTTACCGGGTGTCTCCTGTCTGAGCCTGTGCCATGGATAGTCTGGAGAAGAGATGTACTGGGTTGAATGATTCCGCCTTAGCTGGTCCATGGCCCTGCCATTGGCAGGCCGCAAATAAAAACATTCGAAATTCGAATTATCATCAGAGATCCTGAAGGCCAGTCCAACAAACCCCCTCGCTCCCTGTCCCGCATTTTCACCCGGTTTACCTGCGAGCTCTAATTCAATAATTCCATTAATGAAATCACATTCAAGCAATTTCGCAAAATGGGCCTCCCCTTCTCCCTGTAAATGATCAACACGAAGGGCCTTTTTCCCCAGGTATGTAGCAGGTCCTGCCTTTGCCCCGTGGATGCTCACCTTGGCAGCATCATCAAGTGTCCAGGATTGGGTCTTACCTGCCTGTGCAAGCAGTAAGTAAGGAGAAACTACTAAAATGGCAACAAACAGACTGGTCTTGGAAGTTAAACGCGTTTTCATTTCAATTTGATTTAGGATTAATTATTTTGAGATGGTTTAATCATTAGGCATAAAATCATCCGGCAGCATGTTTGAGATCCTTTGGTCGCCAATGTGTCCCGAGAATATAAGGGAATAATCCAAAGTAGTCCCATTGTAACGGACTATACATTTCTTATTTGCAAATTTAACCATAGATAGTAGAGGATCCAGGTGAGTTCCGCTGTCCTGGTTCAGATTGACAGGTTTTCCAGTATAATCCTTAAAAAATGAAATCACCATGGGTAGCTCGGGATAGATCATCAACTTCTCAGGATAACCCTCTTGATCCAGGAAGAATATTTTTATACCTGACCGGGAATCCATAATCTGTGAATATGTAATGGGAGCCGATTTGATACCAGGATTTATCTCGTAGCCATGGACTTTCAGCTGGCCAGAATACAGGGCCCTGAGAAAGTGCATTTTGGAACCGTAAAATACCCTGAGCCTGATTTTTTCAATCCGTTCTTGTTCCCGCTTTGTTCCTGGAGGATATGGACTGTAATAAAAGTTACTGACTATATGATAAATGGCTCCGGTGACATCTGGTTTTATTTTGCGACCTCTATGAATCCTTTTATAGTCTTCAGGTTTATAAATCAGTTTGAAGTTCTTCAGAATAATCTTGATCCTGTATCCCAGTTTTGGATTATCTATGAGCACAGGTTGATGAGCCGTTGCAGTAAAAACCAAAGAATCCCAAGTGAAGGATAGAACCGAATCATTTAAAATGGTGCAAGTACTGGCAATATCATCCCATCCGAGAAAACCCCGTTTGAATAACTCCATATTGTCTTTCCGTCTGCTCATCGATTCTACAGTAATCTCCTTAATTTCATGCTGATATGGGATCAATCTAATGGTGAGATCTGTCCTGGATTCGGCATCAATCAATTTATTGAACGGGGCATATGATATATGGCTTGCGATGAGCTGGCAGGGAAGGTAAGTGGTTTCAAGTTCGAATTTACCCTCCTCATTTGTAATACTTCCAAAGGTACTGCCTGAAATAAAGACCTCAACAAGAGGGATGGGTTTGTTGGTCTCCTCGTTTAAAACCACGCCTGTGATTTTGTAAGTTTTTGGCATGCTGCCTGATACAAAAAGAGCAAAAACAGTAAATAAGGTACTGATCAGGACATACTTCCTATATAAATTCAGATGCATCGTATTAAATTAAGGCCAAGTTCTTAATTTATCACAAGAATTCCTTTCTTTTTTACCCGCAATCCTTGTTTATCAAAAGAACGCCTAAAACCATCTATTACTACAGGCACCACTATAGGTTTGTATTTTTTTATAATGTGGGCAGTGCCTTTTCTTATGGGTTTCCAAGGTGTCGTAGTCCCTTGAGGAAAGGTAATTACCCACCCATCGTCCAAAGCTTTTCCAATATTGGAGATATCACTCATCTTCACCTGTCTGTTGACATCCTTACCTTGTGCACGCCAAGTTCGTTCTACACTAATAGAACCTGCATATGCCATAATCTTTGTCAACAAGCTTTTTCCCATTGTCTCAGCAGCGGCTACGTAGTACATATTTAGTTTTGGTTGCCATATATAGCCAAGGTTCTTAATGGAGTTTTCGCGGCCACTTAAACTGGCATTGAACACATGAAACATCGCCACAACATCTGCAAAATAGGTTTGGTGGTTACTTACAAAAAGCACCTTGTTCCCAGGTAAATTTTTGATAATATCGGACCCCTCAATCTCTAACTTATTAAAACGCTTATAGCGCTGATGGGTTAAGACCGCAAGTATACGGATAAGCCACTTTTTTACAAATAAAATATGCCCAAAAGGATTCTTCTTAAACAGTCCCATAAGTGCTAAAATAAGAAATATGGTTTATAACACTTGTTTTAATAATGCCTTAATCTCATTTAACATCATGGCCGTAGCTCCCCATACAATGTAACCGTTTAATTTAAAGGCTGGTACATCAACATTTGTCGCATAGGAAGTTGTTATATTTTTTGTGGTTATGCTGTCATCTAACAAAAAATGAGCAAGCGAAACCTCCAAAAGCGCTTCTACCTCCGATTCTTGAATTACAAAAGGCTTAGGTTTTTTATAGAGGCCGATAAAAGGCTGCACATCAAAATTACTAGGGGGTATAAAAATTTCAGTTAGTTCTTTTAGTACATAGATGTCATTAGGATGCACCCCTACTTCTTCATGCGTTTCCCTTAGTGCAGTAACCATCGAATTTGCATCCTCCTTTTCTGCTTTCCCTCCAGGAAACGCAACTTGATTGCTATGTACGCCTTTATAGGTTTTTCTTAAAATGAACAACAGGTGTGTTTCTTCTTGCTCATTAGGATAAAATAAGGCCATAACAGCGGCCTTTCTAGGCGTTTCTTTATTCGATTTTGCTTCTAGGAGTTCACTAATCCTGAACTCTGGAACCATTTTATGATGCGAAGCCTCCCCCGGTAGTGGCAGATCTTTTATTTTTGATATTCG
>RCNC010002545.1_pt1 | contig 12170 bp, 10 predicted proteins | sample 2041301 | NCBI WGS metagenome assembly RCNC01 (sample SAMN09708231, study PRJNA481090) | Marine sediment metagenome, whole genome shotgun sequencing project. | biome: marine sediment; feature: ocean; material: sediment; isolation source: Sewage treatment plant 13A marine sediment (STP13A) ... | reverse complement strand
TGGAAGTACTGGTCATCGCTGACCCTGTCTATCAAAAACTGGCTGCTCCAGCGAGGGGAGAACTGGGCATTGTGGGCAAAACGGTAGTGGAAACGGGTATCCCCGGTCTTGGTGTCATCACGCATGTAGTCGAAATCGAGTTCGCCGATGGTACGGGGTGTCAAAAACCGGTATTCACCTGTCAACATGAATCCCCGCTCCGTGAAATAGCGGGGTGTGAAGGTGGCATCCTGGTTCGGTGCGATATTCCAGTAATAGGGAATACTGAACTCAAAACCATTGTCATTCGCCGTACTGATATACGGGTAGAGAAAACCGCTTTTGCGCCGGTCATCAATAGGAAAAGTCAAATACGGCAGATAAAGAAAGGGTATGTTAAAAAACCTGAGTTGGCCGCCCTTGACTGTTCCTATGCCATCTTCGAAATCCAGTTCGAGCTCTTTTGCCTTCAGGAGCCATTCCGGTGTTTCCCCCGGGCAGGTCGTAAATTGCAAACTATGCAGAACGGAGTGATTGCCAGACTCAACCGAAACCTCCGTGGCAGTACCCCTTGCACTCGAACCCACCAGGCCATAATCGACATCCATAAAACTGCCGTTCTCTTCGAGGAAACTGTAATGAGCGCTGGTGCCGTTGATATACATAACCGAATCTTCGTAGCTCACCTTGCCCGGCATGGTGATGGTTTCGGTCTGTGTATCGTATTGCAGCAGTTCGGTCGTCAGTAACTGATCTTCGCGACGCAGTTCTACATTGTCAGTGGCTACGGCCATCCCCATTTGTCTGGCGTCAAATTGCCGGGTTTTCACGGATATTAGTGCGTTCGAACGGTCCGGCACGTTTTTGACCATGGGTGCCAGGCTTGGGCCGGGGCAGGCAAGCTGCGGGATATCAATCTCGTCGGCATCTGCAGTAGCCTGAAAAGACATCAGGATAAGGCCTGTGGCCGATAGCAATTTCAATAATCTGGAATTTATCAGGGTCACAAATCGATGCCGTATATGAACAGGGTCAGCGCGCGCATTGTAGCAAGGGATTCGCTCTTCGGGGTCATGAATTTTTTACCACGCTGCTACGGTACAAGTAGCAAGTTGTCACAAACCGGCTCGCGGTGCAATGGCTGGACAGGTTTGCTTTAACCACGCCTGCCGTTCATCATTTGGAAGCTTGGATTTGTTTTCTGCCAGGCGGTGAAACGTTTGCCAATCGCCTCCGCTTTCGTCCCATAAACCCTGGAACGCACAGAAGCTGCCCTCGTAGGTATTGAAAAGGGCAAGCCTGGCATTATTGAGCGGCTCCGCAAACCAGGCTGAGTAGTAGCGTTTTCCCTGCCAGTTTTCGTCGCTTAGTCTTTGATAGTCACGCTCAAGCGCACTAAAACTCTCAGCTTTCTGGCGCCGCATGACGGTGTCTGTCATGTCTTTGAGATAAAGCGTGGCCAGCCGGCTTCGTGCTTTACCGACCAGCTCTGAAAAATCCTTGCTGACATCCTGGAGCTCCAGCCATTTGTGTAACTCGTCCTGCTGTTGATTGAACTCCAGCCAAACCCTGACCCCGGTTTCCTCGACAAAACTGGCATAGCCCTCGTTGAACTGACCGTCATTTTTAATGTACAGACGCTGGTGAGCCAGTTCGTGAAACAGGTAAGCGGCCAGGCGGGTATCAGAACCGGAAAACATGGTGCTGAGCAAGGGGTCGTTGAACCATCCAAGTGAAGAATACGCGGCAGCGGGTGAAACAATGACATCCATACCTTTACGGGACAGGCGTTCGGCGAAGTCCTGTGCTTTTTGCTGTTTAAAGTAGCCCCGGTAGGGCACACAACCTGCCACCGGGAAGCACCATTTTTTCGGCTGCAGGGAAAACTCCCAGGTGGCAATGACATTCCACACCAGCGCCTCGCCTTCGACTTCAGCGTAGCTGGAGTAGCTGTCATCAATCGGCAAACCCAACCCGGTTTGCGCAAACGCCTTGATCTGCTCAGCGGTCTCTAAATGCCCGGTAAGTTCGGTTGATGTGGCAGGGTCATTCAACAGCGACTGGATATCCTGTCGCGACTGCATCAGTTTCTTTTGGCCGGATATGGCCTGCAGGTAATAGGCCGGGCTGGAACAAGCGCTGAGACAAAAGACCAGTAACAGACGGAGAATCATTTGTTTCGGGTTTTATCATCCACAAATTTGAGCGACGCCGAATTGATGCAATAACGCTGACCGGTCGGTGGCGGTCCATCAGGGAAAATATGTCCCAGGTGGGCGTCACAGTGTGGGCATAACAGTTCGATACGGTGCATGCCATGGCTGACATCCGGACGTTGGGTCACTTCCGCTGTATCAAGTTCGCCGTGAAAACTGGGCCAGCCACAACCGGAGTGGTACTTGCTCTCGGAACCGAACAAAGGATGTTCACAACAGACACATTGATAGTAACCGTCTTCGGTATGATCACAGTATTGTCCGCTGAATGGTGCTTCGGTGCCGGCTTCACGGGTTACACGGAATTGCTCCGCATCCAGCTTCGCCTGCCACTCCTGTTTGCTCTTGGTAATTTTTGTCATGGTATCTACCATTGTAAGCTATCCTTCATACATCGGGTTCAGGGTGTGTTGATATGATCAAGGTTTTTGAAGATTTCGATATCATGTTGGTTGGGCACTATCAGTCCGTATTGGAATCCGATGGTATCGCCACCTTCATGAAAAATCAGTTTGGTACATCCGGTGCCGGTGAATTACCGTTCATTGAAGTGGTTCCACAACTATGGGTTTTGAATGAGTCTGATGCAGGGCGCGCCAAGGAACTGATCCGGGAATTGCATGACCCCGAAAACCGCGTAGCCATGCAGGCCTGGGATTGCCCGGTGTGCGGCACTGCGCAGGAAGCTGCTTTCACGCATTGCTGGAAGTGCTCAGGCCCACGACCAGGGGTGTCTTGAATGGCACTATCGACGGTGCGTAACAAGTTACGCACCCTACGGTAAGCGGTTTCGGATGTATCTGCAGGGTGGGTAACTTGTTACCCACCAACCGGTCTTAACAATCCTCACCCCTGAGTTGACGAACCGCGCTTTCCAGGCGCTCGGCCGTCAGTTCTTCAGGCGGGATCGGTTGACCTATGCGCAACTCTATCAATGCCCTGAATTTATACGGTCTGCGTTTGTGCAGTGGATCGCGCCGGCTGAATAATGAACCCCATAGATTGCAAAGCGCCATTGGCACCACGGTGACCGGTTGTTCGCTTACAATTTTTTCAACACCCTTCTTGAAGGTATTGATGTCGCCGCTCGCTGTGATACCGCCTTCAGGGAAAATACCCAGCACATCACCCGCGGCAATAACCTCATGGATCTGTTGATAGGCTGCATCGAGTATTTCCGGGCTCTCTTTTCTTGAAGCAATGGGTATGGCCTTGCCGGCTTTAAAAATGTACTTCAACACCGGTATCTGGAAAATTTTGTGGTACATGACAAATCGCACCGGACGCCTGATGATTCCGCCGATAATCAGCGGATCAACAAAACTGACATGGTTGGCCGCGACGAGAACCGGTCCGGATTCGGGGATTTTTTCAATACCCTTGACCTCTACCTTGTAAATGGTGTGTATCAACATCCAGACCAGGAAACGCATCATGAATTCGGGTACGAGACTGAAGATATAGATCGACACAACCATGTTAAGGATGGCTGTAAACAAAAATAGCTGCGGGATGCTAAAGCCGGCCTTGCCCAGTAAAACCATGGCGATGATGGCTGAAACCACCATGAACATTGAGTTGAGAATGTTGTTGCCGGCAATGACCCTTGAGCGGTGGCTCGGTGGGGTGCGTTGTTGAACCAGGGCGTACAGGGGCACGATGTAGAAGCCACTGAAGATACCGATCATCAACAGGTCAAATATGATGCGCCAATTGCTTGCCGTCGCGAAAAAATTACCTAAGCCCACATAAGACACCAGTGTATCGGGGCTGGCAAAATACATATCAATGCCAAAAATGGTCAAGCCCATCGCGCCGAGCGGCACCAGTCCTATTTCAACCTGTCCGCCGGACAGACGTTCACACAAAAGCGAACCGGTGCTGATGCCTATGATGAACATGGCCAGTAAAGTGGACATAAGACTTGCATCGCCACCCAGGACATTTTCTGAATAACTGGGAATCTGGACGAGGAATGTTGCGCCAAAAAACCAGAACCAGGAAATACCCAGCACACTGTTGAGTACAATGCGGTTCTCGCCGATGAAGCCAATATTCCTGATCGTCTCGGTGACGAAATTCCAGCTGATTTTCAGATCCGGAGCGACCGCCGGTGCTTCCGGAATACCGCGACTGACGAAATAGCCGGCAACCGCGATCACCAGGCCCGTTCCGCTCACCCAGACGGGCCAGCTTGCATCGACTGCCATCAACAGGGGGCCGGCAATGGTGCCACCGAGAATAGCGACAAAAGTGCCCATTTCAACCAGCGCGTTGCCACCGATCAGTTCACGGGGCTTCAATACCTGGGGAATGATGCTGTACTTGATCGGGCCAAACATGGTGGACTGAAAACCCAGCATGAACAGCACAATCAGTAACAGCGGCAGACTGTTCAGCCAGAAACCGAGTGTGGCGGCCAGCATGATAAATACTTCAAATAGCTTGATGCCCCTGATCTGCAGAGATTTTTCGTACTTGTCCGCGATTTGTCCAAATATTGCTGAGAACAGGAAAAACGGCAGGATGAAGACCATCGCACTGAGATTGACAATCTGGTTGGTGTTCAGACCGGCCAACTCGGCGCTGTTAAAGACCAGCATTGCAGCCAGTCCGTTTTTGAAAACATTATCATTAAAGGCACCCAGCGCACCGGTAATAAAGAACGGCATAAAGCGCCGCTCTTTTAAAAGGTCAAATTGTGAGTGATCCGACATATTGGGTCCGATTAGGCTCTGATATGTGCCATTTATACGTTACACCACACTATGTGGCCAGTTGGGTAAGAACTCCTGCAATGGTGGCTGTCATCATGGTCGCCAGTGTTCCACCCAGTACTGCGCGTAAGCCCAGGCGGGCAATGTCGGAACGGCGGTTGGGGGCCAGGCCGCCGATACCACCGAGTTGTATTGCGATGGATGAAAAATTCGCGAAACCACACAGGGCATAAGTCGATATCAAAACGGAGTGTTCTGAAAGTGTGTCTTTGATCTCTCCGAGGTGCAGGTAGGCGACAAACTCATTGAGGACAATTTTTTCACCGATCAGGCCACCGACTATGGTGGCTTCGCTCCATGGAATGCCGATGATCCAGGCCAGCGGCGAAAGGAGATAACCCAGGATCAGTGACATGCTCAGTGACTCGCCGATCAGGCTTTCAATACCGGTAATCTCGCCAACCCATGCCAGTGGGTAATTGATCATGGTGATAAGGGCAACAAACGCCAGCAGCATGCCGGCGACATTCAGTGAGAGTTTGACACCGTCTGCCGCGCCATTGGCCGCGGCTTCGATAACATTTGTTGCGGTTTTCTCAATCTCAAGATGCACCGTACCCTTGGTCAGGGATTCCTCGGTTTCCGGTCTCAGCAGTTTGGCAATTACGATGGTCGCCGGTGCGGCCATCACACTGGCGGCCAGCAAATGCCTGGCGTAGAACAGTCTTTGTGCCTCATCTGCGCCGCCGAGCATGGCGATATAGGCAGCCAGTACGGCGCCGGCAATGGTGGCCATGCCGCCAACCATCATCGTAAACAGTTCGGACTCAGTCATCTTTGCGATATAAGGCCGCACAACCAGTGGTGCCTCGGTTTGCCCAATAAAAACATTGGCAGCAACAGACAGTGATTCAGAGCCACTCACCCCCAATGCCTTCTGCATGACCCATGCCATGCCCGCCACAATTTTCTGCATAAAACCGATGTGATAAAGCACACTCATCAGGGAAGCAAAGAAGATAATGGTGGGCAGCACCTGGAAGGCAAATATAAACCCGAATTTTTCGTAACTGGACAGGTCGCCGAATATGAACTCTCCGCCGACCATTGCGAAGTCGATGGTCTTTACAAATATCCGGCTGATGAAATCAAAGAATTCACGCCCGCCCGGTACCATGATTACGATGATTGCAAAAACGATTTGCAAACCAATACCCGCGGCAACCTGTTTCCAGTCAACTGATTTTTTATGTCGGGAAAATGCGAATGCCACCGAAATCAAAACAGCCAGACCGAATATCCCAAAGGCAATGCCGCTAATCATTCAATGCTCCCGTAAATTTCATTTAGCTCTGATTGTTTATTATTGACATCGCAATGTATCGGCTTTCTGGATCGCTGGCAAATTAAAGCTTGATACCGATCCAGCGTCTTCCCGCCCAACTTTGAACACATACGATGGCCTGACCTGTCCGGTAAATGCTGTTCACGACCCAGATTCCCAGCAAGCCATAACCCAATACCGGTCCGGCAATATACGCAAATGGCAGGAAAAACACCCACTGTGCAATCAGGCTGATCCACATACTGCGACGAGTATCCCCGGCACCGATCAGTGCATTCATCAGGACCATACCGGTGGTGTCGAGGCCAATTACCAGGGCCCAGAGTATCATCGGCCAGTACGCCAGTTGACGGGTCTCAGGGTTGGTCAGGAATATACCAAGCAGGGGATCGGCAAATGGAATCAGTAACAGGCTGATCAAAACTCCATAAACCAGCGAGATGGCTGCTGCATTCCAGCCCCACAACACGGCGTCTTCGGTGTCACCTCTGCCAAGGGCATTGCCTACCAGCGTGGTGGCCGCAAGGGCCAGGCCGAAGGCCGGCAGGACCGCGGTGATATGAAACGTCATCAATACGTTTACCGCAGCAACTTCAGCGGTGCCTATCTGGCTGACGATCCACATCAGTGTGACCAGGCCTGCTGAGAAAAACACTTGCTGGAGACTCGCAGGCAGGGATAGCTTGAGTTGTTGCCACAGGGTGTTACGTGTCGGAATCCGGTGAAGGAAACCCTTGTCACGCGCGTGGTGATAGGCAAAAAAGAAATACAGACCGGTACCGATATACAGGGATATGGTGGTCGCAAACCCGGCACCAAGCACACCCATTTCCGGTGCGCCGAGGTGGCCGAATATCAGTACCCAGTTCAGAAAAATATTGCAGGCGTGCATGATAAGCAATGTCCGCAGGTACACGCCGGTCATGTGGATGGCGCTCCAGTAACCGCGGAAAGAAAAATTCATACCCACGGCGACCATGCTGAGAATTCTCACCTGCAAATAGGGTACGCCCTGCTCAATAACGGCTGGATCGTCACTGAGGAAAGAATAGGCAGATGGTATGGCCATGTACAGGAGCGCACACAGGGGTAATCCGATTATCAGCGCCAGGATCAGCCCGCCGTTGAGTGGTACAGCGGTTTCCTCGTGCCGGTTTTCTCCCAGCCGCCGGGCCGCCAGTGCCTGCACACCTGCGGACAAACCGATAATGAACGAAATGGCGAGGTAGTTGGTAAAACTGCCAATACCGGTGGCTGCCAGTGCCGTGTCACCCAGGTGACCGACCATGCCGATATCAACCAGGTTCAGAATGTTCTGCGACATCATGCCGCCCATGATGGGCATGGCTATGCCCCAAATTAATCCGCGTCTTCCCTTGTCCGGGAAAAATGCCTGTATACGGGTTAAAGTGCTGCTCAAGTGTTTATTCTGCGAACAGGAGGGTTTCACGGGTCGCGGAAAACCTGATGTCCGGCCAGCGCTCCTCGGTCAGTTGCAGGTTGACCCTTGACGGAGCCAGGTAAACCAGTTGGTCTGCTGCGTCACGCGCGAGGTTGGTCTCCAGTTGATTGGTAAAGTCAGTCAGCATTTTTTCGTCATCGCAACTGACCCAACGAGCCGTTTGCACGTTTACGTTCTCGAATATCGAGTCCACGTTGTACTCATTTTTCAGCCGATAGGCTACCACGTCAAACTGCAATACACCTACCGCGCCGAGGATCAGCTCGTTGCTGCGCATTGGCCGGAAAAATTGAGTCGCGCCTTCCTCGGATAACTGCAGCAATCCTTTCTGCAGGGCCTTGAGTTTGAGTGGATCGCGTAATTGCGCGCGCCGGAAAAGCTCCGGGGCAAAATTGGGAATGCCGGTAAACTGCAGTCTTTCACCTTCGCTGAAACTGTCACCGATCGAGATGGTGCCATGGTTATGAAGACCGATGATGTCCCCGGGCCACGCATCTTCAACCAAACCCCGGTCCTGTGCCATGAAGGTCAGGGCGTTGGGAATCTTGACATCCTTGTTCAAACGGACATGCCTGAGCTTCATACCCTGGCTGAAATGGCCTGAGCAGATACGCAAAAATGCAATGCGGTCGCGGTGGGCGGGGTCCATATTGGCCTGTATTTTGAAAACAAAGCCGGTCAAGGCCGGTTCAGTGCTATCCACATCCCGCTTCAGGCTTGCCCGGAAACCGGGTGCCGGGGCATGCTCTACGAAAGCATCAAGTAGCGGGGTGACACCGAAATTATTGATGGCTGAACCAAAAAAGACCGGTGTCTGATCACCCGCGAGGTAGGCCTGCTTGTCAAACTCATGGCTGGCACCCTTGACCAGTTCGATTTCGTCGCGTAACTCCGCGCTGTGATATTCGCCAAGCCGCTCTTCAATTAGAGGATTATCGATGCCCTGGATGATTTCTGCATTCTGGGTGACGTAGTTTTTACCTGACTCATACAGGTGTACGGCATCATCGGCCAGGTGGTATACGCCCTTGAGGCGTTTACCCATGCCTATCGGCCAGGTAATCGGGGCGCATTGAATACCCAGCACTGATTCGACCTCGTCGAGTAGTTCAATCGGGTCGCGGCCCTCACGATCGAGCTTGTTGATAAAGGTAAAAATCGGGGTCTGGCGCAAGCGGCAGACCTCCATCAGCTTGATGGTCCGTTGTTCTACACCCTTGGCGCAATCAATCACCATCAGGGCGGAATCCACTGCAGTCAGTGTCCGGTAGGTGTCTTCGGAAAAGTCCGCGTGACCCGGTGTATCCAGCAGGTTGACGATGTAATCCTGGTAAGAGAACTGCATCACCGAACTGGTGACCGAGATACCGCGTTCCTGTTCCAGTTTCATCCAGTCTGACGTCGCGTGCCGCGCCGCTCTCTTGGATTTGACCGCGCCCGCCATCTGGATGGCTCCGCCGAACAACAACATTTTTTCAGTCAGCGTGGTTTTACCTGCATCCGGATGCGAAATGATCGCGAATGTACGCCGGCGGGCGATTTGTTGTTGAAGTTCTGACATGGGTGGAGTTCTGGCCGGTTATTTAAGACGCGAATTTTAACAGAGTCACATCTTCATAAAATTACTTTTTTGGCAGCACACCACTGATCATCATGCGATTTAAAGGTGTTATGGTGTCGCTGGTAGGTGTGACAAACCGGAAAGGTATGGATTCCAGTGACATGCCCACATTGAGTTGGATTACAAAATGAAGGTGCGGGCCATTGCTATAGCCGGTATTTCCGGAGCTGGCGATCCATTGCCCGCGACGTACTTTTGCTTGCTGCCGGACCTGCAGGCTGTTGGGTTGCAAGTGCGCGTAAACGGCCATCGTTCCGTCATCATGCAGAATGCGTATTTGATTGGATCGTGTCAGGTAGCGCTTCTCCTGGGCCGCGCCGTGAAAATCGTCTTCCAAATCCATCACGCGACCGGAACGCGCGGCCAGAATGGGGGTGCCGGTGGGCATGACGATATCCACGGCGTACTGGTTGGGTGGTTCCTTGTGGGTGACGTCGCCATTAAAGCCCTGGCTGACCGGAAACTCCATGCCAAGCGGAAACGGCGGATAATAGTCATATTCCGGCGGTAGTTGATCCAGGGGCGGGCCGATCATCGGTTTGTAGGAGAGGCGGAACGTGAAACCCAGGCTCGGGTCCGTCGCCCTGATTTTCAGCAGACGTTGTTCAGACTGCCCGGGTAATACAAGCCGCGCGGGTAACTGTGGCTCAGAGCTGACATTTTCCGCATCTACCAACTTCAGTTCCAGTTCGACCGGTCCCCAGATATTATTGATAAACGAATATTCCGGTTCGCGCTCTCCACCCAGCTTGCGCATGCTCACTATTGGTTTTGGATCAGCCGGCATTTCAACGGTGTCGTAGCTCTCATCGGTTAAAGGTGGCGTTGAGCTGAAATGCCATACGCCATCCTTGTCTTTCCATTTGTACAGGTCGCCTGCGAATGCGGCAATAACCATCAGCACGCAACAGGTGCAAACCGCTGCCTTGATATGACGGGAATTCAACATTCGATGACGTTGACGGCGAGACCGCCACGTGAGGTTTCTTTGTAGTGGTTTTTCATGTCGGCACCTGTATCCCGCATGGTTTTGATGACCTTGTCCAGCGACACCTTGTGCTTGCCTTCACCCTGCATGGCCAGACGCTGCGCATTGATCGCTTTGACCGAACCCATGGCGTTGCGTTCGATACAGGGTATCTGGACCAGTCCGCCCACCGGATCGCAGGTCAGACCCAGGTTGTGTTCCATTCCGATTTCCGCTGCATTTTCGACCTGGCTCATGGTTCCGCCCATGGCTGCGGTCAGACCACCTGCCGCCATCGAACAGGCAACACCGACCTCACCCTGGCAACCGACTTCTGCGCCGGATATCGAGGCATTGAGCACATATAGAAGCCCGATGGCGCCGGCGCTTAAAAGGAATTCAATAATACCATCCTCATCGCTGTGGTGAATGAAGTTATTGTAGTAGTTGAGGACGGCCGGAATGATACCGGCTGCGCCATTGGTGGGTGCCGTAACAACACGTCCGCCGGCGGCGTTCTCCTCGTTGACCGACAGCGCATACAGGTTGACCCAGTCGATAATTTTCAGCGGGTCCCTGTCGGCGGACTCGCTGGATTGACTGAGTTCACGGTAAAGGGACGGTGCGCGCCGGTGTACCTTGAGACCGCCGGGTAAATCGCCGGTGGCGGTATAGCCCCGCTTGATGCAACTATGCATGGCACCCCAGATTTTCAACAGGCCTTTGCGAATTTCTTTTTTGCTCCGCCATACCTGTTCGTTGGCCAGCATGATTTCGGCAATACTCATTTTGTGGTTGGTGCACAAGGCAAGAAGTTCGGCGCCGCTGCTGAAAGGGTAGGGCAATGGGGTTGCATCCTTGACGATGCGGTCAGCGGCGGCTTCATCGTGGCTGACCACGAAGCCCCCGCCCACGGAGTAATACTCGCGTTGGAGTAAGGTTTCGCCGTTTTCATCAAATGCTGCGAAACGCATCCCATTGGAATGGTGGGGTAATTTTTCACGTTTATTAAAAAGCAGGTCGGTTTTTTCGGCGAAACCAATTTGGAACCGGCCGGCAAGCTTGATAAAGCCGCTATTTTGAATTTCCTGCACGATGTCGTCAATGCTGTCGGGATCCACCTGGTCCGGCAACTCACCGGACAGACCCAGCATGATCGCCTTATCCGTACCGTGACCGCGACCGGTGTATGCCAGCGAACCATATAGCTTGACCTGCAGGCGTTTGACACGGTCAGACAGGTTTGAGTTTTCCAGTCGTTTTATAAAAGTGTGCCCCGCGAGCATGGGGCCTACGGTGTGTGAGCTTGAAGGCCCGATTCCAATTTTAAATAATTCAAAAACACTGACGGCCATGTCATGCTTCCCAGCTTGTTATACGTTGATCCAAACTTAATAAATGGCTAACACGAGGACAACTCCATGAGTCAGCTGGTCTTATATTACACGGAGCACTGTCATTTGTGTGATGAAGCAGAAGCGCTCCTGCACGCCGCAGGATATGGTGAATGCTACACCAAAGTCGAGATTGAAAATAACCCCGGCTTGCTTATGCTTTACGAAATCCACATTCCGGTCCTTAAACGTACTGATAACGAAAAGGAATTATTCTGGCCGTTTGGAAAGCAGGAATTGACAGAATTTACGGGGGCTGACAAATGAAGACAGTGTTCGTCATGCTGATTGCATGGCTAATATCAGGCAATGTTTTGGCCCAGGCGATACCGGTTGAACCTCTGCCCGGATTACCAAAAGCCATCAGCAATAATGCAGTCACGTTGGTTGAGAGCGGCGATGGTGTTTACCTGTTCAGCTTTCTTGGTCTTGGCAGTGGTAAAACCTGGCAGGATATTTCATCTTCAGC
>RCNC010004367.1_pt1 | contig 12171 bp, 7 predicted proteins | sample 2041301 | NCBI WGS metagenome assembly RCNC01 (sample SAMN09708231, study PRJNA481090) | Marine sediment metagenome, whole genome shotgun sequencing project. | biome: marine sediment; feature: ocean; material: sediment; isolation source: Sewage treatment plant 13A marine sediment (STP13A) ... | reverse complement strand
CTTAGTTCATGAATTGTATCTGAAATTTCATGTGTAACGGCTGCTTCAAAATCTATAGTTATATTTTTAGAAATCGCTAATTGAGAAATACGCCTTTCCAAAGAGTTTATCTTTGGGCTTTCCTTAACCATAGCGTCCAAAAAAGTTTGATTGGGCACCTCTGTAATATTTACGGTTTGTATTTTGTCTCTTTTATTTATGGCAGCTGCAATTTCTACTAGCATTTCTGGAGAAGTTTCATTTCCCAAAAGTGGCACCACCACACCTGCATTAGAAGCTAAGTTTCCATCTAAGTTCTGTAGTACTTCTGCTTGATTGTTCCTATACGTTATCTCTTTACCCTTTCTTTTATAAAAAAGATACAATGCAGGCCTGTGTCCATATTTTCTTAAGATTCCTGTTCTTGTGGCATCTTTTCCAAAGTAAAAATAGATGACCACTCCTATAATTAAAATTGCAACAATCGCCATTAAAGGTCCTAGGCCTAGAAGAATTAATAATGCGATGCCACTTCCTATCCCAAACAACTGAACAAAAGGATACAAAGGAGATTTGTAAGGAGGCGCATACCATTGTGCAGAGGTTTCCCTTAAAACAATAACACAAGCATTTACTAAAATAAACATCATGACCATAAATGCACTAGCCAATTTAGCAATCTTCTCAACATCCAAAAATAAAATGACCAAGGCCATAACAAAGCAGGTCATTGCAATTGTTACTACAGGGGTTAAGTATTTAGAATGTATTTTGGACATAAACTCTGGTAACTATAGCCATGGCAAAAGGAAATCTAGATGCTGCCAGCACACCAGAATTTGCCATGGATATTAGTGTAATCACCCCTACAATTGCAGCTATATAACCTATAACACTTCCTCCCAAAAGATTGGCAATGGTGTAAATTGGTTTAATATCGGTTTTTAATTCCTCCAAGGGAAGGTTGCCCACCAATACAAATGCCACTACCACATATATTGTAGTCATAATAAAGAGCGATAAAATCATCGCTCTTGGCAGGTTAACACTTGGATTTTTTATTTCCCCGGCTATGGCAGCAACTTTAGTTACCCCAGCATAGGAAATATATACAAAGGCGACAGTTGTGAATAACCCCATGTTACCATCGAGTAAAAAAGGATCCAATAAATCTGCGGATGTTCTTGGAAGTCCAAAAATCAGAATTATGGCAAGACTAATTAAACTTATGGAAACAATTACTATTTGAACCTTACCTACCTTCTTAACGCCTAAAATGTTTAAAAACAGAATAATAACTAAGAAAACGAGTGCTACATATTTGGTTAGGCCTGGTGCTATGTCAACTAAAACAGTTAAATAAGCACCAAACCCAACCAAAGCAAAAGCACTTTTAAGTAGTAGGGAGAGCCAAAGACCTATACCTGCAATGGTGCCAAAAAGCGGTCCAAAAGCACGCTCAATATAAACATAAGTTCCACCTGATGAAGGCATTGCTGTTGCTAATTCAGACTTTGATAAGGCTGCGGGCAAAATACAGACTGCTGCCAAAAGATAAGCCAGCCAAACCGAAGACCCTGTTTTTGCAGCAGCTAAACCCGGAAGCACAAATATACCACTGCCCAACATACCACCAATACTAATGGCAACAACAGATGTGAGGGACAAACTACGTTCTAATTTTTTCAATTTGGTTTGGTGTAAAGCCTAAAAATAGGCTTTTTTTCCTACCTGATAAATGATAAACTATTCTTAATACTTTAAGGGTTACGTAAGGTTTTACTATTTTGCAATTTATGACGATTTACCCTATAGAAACTGGTAATTTTAAATTAGATGGCGGTGCGATGTTCGGGGTGGTTCCCAAAACCATTTGGCAACGAACCAATCCTGCGGATGCCAACAACCTCATAGACATTGCGGCCAGAAGTCTCTTGATCAAAGATGGCGATACGCTTACTCTTATTGACACTGGTCTAGGCAACAAACAATCCGACAAATTTTTTGGGTATTACCACTTGTGGGGCGATTACAATTTGGATTCGTCCTTGGCAGCACATGGTTTTCATAGAGACGATATCACGGATGTTTTTATGACCCATTTGCATTTTGATCATTGTGGCGGATGCATACAATGGAACAAAAATCGCACAGGATATGAACCCGCTTTTAAAAACGCTAAATTTTGGACGAACGAGGATCATTGGAAATGGGCAACGGAACCCAACCCTAGGGAAAAAGCTTCGTTCCTAACCGAAAACCTGCTCCCTATGCAAGAAAGTGGCCAGCTGCACTTTTTACCCATAAACCTACTTCCTTATATGGAATCTTCCGAGTTGGGTTTTGGAATCCACTTTGTAGACGGACATACAGACAAACAGATGCTTCCCCAAATTAGGTATAAGGGCAAAACTATCGTTTTTGTGGCTGATCTAATCCCTACTGTAGGGCATATTCCTTTAATTTATGTCATAGGCTACGATACCCGTCCGTTAATTACCATCAAGGAAAAAGAAACCTTTTTAAACTTTGCCGCGGACAACGAAATCTATCTCTGTTTTGAGCATGATGCCCACAACCAATTATGCACCGTAAAACACACTGAAAAAGGCGTGCGTTTAGATACTATTTACACTTTTGATGAGCTCTTTAATTAATATATTTGTCTGTTACAGACTAAAGGTGGCCCTAAAAATGAGCTATGCGGAAAAAATTTTTTTTTTAACACATTCCATTAACACTAATAATTAAAATATGACCCGTACTATTTCCAAATCTGTTTTTCTTCTTTCGCTACTTACCCTAGTAGGATGCGGAAGCACAGGAGGGTTGATCCTTACCCCCGTGGCGAACATAGACACAACACCTTTAAAAATTTCAGACCTTACAATCTCCGAGAAAAAAAATTGGGGACATTTAGACTTAGTTTCGGACACCATTCCGGGTATGAGCGTGGACAAGGCCTATTTAGATATCATCAAAAACAAAAAAGGGAAACAAGTTATTGTAGCCGTTTTGGATTCCGGTATGGATTTAAGCCACGAGGACCTGGATGATGTGCTTTGGACCAACAAAGGTGAAAATAAAGATGATGATGGCAATGGCTATGTAGACGATATCCATGGCTATAACTTTTTAGGAGAATCCTACAACGAGCAATTGGAATACGTGCGCATGCTAAGGCTCAATATTGGAGACCAAGCAACCCTTTTAAAAGCAAAATCCGAGTTGGAAGCTTCCTATTCCACAGCGCTTAGAAATAAACAACAACTACAGGAGAACAAACAACAACTACAGGAGAACAAACAACAATACGAGCAAATATTACAGGCGGTAGAACAAGCCGATACCGCTGTTAAAAAACATTTAGAAAAAGACAGCTATACAAAAGAGGATGTGGCTGCGATAAAAGCTGCGGATGAAAGTATGCAGAGGAGTCAAACAATACTTCTTCAAATGTTCGATATTAAAACAACCATACCTGAAGTGCTTGAGGAATTAGGCGATGGCATCAAAATCTTTAGTAGTGACTTAAAAGCCATTGGTAATAACTTAAAATACTTTACAGAACGCTTAGAGTATAATCTGAACAAAGACTTTAACGGAAGAGAAATCGTGGGTGACGACCCGTATGATTGGGCCGATAAAACCTATGGAAACGGAAATCCCAATAACCGTTTAGATGATGAAAGTCATGGTACCCATGTGGCCGGAATTATTGGAGCGGAAAGAAATAATGGCAAAGGAGCTAATGGTGTAGCGAACAATGTTGCCATTATGAGCATACGTGCTGTGCCTAACGGAGATGAGTACGATAAGGATATTGCTTTGGGGATACGATATGCTGTGGATAATGGCGCTAAGGTTATCAACGGTAGTTTTGGCAAATCATTCTCCCCAAATGCGCAATGGGTATATGATGCGATACAATATGCGGCAGACAATGATGTGGTGTTCGTACACGCGGCTGGTAATGATGGAGCAAATTTGGACGATGCATCAAATCCTAATTTCCCTAACGATCAAATAAATATTGGACCCGAAATTTCGGACAACGTAATTACGGTTGGTGCCTTGGATCCAAAATATGGCTCGGAGCTTTTAGCTTCTTATTCCAATTATGGAAAAATAAACGTTGATGTGTTCGCTCCTGGTACCGATATTTATTCTACTTATCCAAATAACGAATATGAGTACTCTCCAGGCACTTCCATGGCTGCCCCTGCCGTTGCAGGTGTTGCCGCCCTACTATTTTCTCAGTATCCCAGTTTAACAGCGTCACAGGTTAAGAAAATTATTTTACAATCAGGATTGCCAATCAAAGCAAAAGTGGTCTTGGATGGCGATAATTCTAAAAGTGCTACGCTACAGTCTATATCCGTATCCGGTAAAATTGTAAACGCTTACAATGCCTTAATTATGGGGTCAAAAGTAGCTAACGGTACATTACAACTTTAATTTTAAAACGATGAAAACGATGCGATTATTAGCAACAATACTTTTAGTTCAAGGATTTATTTTTTCCGGTTTGGCCCAAAATCAGACGTCCTATTGGCAGCAACATGTAGATTACACCATGGAAGTGGACATGGATGTAGAAACCTATCAATACACAGGTACCCAAAAATTAGTCTACACCAACAATTCGCCAGAGGAATTAAACAGGGTCTACTACCATTTATATTTTAACGCCTTTCAGCCTGGTAGCGAAATGGACGTGCGATTGCAAAGTATTTCTGATCCGGATAGTAGAATGATGACCGAAGATAAAAAGAGTCGAATTTCTATATTGTCCGAAACCGAAATGGGCTACCTACGCGCAGAGAGTTTGACGCAGGATGGGCAAAACGTAAGCTTTAGCGAAGAAGGAACCATACTTGTAGTAGATTTGGCAAAACCAATTGCCCCTGGTGCCAAAACCACTTTCGATATGCGCTTTAAAGGTCAAGTGCCCCTTCAAATTAGGAGGTCTGGTCGTAATAACGAGGAAGGTGTTGCCCTTTCCATGGCGCAATGGTACCCCAAATTGGCAGAGTACGATTTTGAAGGCTGGCATGCCGACCCATACATAGCACGTGAGTTTCAAAGCGTTTGGGGAGATTTTGACGTAAAACTTACCATTGATAAAAATTATACTGTTGGCGGTACAGGATATTTACAAAATCCGCAAGAAATTGGACACGGCTACGAAGCTGCTGGAACCAAAGTGAAGAAGCAAAAAGGGAAAACGTTGACTTGGCATTTTAAAGCGCCTAAGGTTCATGATTTTATGTGGGCCGCAGATTCGGAATACCTTCACGACACCTTGCAAATGGAGAACGGTCCTACCTTACACTTTTTGTATAAAGACAACGCGGAAATTCTAGAAAACTGGAAAAACCTGCAGCCAAAAACGGCTGCAGCTATGGAGTTTTTTAATAACGCTGTTGGCGAATACCCGTATGAGCAGTACTCGGTTATCCAAGGTGGTGATGGCGGAATGGAATATGGTATGAGTACCTTGATTACCGGAGAGCGAAAATTCAGTAGCCTAGTTGGTGTAATGGCGCACGAATTGGCGCATTCCTGGTTTCAGTTTGTTCTAGCCACCAACGAGGCTAAGCACGAATGGATGGACGAAGGCTTTACTTCCTTCATTTCCAGCCTTTGCATGAACGAGATTATGGAGCAGGGCAAAGACAACCCTTTTGAAGGTTCCTATAGAGGGTATTTTAATTTAGTAGCTTCCGGAAAAGAGCAACCACAGAGCACCCACGCAGATCGCTACAATGTTAATTTTGCCTATGGCGTTGCGGCGTATAGCAAAGGCGCTATCTTTTTGTCGCAACTAGGCTATGTTATCGGTCAGGATAAATTAATGGAAACTTTAAAAAAGTACTATGCCGATTTTAAATTCAAGCATCCTGTACCCAATGATATAAAACGAAGTGCGGAAAAAGTATCCGGTATGGAACTGGATTGGTATCTAATGGACTGGACCCAGACCACCAACACCATTGACTATGGTATAAAAGAAGTTGTTGGTGAAGGCTCGGAAACCACGATAACCCTTGAGCGTATTGGTCTAATGCCTATGCCTATGGATATTCTTGTGGTCTATGCGGATGATACAAGAGAAACCTTTTATGCGCCCTTACGTATGATGCGTGGCGAAAAGGACAACCCTTACCCTGCCATTACTCGCACAGTATTGGAAGATTGGCCTTGGACGAACCCAAGTTACTCTTTTAGTATTGGCAAGCCTGTATCTGAGATAAAAGCTGTCGTTATAGATCCATCCTTATTGATGGCAGATGTAAATGCAGAGAATAACGTTTGGCAGACGGCGGAGTAACCGTAATTTAAACTGCACAAGTGTATTTGTGTTATTCATTCTGCTTTAAGAAAATAAGATAAAACAAAGATCAAAAGCTTTGATCGAGTGTTAATCCAAAGGAATCTTACCTATCCCTTGCGATAGCTGAGACATTCAGACAAAGCTTTTGATTTCATGTGCTAAAAACCATGAACCCCTTACTCCCGATACCAAAGCTCATCTCGGTACATGGCATTTTTCGCCGTCAACTCCCTATTGTGCATCAACACATGGGTGTCATCTTTGTCCTGCGAACGGTAGCCCAACAAATGAAAAAAAGACTTTGCAAAAAGGCGGGCAACGGAAAGATTGACCAACAGCGCTTTTTTTTCAGTACTGTGCCAAGATATCCCTGGCAAATAAACCAATAGGCGGTCAAACTTTATTTTTCGTAAAACTATGGACCACGCCAAAGCCCACTTCGAGATTTTATTGATCAGAAAAAATCCCTCTCCGCCTTGTTCTTGATATAAGGGCATAAACAAAATTGAATTTTTTTGTGCTTGTACTTTCTTTTCATTTTGCCAAGCCAAAAGCCTGCCTTTGGACACTTTCTGAAAATTCTTGAAACCAGGAAGCATCGTGAACGCATCGTGCGGATGTAATACATGGCGATAGACCACTTCATAGAAATCGCTATTGTTCAATGCCGATTCGCTCAGTTGCCGATATGCACGTTCAAAATCGGGAACATTTACTTTTTGTAAAATACCGGTAAAGACCAAGGTGAGCCAGAAAAAAGCGACGTTATTGGCTATAGCTGCCTTCTCGTCATGCCGACCAGATTCAAAGCCCAAGGACACATACCCCAGTTGGTTCATGCGGCTTAAAAGCGGTCCCACCAAATACTCTTCTATCCCTAAAATAATAGGTACTGGAAATTGTTGTGAAAACTTGCGGTTAATCAAGGCGTCATTGATGGTAATAAAGGGTAAGGTTTTGCTGCTGGTAGTATGAAAATCAATAAAATAAAATGGTGGGGCCTGATTTTGTAAAAGCGCGACAAGAGTCTGCTTAAGGTCAAGCAACTCCATTTCCTCCGGCCCAAGAATTGAACGGGGCTTTTTTTCGATTTGCTCTATTTGTGCTTCAGACCAAAGGCGATTCAAATCATTCTCAATGTAGCGTTTCTTTTTGAGCAGGGCAGGCATATTTCCCCGTATACCAAAAATTGCTCCTTTGATTTCCAGCGGTATTTCGTACAAACATGTAAAAACTTGTTCCAAGGCTTTTACCCCTGCTGGTTCGTTTCCGTGAATACCGCCAAAGAAAACTACGGTAGGGCCGTCTGTTTTTCCTTCCAATTGACCGATAAACCTTGTGGTTTTTGAAACTTGAATTGATTTTTCCAATGGTTCTATTCTATTTTAAAGGTCTTTGGCCGTAATGATTCCCCTCAATGTCTTACCTGCCAACACCGGAAGGCAATTGATTTTATTTGTGTTCATAATTTCTTTGGCCTCCCTTAACGTGGTATCTTCAGAAATGGTAATCAGCTCAGTACGCATCAAATCGGACGCGCAACTTTGTAGCCTAACGGAATCGTCGGCATAGTTCTGAACATCGGTCCATGTCAACAATCCGGTTAATTCAGTCTGGTCGTTTACGATGGGTAGGTGGTGTATATTTTTCCACTCCATCATTTTTAGGACCAAAGCGGCACTATCATTTTCTTGTGCGGTAATGACTTTGGTATTCATAAACAGGCGTACTGTTTTTTCTATCTCCTCCGTCTCATATTCGTGACTACTTGCCAATTGCCATGCATCTATAGTGTACCCTTTTCGTTCGTTTTTGTGCATACTTGCGGTTAGTATACGTAATGCTTCGGGCGTCTTATGCTCTTTTTTTAAGGCCCTTAGGCTTTCAACCATCCACCGGGCACCGTTTCTTCCCTTAATCCTGTTCTCGATGATTCCCAAATAATGCTCTACGTCTTTTGGCACCACCTTCATGGCGTAGAGTCCTTTATAGGCCATAGGAAGTAGTTCGTCAAGCAGTAGCTCTTTATAAGGAATCATCTTGCCCCTCCAATAAAACTGTACTGCGCTACCGTATCTCGCAGCGTTGTAGAAGTTGCTTTTAGCGTCTCTGAAGTCCATCTTTTTATGGACGTTTTTATACGCCTTGGTCCGTCCGCGCATGAGGCCAGCCCAAAACATAAAATTTGCAATTTCATCATCAGTGGTCGGCCCCGCCGGAAGGTATCGGTTCTCAATCCGAACATGGGGTTTTTGAGCCGTAATGCCATAACATAACCTGTTCCATTTATAGACCGTGCCATTATGGAGTTGCAAGGCTTTTAGCTTGGGAATTGTTCCGCGTTCCAGTTCGTGCAAACTGTTCGTGGTCAGTTCCGTTGTAATCAAACTTGGGAAATTCACCACACTATCGCGATAAAAATCGACAATAGTTCCCTGCACCCAATTTTTTCCAAAACCTACCCTCGCATCGTATTCATTGGGCAGATATGCACTTGCCCTAGTGTCCACACTCTGCGTAAAAAGGGCGATACGCGATTCTTGCCATAACTCCCTGCCTATCAGCACGGGTGAATTGGCGCAAACGGAAAGTACAGGTCCGGCGATTGCCTGCGCCCAATTATAACTATCCGCAAAATCTTCCGCCTCAAGCTGCAGGTGCCCTTGAAAACTGGTGTTGCATCCCTCTAGGAGAATGGAATCATGCCTAAGGTTAAGTTCGTCAACTCCTTTTATGTGCAGGTAAAGATCATCTCCCCTTAAATCGCAGATAATCGTGTTGAGCACCTCATAACGCTTTATCGGCGACATGTAATCGATTTTTAAATGCCTTAAATCTATCGTTGGTAATATCCCCGTAAGTATAATTTTTAATCCTTCTTCATTCGCTTTCGCGCTAGCCTTTGCCAAAAGTTCTTTCAACTGTGAGTGCAATTCTGAAAAACAGGCACCTGAAAAAGCTAAGGGATCTAGATTGGCTTCCAGGTTGTATCGTGCAATCTCTGTGGTAAAATGGTCGTCGTCAATCGCCTTCAACACGGCCATTGCCTTATTGGAAGGTTCCCAATTACGGTCTACCAAACAAAATTCCTGTTCCGCCCCGATCCGTATAACATCGTTTGCGAACATCCCTTTGTCAAGCATCGTTTCCAAGGCCTCAATATCACTTAAAAGGTGCTTTATATAGTGCGCCTTGTCTAGACTTCCTGTTAATTTTTCTACTTTAAGCTCTCCCATAGTGAATGCCTTGTTGAAATAATTTACCGCCGTACAGTAAAAATCACTCTAAATTAAAAACTCAGACAATCAAGAACAATGACAAATATCATAAGAACGCTATCCTTCTAGAACCAAGAGAAAGGCTAATTTCTTACGCGTCTATACCGTTTTTAGGCTTCCTATTTAAAATAATCAGAAAAACAAGCACTGCCCTGCCCAAATCTCCAAAAACCTTTCAATAATCAGCTCTTTATGGATTCTGCAAAATTTAACCCCACAACAGTGAGTGCGCTTTAAAAAGCAGCCAAAACTGGGATTATTGGCTTTTTTACTTGAGTTAACGGAGTAGACTCAATAGCGGGATTTATCTTTTGTTGTTTTGCCTCTTCCTGTGTGCCGGCAGGCTGGTTTTCGTAGTTAAAATTTTCTACCATAGCTAGGCTATCCTAGTCCGGCAGAGGTCGATACTAGAATGACATTAAAAATGTCCTATAAAACGCTAATCCTAAATTTCCAAGCTTACTTTTAAGCGAACCCATCGATTTTGATGTATTTTTACAGTGCTATGTCGTTCACTTTTCCGAAAAAAGAAAAACTAAAGAGTAAAAAGTTGATTGAGCAACTTTTTGTAGAGGGGAAAAGTGTCTCCCAATATCCTATAAAACTAATTTACCTAAAAGTTGATCAGCAAGAGGCTTTAATAAAAGCCGGAGTAGCCGTGCCTAAAAAAAAGTTTAAAAGTGCAGTCTCTCGCAATCACCTTAAACGACTTTTAAGGGAGTCCTATAGATTAAACAAAGCCCTAGTTTTTAACAATACAGAAGACAAGTTTGCGTTTCTGTTTTTATACATTGGTAAAGAAACACTTCCTTTTGAGGTGGTGCAGCATAAAATGACACTTTTGCTTAAAAAATTTAACGCCCATATACTATAATATCCTTAAAGGATATATGATAAAGGGCGATGCCATAATCCACATAAATCTATATCAATAGGTTGTCCTAAATTTTGTTTAGATGAAAAAGATAGTTAGAAAAAGAGTCCTTGTAGCCCTCACAGCTATAACCTTTCTTGTAGTTGGCAGTAGTTTTAAGAGCGATTTTTTTGAGATTGCCAAACAGATAGAGATTTTCACCACCCTTTTTAAGGAGCTGAACATGAATTATGTGGACGAAACCAACCCTGCAGAGTTGATGGATACGGCTATAAAGAATATGTTAGAGGGCTTGGACCCTTATACTAAATTCCTAAACGAGCAAGACGTAGAAGCCTACCGCATTAACAACGCTGGGGAATATTCGGGCATTGGAGCCCTTGTGCGTTCCTATAAGGATAGATTGCTTATCGTAGAGCCCCACGAAGGATATCCTGCGGATAAGGCCGGTCTAAAGGCTGGGGATGAAATCATTCAAATAGGTGATATTAAAGTAGCCGACTTTGAGGATAACGCCAGTGAACTTTTAAAAGGTGCAAATGGCACATCAGTCTTTATTACCTACAAACGACAAAATAAGATAAGCAGTACCACTATCAAACGGGAAGGTATAGAAGTGGACGCCGTTCCTTTCCATAGCATGATTGACGATAAAACCGGCTACATTGTACTGGCCAAATTCAATGCAAAGGCTTCCAGCCAAACAAAGTCTGCACTGATAGACTTAAAAGGAAAAGGCGCGGAGAAAATTATCTTGGACTTGCGCGATAATCCAGGTGGACTGCTATCTGAAGCCATCAACGTGACCAATCTCTTTGTGCCACAAGGAGAGCTCATCGTTACCACAAAATCTAAAGTTAAAAAATTCAACAGAGAGTATAATACAAAGAACAAGCCAGTAGATACTGAAATTCCGTTAGTGGTGCTCGTAAACGGTAGGAGTGCATCGGCAAGTGAAATCGTTTCCGGTAGCTTACAGGATTTGGATAGAGCTGTTATCATGGGCGCACGAAGTTTTGGAAAAGGATTGGTGCAACGCCCTTTAAAATTAACTTACGGCACACAGTTAAAAGTGACCATCTCTAGATACTACACCGCTTCGGGCCGCTGCATACAATCGCTAGATTATTGGAACAGAGACGACAACGGAAAAGCAGTTCGTAATACAGAATTCAATGATTTTACCACACGCAACGGTAGAAAAGTACAAGATGGTGGCGGCGTCTTGCCAGATATTGAGATATCCACGTTAAAAACTAATGACCTTACCAAGGCTTTATTGCAAAACAATGTCATTTTTGACTATGCTACCGATTACCACTACGGCAATACCTTAGGCGCTGTTGATGACTTTAAGTTCTCAAATACAGACTTCAATAATTTCAAAAGTTTTGTAAAAGCGAGTGACTTCTCGTTTGAAACAAAAGCTGAAGAGGCTATAAAAAAAGCGCTGTCTGGCTCAGAAAACGACTTCTTAGGGCCTGACGTAAATGATAGCTATAAGAACCTTTTGGCGAATATTGAAAAGGGTAAAATCATAGCCTTAGACAAATACCAAGACCAAATTCAAAAAAACCTTGAGGATGAAATCGTGAAGCGCTATTTCTACAGAAAAGGCTTGTACGCCTATTACCTCAACCATGATGACGCCATAATGGCCGCGACTGAATTGTTAGGGAACGAAGGTAAGTATACTGGGATTT
>RCNC010002543.1_pt1 | contig 12171 bp, 10 predicted proteins | sample 2041301 | NCBI WGS metagenome assembly RCNC01 (sample SAMN09708231, study PRJNA481090) | Marine sediment metagenome, whole genome shotgun sequencing project. | biome: marine sediment; feature: ocean; material: sediment; isolation source: Sewage treatment plant 13A marine sediment (STP13A) ... | reverse complement strand
CCCAGGCTCTCCAGGCCGGAACGACTCAGGTTGCCGTCGAATTCGCTCAGAACCGCGCTCATCAACTTTGCTTCAGGATCTTCGCCGGCTGCCGCACCGTTGGAGTCCAGTTCGGCCCTGGCAGTCGATAAATCGGCTTGCAGCATGTCAATGACCGGTTGCATCCGGGCAAGGTACGAGTCTATGACGTCCGCTGGAATGGGCTCCAGGCTGGCCGCCAGATAGGGTGTATCCGAGGGCACATAGGCCAGCAGCCTGGTATCAGCATCGCCGGCATTTGCGGCCGGCATGGACGACTCTTCGTTTTTTCCACAGGCTGATAGTGACAGCGAGGTAACCAGTAGCAGGGTGGTCAGGCGTATAAAATTCATAGTGGCTTCCGTTGGTGTTAATGTGTAAAGGTGTTATACCACAGTACAACACTAATATTCAAGTTCAACCGGCACTTTAGCCACTGCTGTTCAGGGAGGCCTTGTTCCGAACGGATTCCAGTCTGTCGAGGGTGCCAATATCGTCCCACCAGCCCGTAAATGCTTCGCCGGTGACCAACTGCTCCTGCATTGCGTTGCGCAGTAGAGGTACGACAGAAAACTTGCCGGCCTGGCAGCCATCGAACAGCCGCGGGTGGTAAACACCGATTCCGCTGAAAGTCAGTTTATGGGGCCCGGAATTACGGATGCGCGCAGAAACCAGGCTGAAATCACCTTCCGGGTTATGTGGCGGGTTCGGGACCATGACCAGGTGCGCCCAGTCGCACTTGACGGCTCTAAGACGGGTAAGCGGATAATCAGTCCAGACATCGCCGTTGATTACCAGGAAGGGAGCGGTCCCCAATAAGGGCAGCGCCTGGAAAATTCCGCCGCCGGTTTCCAGGGCTTCGGGCTGCTCGTTCGACCAGTGGATGTGGACACCCCAACGATCACCGTCTCCCAGGGTCTCCCGTAGCAAATCGCCCAGGTGCCCCTGGTTAATGACAATTTCACGGAAACCGGCCCGGGCCAGCGCGTCGAGGTGGTATTCGATCAAGGGTTTGCCGGCGATCTCCACCAGCGGCTTGGGCAGCTTGTCGGTGAGGGGGCGGAGGCGTTCCCCCCGGCCCGCGGCGAGTATCATGGCGCGCATGAATCTTGCTCCAGTATCTGGTGGAAATCATGAAATTCAGGGTAGCGGGGCAGCACATCCAGCAGGTAGCTGTAGAAGCGCGGAATCATCTCCACGTAACCATCCTTGTCGTCCCGGTGTTTCAGGCGGGCGAAGATCCCGACGATTTTCAAATTACGCTGGAGCCCCATCCAGTCGCACCACCGAATCCACTCGGCGACGCTGCACTCCACTGGCAGCCTGGCGTGTACCTGGTGCATCCACGCCTCCAGTTGACTGCGTGGCCAGGTGATGTATCGATCCCAGACCAGGGAGACGAAGTCGTAGCTGACGGGCCCTTTAACGCCGTCCTGGAAATCGATAATGCCCGGACCGTCCGGCGTCTGTAGCAGGTTGCAGGAATGGAAGTCGCGATGTACAAATACCTGCGGTTGCTCCAGCGCTGAGGCTGTTAACAGCCGGCAGACTTTTTCCCAGGCGTCCCTTTCCTTGTTGCTCAGTGGGCGCTGGCGGTGTCGTTCGAGATACCAATCCGTGAACAGGTCGAGTTCCGTTGCCAGCGCCGTTTCACTGTAGTGAGGCAGGCCGGCACTGTTTACCCGGTGCGCCATTCCCTCCAGTACCGCAAGTAAGTCAGGAAATATACTGGCTGCGGATTGCTCGGTGATCAGTTCGCGGTAAAGCGTGTCACCGAAATCCTCCAACAGGCCAAAGCCAAGGTCCAGATCGAATTCAAGGATGTTCGGAGCCTTGAGCCCGGCCGCTCTCAAGCGCGAAGCGATGTCGATAAACGGGGCGGAGTTTTCTTTTTCCGGTGGGGCGTCCATCAGGACTATGGAACGGTCTGCGGTCGAAAAACGGAAGTAGCGGCGGAAGCTGGCGTCGGCTGAGACTGTTGCCAGTCGGACTTTTTCCAGGCCCATCGCATTGGCTGCCCAGTCCGCGGCGGCCTGCCTGCGTTGATCAGTTACGTTCGGGGTGCTTGCGGAGATTTCTGTCATCGGCGTATTTTGCCGGAATCAGCACCGACTTGGTATGCATAGAACGCGTTAAACAGTACTTATATGGTACTATATAGCGATGTTACGGATATCCAAACTGACGGATTACGCCATCCTGGTAATGGTTGAGTTAACGCGCGAAGGCGAAATGCTGAGCGCGCAGGCACTGGCGGAGCGCATTCACGTTGAAACTCCGACCGCCAGCAAAGTGCTGAAGTTGCTGGCTGGCAACGGTCTGTTGCAGTCCTATCGAGGGCCGAGTGGCGGCTACCAGGTAAGCCGGTCAGCCAGTGATATCAGCGTGGCGGAAGTAATCGCGGCGATCGAAGGTCCCATCGCAATGACCGAGTGTAGCGTGGAAGAGGGGCTTTGCAGCCAGGAAGACAATTGTGATTTGCGCAGTAACTGGCAGCGGATCAGTCTGGCGGTGGCGCAGGCCCTGCGGGATGTCAGCCTGGCTGAAATGTCGGCTCCGGTAGGCAGTAGCCCGGGCCCGTTGAGTATTAAAACCCTGAGTGCAACTTAGGCCCTGAACAGAGAAAGTGCCCATGAGCAGCGAACAGAGTAACGAACAAGTAACGACAGACCCGGCGTCTGTCGATCACTTTGTACAACAGAAATACCGCCACGGTTTTGTGACGGATATTGAGTCAGAGACAGTGCCGCCGGGTCTCAACGAAGACACTGTTCGATGGATCTCGGCACGCAAGGGAGAACCGCAGTGGCTACTGGAATGGCGGCTGGCTGCCTATCGGCGCTGGCTGGACATGCAGGCGCCGGATTGGGCGCACCTGAAAATCGACCCGATAGATTTCCAGGCCATTTCCTATTTTTCGGCTCCGAAGTCCGACAAAGACCGGCCGCAAAGCCTGGATGACGTTGACCCCAAGCTGCTGGAGACCTACGACAAGCTGGGTGTGCCCCTGCATGAACGTGCCCGGCTGGCCGGCGTTGCGGTCGATGCGGTTTTTGACTCGGTTTCGGTGGGTACGACGTTTCGCAAGGACCTGGAAAAGGTGGGCGTGATTTTTTGTTCGTTTTCCGAGGCGGTCAAGGACTATCCCGAGCTGGTACGGAAGTACCTCGGTACCGTTGTGCCGCCACGGGACAATTTTTTCGCCGCATTGAATTCTGCGGTGTTCTCAGACGGCAGCTTCGTATTCATCCCCAAAGGGGTGCGGTGCCCGATGGAGTTGAGCACCTACTTCCGGATTAATGCCGCGGAGACCGGGCAGTTTGAGCGTACTCTGATCATCGCTGAGGACGCCAGCCATGTGAGTTACCTGGAAGGATGCACCGCGCCGATGCGGGATGAAAACCAGCTGCATGCAGCCGTTGTCGAGCTGATTGTGCTGGAAGATGCAGAAATTAAGTATTCAACCGTCCAGAACTGGTACCCGGGTGACGAAAACGGGGTTGGCGGGATCTACAACTTTGTGACCAAGCGGGGCGACTGCCGCGGTGACCGCTCCAAGATTTCGTGGACCCAGGTGGAAACCGGGTCAGCAATCACCTGGAAGTACCCCTCTTGTATTTTGCGTGGTGAGCGGTCGGTAGGCGAGTTTTACTCGGTCGCGCTGACCAATAATTACCAGCAGGCCGATACCGGCACCAAGATGATCCATATCGGCCGCGATACACGCAGCAAGATCATTTCCAAGGGCATCTCGGCTGGCCGTGGTCAGAACGCATACCGTGGCCTGGTTCGTATCTCCAAAAGGGCCGAGAACGCGCGGAATTTCACCCAGTGCGACTCGATGTTGATCGGCAAGGGCTGCGGCGCCCATACCTTCCCTTATATCGAAGTGGGTAATCCGACTGCGAAAGTGGAGCACGAAGCGACTACTTCGCGAATTGGAGAGGACCAGCTGTTCTATTGTCTGCAGCGTGGAATCTCCGAAGAAGACGCCGTTTCCATGATCGTCGACGGGTTCTGCAAGCAGGTGTTCCGTGAATTGCCGATGGAATTTGCCGTCGAGGCGAAAGCCCTGCTGGAAGTGAGCCTTGAAGGCGCTGTCGGATGAGGGCTGCGGTTCAATAATCAACGAATACAGAGAAAGTGATGAAGCCATGTTAGAAGTTAAAAATTTACATGCCACTGTGGGTGGTAAGCCGATCCTGAAGGGGCTGGACCTGTCGATTGCTGATGGTGAAGTACACGCCATCATGGGTCCCAATGGCGCCGGCAAAAGTACGTTGGGGAATGTGCTTGCGGGCCGTGAAGGCTACGAAGTCACTGCGGGTGAAGTGATTTACAAGGGTAAGGACCTGCTTGAGCTTGAGCCCGAGGAACGGGCCTGTGAGGGCGTGTTCCTGGCCTTTCAGTATCCGGTGGAAATCCCTGGTGTGAATAACACCTATTTTTTGCGGGCAGCGCTGAACGCTCAGCGAAAATACCGTGGAGAGCCTGAACTTGACTCAATGGAGTTCCTGAAACGGGTTCGTGAAAAACTCAAGATTCTGCACATCAGTGATGACCTGATGCACCGGGCGGTCAACGAGGGTTTCTCTGGCGGTGAGAAAAAACGTAACGAGATTTTCCAGATGGCCGTGCTGGAGCCGTCACTGGCGATCCTCGACGAAACAGATTCGGGGCTGGATATTGATGCGCTGCGACTGGTGGCTGAAGGTGTCAACCGGCTGCGCAGCGAAGACCGCTCCATGATCGTGGTGACCCACTACCAGCGTTTGCTGGATCACATCATCCCGGACATGGTTCACGTGCTCGCCGACGGCAAGATTGTTGCCAGTGGCGATGCAAAGCTGGCACTGAAACTGGAAGAGCAGGGTTACAGCTGGCTCGAACAGGGCGGTATCACGCAGCTGAACGAACAGATCAGGACATAGGGAGGCCGGTCGATGAATACCGCTGAAACCTTGCCACTGGTCGAAAAGTGGTCAGAAGAATACAGCACGACAGTGCGCCAGGATGGACCCGTGTGGCTACAGGAACTGCGGGAAAACGCCGCAAGCCAGTTTAGTTCTGCCGGGTTTCCGACCCGCAAGGACGAGGCCTGGAAGTACACGCCGGTGCGATTGCTGGAGGGCCTGCGCCCGACAACGGTTCGGGGCGATGGGAGCTCTGTGGCTGATACGTGTTTTCCAGAACCGGTTCTGGGTGCAGATGCCGCCGTTGTTTCGATAGGTAACGGTGTTTTGTCATTGCAGCTTCCCGAAATGCTGGCGGGTGTCACGTTGCTGCCCATGCGTGAGGCGTTCAAAAAATATGCTGACCGGCTACAGCCTCTGCTTGCTGCCGTTGAGCTCGAAGGTGCAGGGCGGATGTTTAGCGCTTTGAATACCGCTTTTCTGGACCAGGGCCTGGTGGTGCACGTTGATGAGAATACACAGGCCGGGAAGTTATTGGTTCGCTGGGCATTCAGCGGTGAAGAGTCTATACGCCTGGGCAATTTTCGACTGGTTCTATTGCTTGAGCCGGGTGCGAAACTGGATCTCATCGAGCAGTACGAGAGCGTCGGCGCGGCCAGTGGTGCACTCAATGTGCTGACCCAGATCGACCTCTCCAATGACGCCGAATTGAGCCATGTCCGAATTCAGGATGAAGGAGATGACTGTGTGCTGCTGACTTCAACCTCGGTCCAGCAGGCGGCGGCCAGCGCCTACCAGTACAGTGGGTTTGACCTGGGTGGTGGCCTGGTGCGGCATGAACTTCATTCAGAGTTGGCGGGCGCCGGGGCCTTCGCGGGTTTCGACGGCGCTTTCGTGCTGGACCAGAAACGACACGTCGACAACCATATCAGTGTCGACCATGCAGCCCCCGGATGCAGCAGCAAGCAATTCTTCAGGGGTGTGCTGGGTGGGAGTAGTCGCGGCGTTTTCAATGGCCGTGCACTGATCCGGCCGGGTGCCGACGAGTCGGTCGTGTATCAGTCTAACGCGAACCTTTTGCTGTCCCGGCTGGCTGAAATAGACACCAAGCCGGAGCTGGAGATTTACGCAGACGAAGTTGTAGCCAGCCACGGCGCGACAGTTGGCCAGTTGGATGAATCTGCCATTTTCTACATGCGTACGCGCGGTCTGAGTGACTCGGAAGCGCGGAGGATGTTGACCGCGGCATTCTGTCACGCGGTCAGTGACCGCCTGGGCGATGCCGGGCTCTCTGAAGTCATTTCCAGTCGGCTGGACGCCGCTATGCCGAATGACCAGCCAATCGCAGCGGAGACTAGCGGTGCCTGAGTATCAGCCGTTTGACGTCAACCGGGTGCGGGCGGATTTTCCTATCCTGGAACGGAAAATACACGGCAAGCCGCTGATCTATTTCGACACGGCTTCATCGTCGCAACGGCCTGCTGTAGTCATTGATGCGGTTGATGACTTTTACCGCCGGCACAACGCCAACGTTCACCGTGGCGTGCATACACTGAGCCAGGAAGCGACCGAGCTCTATGAAGCCGGACGCCGTAAGCTGGCTGCATACATCAATGCGGCCTCGGAAAGAGAGGTGATTTTTACGCGGGGTACCACTGAGTCCATCAACCTGGTGGCCAATAGTTACTTGCGGCCAAAACTGCAGCCCGGCGATGAAATACTGGTGACCCACATGGAGCACCACGCGAACATCGTGCCGTGGCAGATGTTATGCGAGCAGACAGGTGCCAGTCTGAAAGTCGTGCCCATAAACGAGCGCGGAGAATTGAAAATGGACGAGCTGAAAAGCATGCTTTCCGAGCGTGTGAAGCTGCTCGGGATCGTCCATATTTCCAATGCTCTGGGCACGGTAAACCCGGTAGCAGAAGTGTGCCAACTGGCAAGTGCCCATGGTATTCCGGTGCTGGTGGATGGTGCGCAAGCCATGCCGCATTCGCGTGTTGATGTACAGGCCCTGGGGTGCACGTTTTACTGCCTGTCAGCCCATAAAATGTACGGGCCGACCGGCATCGGCGCTTTGTGGGCCCCCGAAGTTACCCTGGACGCCATGCCACCCTGGCAGGGAGGAGGCGAAATGATTCGCAGGGTGACGTTTGAGAAAACCACCTGGAACGATCTGCCGTCCAAGTTTGAAGCAGGAACACCGCACATCGCAGGGGGCGTTGGGCTCAGCGCGGCGATTGATTATTTATCGCAATTCGACATGCGCGAGGTGGCGGCCCACGAGCAGCGGGTACTCCAGTATGCGACGCGCAAGTTATCTGAAATTGAAGATTTGCGCATCATCGGCACCGCGAAAGAAAAAGCCGGAGCGATCAGCTTCACGCTCGGCGATATTCACCCCCACGATCTGGGCACGGTCATTGATCACCACGGTATTGCCATGCGCACCGGTCACCATTGCGCTATGCCGGTCATGCAGTTCTTCAACGTGCCGGCTACTGCCCGTGTCTCATTCGGCCTGTACAACACCGAGCAGGAGGTGGATGCCCTGATCACAGCGCTGCACAGCGTGCGGGAAATGTTCAACTAAACCCCGGTTCAACTAAACCCGGGTTTTAGTCCGCGGCCACCTCGATGTTGGTAACCCGCTGGAATCCGCGAGGCAGCTTACGGCCGCGATGCGCCCGGTCACCCTTGAAGTGTTCGATATCCCTGGCGCTCATGCGCAGATAACGTTGCCCGGCCCAGACCAGGATTTCCTGTTTATCGGCCATCACAGCCAGACCCACCATGAACTCCTCACCGGCCTTAAGACGTTTGGGTGGAATGTTGATCAGCTTATTGCCCTTGCCGCGTGAAAGCTCGGGTACCTCCTCGATCGGGAAGGCCAGCAGGTAACCATCGGAGGTGGCACAGATGATGGTATTTGAAGCTGCCGGGTCGTAGTACGCCGGCATTACTGGTTGTGCGCCGGTCGGGACGGACAAGGCAGCCTTACCGGCCTTCATGCGGCTGTGCAAATTGCCCAGGTCGGTCACAAAGCCGTAGCCGAATGACGATGCCAGCACGATCTTCTGCCCCGCACTGCCCGCCAGCGTGTACATGAAGTTTTCACCTACCGGCAGCGTGAAGCGGCTGGTCAGTGGTTCTCCCTGGCTGCGCGCTGATGGCAGGGTGTGGGCAGACAGTGAATAGGCCCGCCCGCGTGAGTCGAGAAACACCGCCTGTTCGTTGCTGCGGCCCAGTGCCGCGTGCTGAAATTCGTCGCCGGCCCTGTAGTTGAGCGATGCAGGGTCAATTTCGTGTCCCTTGGCAGAGCGTACCCATCCTGATTGTGACAGAACGATGGTGACCGGTTCGGAAGGCACGAGGTCTTCCTGCCGCAGCGCCTGGGCCGCGTCCCTTTCCACCAGCACGGAACGGCGGTCGTCGCCGTGTTTTTCCGCATCGTCCAGCAGTTCTTTCTTGATCATCGTCTTTAGCCGCGCTTTCGATCCAAGTATTTTCTCCAGCCCGTCGCGTTCATCGGACAAGGCATCCTGCTCGTCCCGGATCTTCATTTCTTCGAGCTTGGCCAGGTTGCGCAGCTTCAGGTCGAGGATGGACTCGGCCTGTGTGCCAGTCAGGTCAAAATGCTTCATCAGAACCGGCTTGGGCTTGTCTTCGTGCCGGATGATATAGATCACCTCGTCGATGTTGAGGTAGGCGACCAACAGGCCCTCAAGCACATGCAGGCGGTCGACGACCTGGTCCAGGCGGAAATTGAGGCGCCGGGTGACCGTATCCATGCGAAACGACAGCCATTGTTTCAGCAGTTCGCGCAGGTTGAGAATCTGTGGTTTGCCGCCGATGCCGATGATGTTCAGGTTGGCGCGGTAGTTGCGTTGCAGGTCGGTGGTCGCGAAAAGGTGGTTCATCAATTGCACCAGGTCCACGCGGTTGGAACGCGGCACGATGACCAGTCGGGTCGGATTTTCATGGTCCGATTCATCCCGCAGGTCTTCTACCATCGGCAGCTTCTTGGCTTGCATTTGCGCTGCAATCTGCTCCAGTACCTTGGCTGGCGACACCTGGTGAGGCAGGGCGGTGACGACAACCTCGCCGTTCTCCTTTTCCCAGATCGCGCGCATCTTCACCGAACCGGTGCCGGTTTCGTACATCTGCAGCAGGTCTTCGGTTGGGCTGATGATTTCGGCGTTGGTCGGGTAGTCCGGCCCTTTCACGTGCTCACAGAGTTCGGCAACGGTGGCCTTGGGTTCATCCAGCAAGCGTATGCAGGCTGAAACGACCTCACGCAGGTTGTGCGGCGGTATGTCCGTGGACATGCCCACAGCAATGCCGGTGCTGCCATTGAGCAGCACATTGGGCAGCCGCGCCGGCAGCATCAGCGGTTCTTTCAATGTGCCGTCGAAGTTGGGGCCCCAGTCAACCGTACCGTTGCCCAGTTCAGCCAGCAGTGTCTTCGCGTAGGCGGTCAGGCGCGACTCTGTGTAGCGCATGGCGGCGAACGACTTCGGGTCGTCGGGAGATCCGAAATTTCCCTGGCCATCGACCAGCGGATAACGGAAGGAAAACGGCTGCGCCATCAGCACCATCGCTTCGTAGCAGGCTGCGTCGCCATGCGGATGGAATTTGCCGATGACGTCGCCTACCGTCCGGGCCGATTTTTTAGGTTTGGACTTCGCGCTCAGGCCCAACTCGCTCATTGCATAAATGATGCGTCGCTGGACCGGCTTCAGGCCATCTCCCAGGTGCGGCAGGGCGCGGTCGAGCACCACGTACATGGAATAATCCAGGTAGGCTTTTTCAGCGTAATCCTTGAGCGGGACACGTTCGTGATCGGAGAATGATTGGGTAATGTCTGTCATGGTTTTTCGGTGATTTCAGTAGGTGCGTGTCAGCTTTTGCGGCTCAACCGGCATCGACGCGGGGGCGGAGCAGCATAGGCACAAAAATTATGGAAAACAAGGCGAATGTAAGGATCCACAATATGCCGGCAATGGTGATCCACAGTTGGTAATTCGCCGCATCAGTCAGCGGTAAAAAGATACGGACGGCGGCGGACAGGGCCATGCCGGCCAACAGAATTTTGATGGCCAGCGGTGCCTGGTTGACATCCCTGCCGGTGTGGCCCAGCGTTACCCGCGCCATCATGCTCACGGTAAGCATACCGATGCCACCCACTGCATAAGCGTGGATGGGCAGGTAGTCGGGGATGACGGTCACTGCCATCAGTGCACGTAGTAGAAACCCGAGGTTGATCATCACGAAGGCCGCAAAAAGACCCAGTAAAAGCGGTTTTTGCCAGATACCCAACGTGTGCCAGCCATTGATCCGGATGGAATTGGATATCAGCAGGCCGCCGGCCAGCAATGCGCCGGCTAAATGTTGTGGAAAAGCGACTTCGCTGATTAAGAAAAGTGGATAAAGCACCAATGTCGCGATGTCATTCCAGCGTGGGTTTTTGAGGGTAACCGGGTAGCCCACACCGCGCTCGGTGAAAAACGGAATGACCCGCCTACCCATGAATAACACCATACCCAGCACCAGGTAGAGGCCGCCGTAGATTCCCAGCTGTATGCCATGGGGGACCAGGCCGGTAGCGCCGAGGTAGAACAGCAGATTGGCGGCCGTCAACAGGGCCAGTAGCAGCAGGACCAGGGCTTGTCTCTTCTGGCGGACCCTGATGATCGGCCTGGCCACGGCAAATGCCAGGCTAACCAAAAACGCCATGTCGGCTGCGGCTGCATAGACCAGCACGCCGGTGCCGCAGGCCATCAGGATTCGGGCCAGTAGCCAGAGCAGGAAAATTATCGCCAGTCCGGCTCCGCTGGCGGTTTCCTGGCCGGTCCAGTTCCACGCCGCAGTCAGTAGAAAACCGGCGATTACCGCCATGGCATAGCCATACAGCATTTCATGTGCATGCCATTGGAACATCGAAAGACCGGATAGCTGGATGACAAATCCGAAGCGGTAGACGGCCAGCCAAAGGGCCATGGTCACCATTGCGAAAATTGAAGCGCCAAGGAAAAACGGGCGAAATCCCCGCAACCATAGTGACTGGTTGATCAGCTTGCTCCCTTGAGCAGTGCGCGTGTATCGAAGAAGACCTGGTCGCTGAAGATCAGGCCATCCTTAACCCGGAAGAATTCGGCACCCTCAATGACAACACCTGAGAGTCCTTCAAATTCCATGATGACGGCCGCGGTATCGCCCTCGATCACGGTCAACCGGGGATCCATCCGGGCTACGAAGGGTGCGATGTCACTGATGTGTTGTCGAACAGCTGCCTCGCCCCTGACGGGCTCAGGCATCATCGGGCCGTGCATTACCACGTCCTCACTGAGGGGGATAAGTGAAGCGTCATTGCTGTTGATGGCTTCAAAATACAGCCTGACGGCTTGTTCAATATCGGATCGGTTGCTCATTTCCTGTCTCCTCAAACTGTGGCGAGATTGCCTTTATCTTCCAGCCAGTTCTTGCGGTCGGCGGCTCGCTTCTTACCGAGCAGCATGTCCATGACTTTGTTGGTCGCAGCGTGACTTTCAACGGTCAACTGCACCAGCCTGCGGGTATCCGGGTCAACCGTGCTCTCGCGCAGTTGCAGGGGGTTCATCTCACCCAGGCCCTTGAAGCGGGTTTCCATGACCTTGCCTTTCTTTTTCTCGGCAGCGATGCGCTCGTAAACGCCTTTTCGCTCCTCGTCATCGAGTGCGTAGAACGTCTCTTTACCCACGTCGATCCGGTAAAGCGGTGGCATGGCCACGAAGATATGCCCGGTTTCGACCAGCGCCGTGAAGTGTTTCAGGAACAAGGCAGCGAGCAGTGTGGCAATGTGCAGCCCGTCTGAATCGGCGTCTGCCAGGATGATGACTTTACCGTAGCGCAGGCCGGAGATCTCGTTCGTCCCCGGATCGACCCCGATTGCAACGGAGATGTCGTGCACTTCCTGGTTACTCAGAACCGAGTCAGATTCCACTTCCCAGGTGTTCAGTATTTTGCCGCGCAGCGGAAGTATCGCCTGGTATTCGCGGGTCCGGGCCTGCTTGGCTGAGCCGCCGGCGGAGTCGCCCTCGACCAGGAACAGTTCGGTCCAGGCGAGGTCCTGCGAGGTGCAGTCAGCGAGCTTGCCGGGCAGGGCCGGCCCCTGGGTTATTTTCTTGCGGACAACTTTTCTGGCGGATTTCATCCGCTTCTGGGCGCTGTCGATAGCCAGTTGCGCAATGGCTTCGCCGTC
>RCNC010003762.1_pt1 | contig 12172 bp, 7 predicted proteins | sample 2041301 | NCBI WGS metagenome assembly RCNC01 (sample SAMN09708231, study PRJNA481090) | Marine sediment metagenome, whole genome shotgun sequencing project. | biome: marine sediment; feature: ocean; material: sediment; isolation source: Sewage treatment plant 13A marine sediment (STP13A) ... | reverse complement strand
TGGTGGGTTAACTCTTGCTCAAAAGAGCCTTCATAGTAAACCGATAGAGAGAGTTTTCTATAAATCATCCAGGATAGATTGGCTTCTCCCACATGTTGGACAAGTGCAAATTCGGAATTCCGGTATAGATTATCCACATACCGGTATTTAACTCCTCCACTCAACTTATCCGATATGATATTCCTGGACAATCCCAGTCCATAAACTATACCATTCAGATAACTTGTTTCAAGCCAGGTGGCGGAAGCAGTCATTGAAGCCCCAATACCAGGAACCTGGGTGTAAGTGAGGGTCGCATTCATGTTTTTTGAGGGTCGAGGGTCATCTTTTCGGTATCGGTATCCTGCATGAATATTCATAAACAGGTATTTTGCCGGTCGGTAATTGACCCGAAACCGCCATCCCTGCAGCGTTTCAGTATCCAGTAATCTCTCCAGGAAATCTTTATAGGTTTCGTAATAGATAATGTTGTTCCTGGCGCTGAAAGACATTCCCACAGAGAGGGGGCGGATGATCCTGTACCTCAGCGATAAATAGGTGTTCGTAAGGTCAAATACATTCTCCTGGATGCCATCTACATTTTTGAACAGGTCTATCTCTGCCGATCCGAAGAAAAACAAGTTCTTGATCAGCATGTTGGTATGCTGGAAATAAGCAAACCTTCGATCGGTCATGGAATGGTTGGTTTGTTCGATAAAAGCAAGTGTATTTTGCATACTCCCATTTATTCCTTTCAGCTCATGTCCAAGATAAATCCCGTATTGTAAGAGATTAGGGTTTATCCCATAATCGGTATAATCAGGACGAGATCCTACAATGGCTCCGAGGGTCAGTGAATTGAAGCTTTTTTCAATTTGTATCCCATCAATGGCACCCACAGATGAGAGTTTCGAATTTATCTTCCTTCCCAGTGAAACATACATGGTTTCATCAAAAGCATATTTTACAGAGAGGTTATATATTTTTAAGCCATTGAAAATATTCTCCTTCACCTCTTCCCAATTGCTATTGCTATGGGCAAATGAAAGGTAACTCTCCACCGAAAATTTTGAATTTCCCAGGTGATTAGCTCTCATTGAAAAAGTATACCTCATGCGTTGGTTCCTGTCAGCTGTCACATTATTCAAGTTTGAATAAGAAGAAACTGAAATGCGACCACTAATGTCTTGTTTAAGTTGCTTAACTGCAGCGGAATCAACCCTGGGAGACTGTGTCTGGGTGGAGTCAATTTCCATTATTTTGCTAGTCGGCTCTGGAGTGCTGGTGATTGGCTCACTAAGCGCTACCGAATCAACCTTGGTTTTCATATTTGCATATACATTCTCGGATACTTTGAAAGCATTGGACAAAAGCGGAATGCAAACGCAGGAAATGGATGAAAGATTCTTAATCTGAAGGGCAGGAAGCTCTTTCCCCCCCTGTTGGATATAGAGCGTATCCCCTTCCGAGAGGTTTTCCGTTGAGTTAAACTTCACATATATATGCTGGGAGGTAATGTATGTTACTGTTCCTTCCCTGGCTTCCTGGCTAAAGCTATTGCGGCCAGCAACAAGGATAAATAGGATCAGTAATATATTTCTCATGCTATTTTTTATTCGTGTCTTCCTGTGGGATGGCAATCCAGACAGGCAAGGCTTGTATATTCATATCCATCCTCGCCCGAATGTTTGTCATCCATATCAGCCCTGTTGTGCTCATGGCAATCCAGACAGGAAAAAATTGCATAGTTGGATGTGTTGGAGTGACAGTCAGTGCAACTGCTCCATTCCCCACTGTGCTTTTCTGAATATATGGGGAAAAACAGACCATCGTGAACTGTGAATTTAGCCGGTTTCCAACCAGGCATGGTGGTGTGGCACTCCATGCAAACATTGTCGATTCCGGCCGAGAGGTGGTTGGGATTGGTGGTGGCGTTGTAATCCGTCTCATGACAGGAGAAGCAATCGGTGGACACATTGGAATAGTTGCCCGAAATGTGACATTGGTTGCAGTCATTGATGGCATGACCCTGGGTGAGCGGAAAGCTTATGTGATCAAAGATGGCCGGTTTCCAACCAGGCATGGTGGTGTGGCACTCCATGCAAACATTGTCGATTCCTGCAGAGAGATGGTTGGGATTGGTGGTGGCATTGTAATCTGCCTCATGGCAGGAGAAGCAATCGGTGGACACATTGGAGTAGTCTCCCGAAACGTGACACTGGTTGCAGTCGTTGATGGCATGTCCCAGGGTGAGGGGAAAGTCAAAATGTTCGTATTTTGCCGGTTTCCATGTGTGGCACTCCATGCAAACATTGTCAATTCCGGCAACAAGGTGATTGGGATTGGTGGTGGCATCATAGTCAGGCTGATGGCAGGAAAAACACTCTGTGGAAACATTGGAATAGTTCCCCGGATCGTGACATTGGTTGCAGTCATTGATGGCATGACCCAGGGTGAGAGGGAAATCGAAATGTTCGTATTTTGCCGGTTTCCAGCCGGGCATGGTGGTATGGCACTCCATACACACGTTTGAAATACCGGCAGTTAGGTGATTGGGATTGGTGCTTGCGTCATAGTCAGGCTGATGGCAAGAGAAACACTCTGTGGATACATTGGAATAATTACCAGGATCGTGGCATTCATTGCAATCATTGATGGCATGACCCTGTGTAAGCGGGAAAAAGGCATGGTCAAACTGGGCAGGCCTCCAACCGAGTCGGGTGGTATGGCACTCAATGCAATTGGTACTAAGGTCTGCCATAAGGTGACCTGGATTGGTGGACGCATTATAATCAGGCTGATGACATGAGAAGCACTCAGCGGATACATCGGAGTAGTTTGCAGCTTCGTGACATTGATTGCAATCAAATATGGCATGACCTTCTGTAAGGGGAAAGAATGCATGATTAAATCCCGCTCCACCCCAGGTAAAGGCGGTCATAGAGTGACAGTCTGTACATTCGGTTGAGATGTTTCCCAGAACATGATTGGGCTCATTGGCCGACTGGTAGTCCTGCATGTGACAATCTATACATTCCACTCCCAGAGGCTCAAAATGGAGCAGGGATGCCGATTGATGGCAATCCATGCAATTTACGACCAGGTGAGGCCCCTGTAGTGGGAACCGGGATAGTCGGTGCAGATCTGTTATATTCTCAACAATCCACGATTTTGGTGTGTGACACCTGGCGCAATCCATCCCTACCGTCTGGGCATGCATATCTGTATGACAACTAAAGCAGTCGATTTCTGCATCAGCAAAAACCAGTGTAGGATGACACGATTTGCAATTGATGGAGTTATGTTGACCTACCAGGGGAAGTTTGGTGGTATTGTGATCGAAAGAATAGATCTCCCGGTCCATTGCCCAGCCTTTGGGACTGTGACAAACCTTGCAGCTTATTTCAAAACTACTCCCGTGGGGAGAATCCTGGGTATGGCCAGGCATAACCAGAAAAAGGAGCGGAATAGCTAATGACAGGACTCGCATGTGAAGCTTTTTAGTTTGTAACGGGTGTAAGTCAGCTGTGATGTAACCAAGGGAGTGTGACACTTATTGCAGTCCAAATCTTTGTGTTTTCCATCCAGAGGGAATGCTGTTTGATCATGGTCAAACAGGCCGGCTGACCAGTCGAAGTAATCGTGGCATCTCAGGCAACTGGTGCCCTCGGGATCTCCGAATTGGCTTTGATGTTCATCTTTATGACAATTGGTGCAGCTGGAGTTTGAATCGGAGAATTGCTGAACGACCTGCCCCATCTCCCCAGGTTTGAAATGACAGGATCGGCAAGATTGACGCTCATGGGCACCTTCCAGGGTATATCCTGTACTGGCGTGGTCAAATGAAATCTCACTCCACTGTTTGCTGTTGTGACAGGAATTACAGGCAGCCTCGGGATAATACTTTTTATCCAGATTTGGCTCATGGGCGTCCTTATGACAATCGACACATTTTAATCCGATCTGTCGGAAGCTCCATGTATCACTCTTTTTATGACATGTGAAACAAGGGGTGGCAAGGTGAGCTCCAGTAAGCTGAAACGGGCTCTCGTTGTGCCTTTCTATGGTATAACTGGACCGGTCAAATCCCAGGGTTGAATGGCAATCGGAGCAGTCGGGTACTTTGCCCTGCACCAAGAACTGCTGATTATGGTAATCTTTGTGGCAATCGATGCACCGCTTGTGTCTGAGCGCTTTGGAATATCCGGATTTGTGGCACTTTGCGCAAGATACTGTCCGGTGTTTCCCTTCGAGTGGATAATTGGTACGTGAATGATTAAAACTTTTCATTCCCTTTACCTGGTGAAAGGATATTTCCGAATGGCACTGTGTGCAATTTTGCCCGAATTTATTTGCATGAACATCCTTATGACAGCTGGTACATTTTCCAAATGAGAGACCTTTAAATTTCTGCATTTCTTTCCCGTTATAAACAGATTTTTTATGGCAAAGAATACAATCAACTGTGGAATGTATTCCCCGCAAAGGGAAACTGGACGATTGATGATTAAATTTTGAGGCTGGTTGAAATGTACTAATATCGTGGCAGGAGGCACAATCAGAAGAGAGCGTTCCCTGGTGATAATCTGTATGACAAGAGAGGCATTTCTGGTCGAGACCCAGGTAAGTGGAAGATTTTGATTTGACTTTTGGATCTGCAATATTCTCCCTTTTATGACATGTTTTACAGTCAACCCTCTCATGTGCTTCGAGAAGATTATAACCTGTAAGGGCATGGTTAAATTGATCTTTATCAAATCGGATCATTTGAAAATTCCGTCCATGGTGGTCACTGTGGCATTCAGTGCAACCCTTCCCTTTCACCTTATGAGATGCATGATATCCCCTGCTTTCTGATATTCTAATTCCAATATCCAGGTGACAATCCAGGCATTTCTCATTGGAAACTTTCTCTCCTAGTGTATGGCATTTGGTACAGTTTGAAAGGCCTTTCAAGTGGGCATGAGCTTCAGCAAGATCTCCCGGCGAGATTTGTCCGCTTAGCTGAACCACGAATACAAAGAGTATCAGGCCGATTCCAGTGGTGAGATTATATGTCTTACTGCGGATATTCAATATATCGAGTCAATTGTGTTTCAGGATGGCCTCTCCGAATTTCTTGGTGATCTGAATACCAATCTTATCCAGAAATTGGGTGGGCAATTCTCCACCAGCAAATATGTAAATGCGGTCGTTTTTCAGACTTATCTTATCTTTCCTATTCCCATTGGAAATTACCACTTCATCCCAATTGATCATTTCCACGTTTGTATTAAATCTTACATCGATTTTGCCCTGACTCATGGCCTCCTTGATGCGTTCACCATTTTTAGGTTTTATCCGCTGAAAATTTTCCTTACGGTAAGAGAGTGTCACTTTGTTTTGATCGGCAAGAAGCATGGCCGCTTCCACAGCTGAATCACCTCCCCCGACTACTACAATGTTTTCTTTGGAAATGTTTTCAGGTTCAAGCAGCCTGTAGGCCACTTTTTCCATTCCTTCGCCGGGGATGTTGAGTTTTCGAGGTGTTCCCCGTCGCCCAATGGCAAGCAATACATGTTTGGTCAGGTACTCCTCTCCACTTAAGGTCACTAATTTGTAAGCATTATTTACCAGAGAGATGGACTCCACTTTGGAGTTTTCCTTTATTTCGATCTCATTTTTGTTCAGCACATTATTCCACAGATCGAGTAACTCTGTTTTGTTGGTTTCAAACAGTTTAACTTTCCCAAAAAGCGGAAGGTCCATGGGTGATGTCATGACTACTTTTTTCCTGGGAAAGGTAAAGACGGTTCCTCCCAGGGTATCCTGCTCAAGGGTTAAAGACTTCAATCCATATTTTTTAGCGGCTAATGAAGCGGATATTCCAGCAGGGCCAGCTCCAACAATAATGACGTCATATGGAGCATGGTGTGTTTTATCAATTGATTTCTCAATATGCTCGATTGCTTGTTTTCCCTGTTCTACTGCATTTTTAATCAACCCCATCCCACCCAGCTCACCCGCAATGGAGATCCCCGGGACATTTGTTTCAAAATTCTGATTCACATGAGGCAAATCCACTCCTCTTTTTTCTGTACCAATATTGAGTGATATGGCCTGAGTGGGACACGCATGAAAGCAAGCCCCATGGCCAATACATTGTGAAGTATTGATGGTAGTGGCCTTGCCATCCAGGATTCCGAGAATATCTTTTTCAGGGCATGCGATGATGCATGCACCGGTCATAATGCAGCTGTTGGGATCCACAACAGGGTGTAAGGAGACCGGCTCATGCAATCCTTCTTTTTTTGCTATGGCAATTTTAGCCTTAACCTTTTTAGATCCGCGCTTCAGTTTTATCAGATAAATCAGGACTACAATTAAACAAAGCAGGAAGACCGATCCGTACACTATGATTTTCTCATTGAAAGTTTCCATGATCTCAATAAATCTTATTGTCAATGGCAAATTCTCAAAAGGAAGAATTGTAAGCCATATAAAACGAACTGTAATCTCTTATAGTTGGGGTGGGTTGTATGACTCGCTGAATCAACAGCTTACATCGAGTCTCAATGGGATGAAACTAAAACGCTTTGAGGGTTGTGAATATTGTACGTATGGCATGCTTCAATGTTACCGCATTGCGCTATCCTTAATTTGTCTAAATAAGAGTCAAATATCTGAATAGCAGCGGCTTTCTGATTAGAAAATCCAGGTATAACCAAAAACAATGGATACAGCCACATGAACTACCATGATGACCAGCATAACAAGTGCAAAGGGCAGATGGGCCACATGCCAGTATTTGAAGAGTTTTTGCATGGTCTGCAATCTATCAATTCGGTGGTTCAGTGAGATCTCATTTTTCACAAGTTTTAGGACTTGCGACTTTTGAGAGCGGGAGAGCTGAGCTCCCCTTAGAATTCGTTTGATGGAGCGAAGACCTAATCTTTCTTTACGGCTTCCCACGGTCGATTCTACGATGGTATCAAGGCTATTCTTATCCAGGGCGTATCTGTTAACAAGAATATCTCCAATATCAGTTTTCATGCCTCTGACTTCATTCAGGCTCAACTCCCGGCCTTCGATGGTCCGGGGTATCTGGATATAAATAAATCTGCCGATGACCCCACTTGCAACCACCGTCACCATGCTCCAGAAACTGATTGAAACAATTCCTCCAATTTTGAAGGAGGTATGAAAAAGCACTAGAATGGGCCCAAGGGTACACAGGAAAATATGGAATTCCAACCAGTGTTTGAGTTTCCCCCATCTTGCTAAGACTCTCCACCTTTTACGCAACATATAGATGGATACTCCTGCCACCATCAGAAAGGACCCATGGATTCCCATCCCATGACCCAGCATACCATTTGGCTTTAACTGTTCGTGATCGGCATGATAGAAACGCTCTTCGAGGCTGGTATTGTAATAGGAGTGTCCTTTATACGCCAGATATACGGTTACAGTGACCAGTATGATCACCATAGAACTGATATATAATTTATGCGCAGCTGGTTTCATTATCCACAAATATAATCCTAATTGTGGGTCGGCAAAATTGGACTGATTGATGGGCCATGACGCATTTCGGATGGCTCAATGCCAGTTGCTCTGGGAGAAAGTTAGCAAGCTGAAAACGAGTACCCATGTGTTTTTCATCTTTGCAAGTTAGACGAGCTCAGGGTATTCCCTAATTTAACCCCCTTCGATTGAGCATGGCATCGATAGTGGGTTCGCTTCCTCTGAAACGCTTGTAAAGCACCATCGGGTCTTCTGAGGCTCCTTTTTCAAGGATGTTTTTACGAAAAGAGGTGGCTGTTGCTTTATCAAATATGCCCTTCTCTTGAAAAAGGGCATATGCATCTGCGTCTAACACATTTGCCCAGTGGTAGCTGTAATACCCGGCAGCATATCCTCCCCCGAAAATATGTGAGAAACGAGTACTGATGGAAGCTTCTTCCAAATCCGGGATCAATCTGTACTCTGAAATTGCCTCAACTTCAAATTCTTTAACTCCTGCCTCTGGCAACTCACTTAATAGATGCCATGCCATATCCAGCTTATCCATTGCGATCATACTGAATTCACTATACCCGGAAAAGAAGTTTTTGCTGGCTATAATCTTAAAAACCAGGTCGTCGGGAATCTTCTCTCCGGTTTCGTAGTGCTTTGCCCACTGTTCAAGCCATACTTTTTCCACGGTCCAATTCTCCATGATTTGTGAGGGTAGTTCTACAAAATCCCAATAGACGGCTCCGGATCCGATAATGGCATAGTCTACCTGTGAAAAAAGCATATGCAAAGCATGTCCGAATTCATGGATGAAAGTATTCATCTCACCAAATGTCAACAAAGCTGGCTTATCTTCTGTGGGCTCATTGAAGTTTGTAACAATGGAAGTATGCGGTCTGATATTTACTCCATTTCGAATTTTCTGACTCGCATAATTTGTATTCCATGCACCCGCGTTCTTCCCTTCACGTGGAAAGAAATCCATATAAAGCACACCGAGAAAGCTAAGGTCTGCGTCAAACACTTCATAAGCTTCAACATCCTCATGATAAACCTGAATATCCAGATTCCTTTGGAAAGTAATACCATATAGGGTGGTAGATAAATCAAAAATGCCCTGTTTCACATTGCTCAGTGCAAAATAGGGTCTCGTTTCTTCCTCTTTGTAGCCGTATCGTTCCTCTTTCAGCTTTGTAATGTAATAGGAGTAATCCCATGGCTGTGGTTCGCCCACCACACCCTGGTTCGCCATATAGGCTCTTATTTCCTTAATATCCCTTTCTGCAAAAGGTTTTACAGCCACGGTAAGATCTTGCAGGAACTGATCCACATTTTCCGGAGTTGAAGCCATTCGTTCCCTTAGTGCAAAATGGGCATAGGTTTCGTATCCCAGCAACTGCGAACTCTTCATGCGCAACTTGATGGTCTTTTTAATCAGGTCTTTGTTGTCAGAGTCATTATTTTGGTTTCCTCTTACTGCATATGCTCTATAAATATTTTCTCGTAATTCTCTGTTCTGGGCATAACTGATCACCGGCGTGTAGCTAGGTCGGTGAAGGGTAAAAACCCACCCCTCTTTTTCCCTCTCTTTGGCTGTTTCTGCTGCAGCCTCCATGGCCATTTGGGGGATGCCTCTAAGTTCAGTGCTATCTGTAATATGAAGTTCGAATGCATTGGCTTCATCCAATAGATTTCTGTAGAATTTGCTGGAAAGGCTGGAACCTTTAATCTCATAACTTGCAAGCCGCAATTTTTTAAAAAGCCCCAAACCCACAAAGTCCTGAAAGATGATGTAGATCTTCTCGGTGGCGGCCTTCTGACTGATGGTTGGCAGGTAAGCCCGATGATCATAAACAGATTTTACGCGTCGAATCAGTTTCTTGTTAAAGACAACCCTGGACACACCAACTGCCAGTTTTGTTTCCATTTTTTGCATCACCTCCTGAATCTCATCATTGGTATTCGCAGAATTCAGGTTGTATGTAAGAGTGACTAAATTAGTGATGCGATCAACCTCAATCTCAATGGGTAGAATTGTATTCTCAAAGGTGGGTGTTTCCTTAATTTTCGAAATTTTCTTAAGCTCTTTTCTTAGGTTTTTGAAAGAGATCTTGAACGCAGGCAATAGATGTTCAGGATTAATCTCATCAAATGGCAGCGTCTGATGGGGAGTTTGAAACTCGTTCAGGAGGGGATTATTTTTTATTGTTTCCTGCTCTCGTTTCGAACCACAGGCTTGAGTTAGAATGAAAACAATGAATAATAGTTTGTACGCAGATCTCATTTGGATGGTTTTTATCTAAATAATTAACGCTTTTAATTCACTTGAGTTCAAAACCACGACAAACAATTGTCATTCAAGTTTGTTTTCATTGCACACCACACTTCAACCAGGCCACACGTGATAAGGATCATAGTCACCAACCAAATACAAAACTGGGTTCTAAGCAACTGGGTATTTCTGGCATTCTCACTGGTTATTCTTATACTACTCTATGGCATAAGAAGATATGAAAAGAACCGTCAAAGGCTAAAGCATGAGGCTGATAAAACCCATTTTATGGAGGGGATTTTGCACAATACCCCATTTGCCTTAGCCATTACCGATAACCAGGGAAGGATCAACATCATCAATAATGTATTCCAATCCCTGTTTGGGTATTCCAAAGACGAAATATATAACCAGACCCTTGAGTTCATTTGTCCTGAGGGCTCTCCGGCAGAGCATCAGTCGGCTTACTCCCTTTGTAAACGGAAACGAAAAGATGGAAGTCTTGTGGAGGTTGAAATATTCACAGAGCCGAATATGATGGGAGCTCAACAGTTGGGATACCTTGTCTTTTACAATGATATTACCACACGTCTTAAAGCCGAGTCCGAATTACAAAAGACGTGTAAAGAGTATCTGGAAGTCCTGGATCATTTTAAAACCAGATATGAGGGAAAAGATGGGCGGACTTTTGTGGGTGAAGCAGCCTTCTCGCCAGTTTTTAAAGAAGGGCAAGTAGTTGGGATAAAAGGTACCATTCGAAATGTTACAAAAAGAATTGAAGCAGAAAAAGAGCTGGCCATTCAAAAGGATTTTCTTGATGCCTTGCTGGAGCAAACACCAATTGCTGTGGATAAAATATTTAAGCTGAGTAAATTTGATAGAATCGTTAAAATCTTTCCGTCCGTTGATAAAGCCGTTCAAAGCTTCAAGTAATCATTTTAAATTAATCGTAGGTAAGTATGTCCACAACAAAAATGCGTATTGCTCTGGTAATAGGTTCCGGGGCTATTAAATGTGCAGCCTCAATTGGGATGTTCCAGGTCCTTAAGGAGGAGAATATAGAAATTGATCTTGTTGTTGGCTGTAGCGGAGGCGCAATATACGGGGTTGGGATCGCGGCCGGAATGGATCCGGTTGAAATTCAGGAATTGTCCGATTCCACCTGGACCAAGGCCCTGATGCAAGGCTACCTGATGAATCTAAAGGCCTCCAAAGACGGTACCCTAAAGTTCAACGAAAGAAGTGGTCTTGTTGATGATTCGTATCTGAATGAAAAACTCAGAAGTATTGCAGGAGATAAAGAGTTTTCCGACCTTCAAATACCCCTGATTGTGGTGGCAACGGATATGAAGGATGGGGAACCGGTAGAGTTGTCGGAAGGTGATATTTTTAACTCTGTGCGGGCAAGTCTGGCCATTCCCATGATATTCCCACCCTGGGAAATAGATGGAAGACTGCTTATTGATGGTGCAGCTTCCAATCCTTTGCCCATTGATGTAGCCATTCAACATGGAGCTGATATCGTTTTAGCCATGGGATTTACCCTGGATTATCGCAGTAAGTTCAGGTCTCTGACTGCTGTACAGGAACAGATGACCAGCTTCCCCACATCAAGCGTTTAATGGGATAGGAAAGGAAAACCCGTCAGGAGTCCTTTGATTTTCTGGTTATAGCACTGGAAAGAAAAAGACTTGCCAGGCAGAAGCAGAGGAAAAGATAGAATCCTCCGGTTAAGCGGGTGCCATTTGTGGTCAGAATCTCAATGGATTGTGTGGATCTGGTCAAATTGTCCATCTGACTGCCAACAATCCCATTGAATCCGATATAGGCCATGAAGATGGCTACCACCATCACATCTGCCATGGACCATTTACCAGATTTAACTACAAAGAACTGGATCACCTTATTCTTCATTATTTTATCAATATTGAGAGAATAGAGATAAGAGCAAATGAGTTTCAAAGAGGGGAAGACAATGCTAAAGGTAAAGATGAGTATTCCCACAGAAACCATTTGTATAGATCCGTCGGTCATCAGGATACGTACCATATCTGTAATACTTTTACTCTGGAAGAAAAGGATGTTGTTTCTGAAAACCACCTCTTCGCCCAGCAACTGGAAAATAAGCATATCAATTCGTGCCTCCAGTTCAATCATAGGTGTAATAATACCCCCCAGCAATAAACAGAGAGAAGAAAGAATGAGCAAAATGGATTGGGCCTGGTTGAGTTTTCCTTTTGGGATAAGGTTTATGAGAAATGCCAGTAACACAAGCCCCAGCAGGACCATCACCCTGAGATTAATGGCATCCTGTCTCTGATTAAGTTTCTCATTCAATAATTCTTTACAAGCGTCTTTTCCATCACAGTTATACTTCAGAAGCAAATTATTCAGCAGTTCCATGTGGTCGCGGATGGCGTCGGC
>RCNC010002542.1_pt1 | contig 12175 bp, 9 predicted proteins | sample 2041301 | NCBI WGS metagenome assembly RCNC01 (sample SAMN09708231, study PRJNA481090) | Marine sediment metagenome, whole genome shotgun sequencing project. | biome: marine sediment; feature: ocean; material: sediment; isolation source: Sewage treatment plant 13A marine sediment (STP13A) ... | reverse complement strand
AGTTGGATTGTTGTTCTTGAGGACTCAAGCTGGAGCGGGGATCCTGCAGTACGGTTACCTGGGCGCTGCTGCTTATCGTTTCACCGGATCTGGACGCCAGGCTCAATGTGACCTGGTAGGTTCCTGGAAGGATCTCCAGACCGCCTGGCAAGCCGTCTTTCAAATCATCCTTATCCGGTCCGGGCATTGGCCGGATTCCATCACGTTCCATACCCCACACGATACGGTTCAGGCCCTGGTGGACGCTGTACTTATACGTACGGATCACTTCTCCACCGGTAGTTCGTACGGTCATTTCTACTTTTGGACCATCCTCTTTACCAGCATCATCTCCAGCCGGTTGTGAGGCGCGCTGGCGGATGCTGCGCTCTCGTTCTACGCTGGAGTTGGGGTGGGGCAGGTCCTCGCCACTGGCAATGAACGTAATCATCACGCCGTAAGGCTCGTTGGCCGCGCGGAATTCACCGGAACCGGTGAAACGGGTGGAGGGTGTCTGGCTTGCTGCATATTGTTGACCCTCGCTGGTGTTGATAATGGCGAGGCGCGTATCGAAGCTCTTTTCCGTTAAACCGCGCAGGGCGCTGTAGTCGTCAATCACGAAGATCGACCGGCCGTGTGTGCCGAGCACCAGGTCGTTTTCGTGCCGCTGGATGGCCATATCCATCACCGACACGGTCGGCACGCCTGCGGTGAACTTGACCCAGTCCCCACCGCCGTTGGTTGAAACAAACAGGCCGAATTCAGTGCCCAGGAACAACAGGTCCGGAGCTACGTGGTCCTGAAGAATCGAAAGCGCATACCCCGACAGATTATCGGTGGTGAGATTGTTCCAGTTTTTGCCATAGTCATTGACGCGGTAAACATAGGTCTCCATGTCCGAACGGCGGTGGTTGTCAAACACGATGAACGCGGTGCCTGCGTCATGTGGTGAAGGGCTGATCATGGGCACCCAACTACCTGCAGGAACACCCCGGGCCCGCTCGTCTACGCGACTCCAGGTTTCGCCACCGTCGCGGGTCACGTGGACCCGTCCGTCATCAGTCCCAACCCATAGGGTGCCGGCCTCAAGGGGACTTGGGGCAATCGAAACAATGGTCGTGAAATTCTCCGCTGCAGTAACATCTGAAGTTAGCCCGCCGCTTTTACGGAATGTCTGCCACTCGGGGTTGTTGGAGGTCAGATCACCGCTGATTACACTCCAGCTTGCGCCGCGATCCGTGGATTTGTGAACGAACTGGCTGCCGTAATAAATCGTCGCCGGATCAAACGGATCCTGGGCGATTGCCGCATCCCAATTGAAACGCAGGTCGGTGTCGGGTGTTGGCGGTGCTGGCCGGATCAGCCGCTGCTCGCCGCTGTCCAGATCCCAGCCAGACAGGTAACCGCCCTGCGACATCACGTAGCCTCTGCGCGAGTTTTCAGGATCGGGCAGGGTATCGAAACCATCGCCGAAGCCGACCTCCTGCCAGTGCAGGTTTCGAATGCCTGCATTTTCCCAGACCTCTGACGGGCCACGCCACGAACCGTTGTCTTGCAACCCGCCGTAGATGTTGTAGGGGACGTCGTTGTCGACCGCCACATGATAAAACTGTGACAGAGGCAGGTTGCGGACGAAACGCCAGGTTTCGCCGCGGTCGCGAGTGATCGCGATGCCGCCATCGTTACCCAGAATCAGGTGGCGGGCATCGTTTGGGTTGATCCACAGTGCGTGGTTGTCAATGTGTATGGTATTGCCCGCAGCGCAGCAGTCCACAATGGGGTTGAGGGTAAAGGTTTTGCCGCCGTCAATTGAGACGCTTAGCCGGGTGTAGATGTTGTAGACCCGTTCCGGGTTTTGCGGGTCGGCGGCTACTTCGGTGTAATAGAACGGTCGCTGGGCAATGTCGTATTCTTCGTTGGTTTTTACCCAGCTCTCGCCGCCATCTGTGGACCGCAGCATCGCGCTTTTTTCCGCCTCGACCAGGGCGTAGACCCGGCCGCGTTCAGCAGGTGAAGGCGCGAAAGTGATACGACCTAGTTCACCCGCTGGCAGGCCGTCTTCCTCGGTTTTTTGCTTCCATGTCTGGCCGGCATTCCATGAAATGTACATTCCGGAACCCGGTCCACCTGATTTGAAAAAATATGGCCAGCGGCGGTGTTCCCACATACTGGCGTACAACTTGTCCGGGTTGAAGGGGTCGAGCTTGATGTCGGTACCGCCGGTCCTGTGGTCTACGTATAGGACCTTCTCCCAGCTTGCGCCACCGTCCGTCGTTTTGAAGATACCCCGGAGCTGATTTTCTCCCCACAGGGTACCCAGCGCCGCTGCGTAAGCGATGTCCGGGTTTTGCGGGTGAAGGGCAATGCGGTTGATTCTTTCGGTACCTTTGAGACCAGCCCGCTTCCAGGACTTGCCGCCATCAATGGATTTGAACATTCCGTCACCGATAGAGGTGGAATTGCGAACGTTTCCTTCTCCGCTGCCCACCCAGATAATGTCCGGATTTTGCTGGTTGATGGCCACGGCGCCAATTGAGGCGACCGGCTGATCATCGAATACCGGTGTCCAGGTGAGTCCGCCATTTTCGGAAATCCATACACCACCGGTCGCGGCGCCAATTACGATGTGGTTGGGGTTGGAAGCGACCGCATCGATGGAGGTGATTCGCCCACTTACCGCTGCAGGGCCCAACGTTCGGGCCGACAGCCCTTCCAGCAGAGAGGCATCGAGCTGCGCCAGCAAACTGGTGGAAAACAGGCACACAAGTGAACTGAGCAGGGTGATGACAGTAAGGCGTTTGCAAGAAAAATACATCCCGGACTCCGTGCGCGTTGGTAAGCGGCTTAGATTCAATCCTCAGCAAAGCATTGTCAACAGCAGCTATACCCAATGTATAATCTCCGTTCGGCAAATTTAGGAGTTTTACCGTGAAACACATTATTATTTTGCTCGCTGCAGCATTGGTATTCAGCAGCGCCCAGGCCCAGGAAGACGAAGATATGATCCAGGTGCTTCCGTCAGATGCGCAGGAATGCGTCCTGCCGGCTTCACCCGGCGCCATTCCTGAAGAGGCTACATACGACGACCTGGTGGCTGCTAAGAAGCAGATCGCTGAATTCCAGGGCAGTCTTGAATTATTTCGCGCCTGCCTGAAAGAAGCAGAAGGTAACCCTGATAACACGACGGGTAACGAAGCTGCAATCGTTGCTTCTTTCAACTACTCGGTGGAAATGGAAGAGCGTATCGCGGAGCGGTTTAATGTAGCGGTCCGTGGTTACAAGGAACGAAAGGCTGCCGCTGAAGGCTAGTCCTGGGAATTTTGCTGCTACAACGCGCAGAAAAATTTCAGACAGCGGGCGGGACTTCCCGCCCGCTGTCCCAACGTCATTAAGACTGACTTTGATCGTCGCAACGTGACTCTAATTTCAGTACACTTTCCCGCCTGAGTTTTAATACCCGGAAGGAATTACCATGCTGCGATTAAAGTTGTTGGGAACCTCGATTCTATCCCTTTTCCTGTTCATCTCCTGTAACCCCGGTGTTGCATCGGACGATGCGCATCCCCTTGCCGGAATACCGTTGCGGCCAATCGGCCCGGCGCTGACCTCCGGACGGGTTTCAGATTTCGCATTTCATCCCGATCAGTGGCAGATCCACTACGTGGCCTTTGCCAGCGGCAACCTCTGGAAAACTGAGAATGACGGCATCACCTGGACGGCCCTTTTCGAAGACGAAGGCTCGTTTTCAATCGGCGTGGTTGAGCTTGACCCGGGTAATCCGAGCACCGTATGGGTTGGCACGGGAGAAAATAACAGCCAGCGCAGCGTTCCATTCGGTGATGGCGTGTACAAGTCGCTGGATGGCGGCAAGACCTGGACCAATATGGGCCTGAAGGACTCGGGTCACATTTCGATGATCCGCATCCATCCGGAAGACAGTAATACGGTCTGGGTGGCGGCACAGGGACCACTCTGGAATTCCGGTGGCGACCGCGGATTGTATAAGACCATCGATGGTGGTGAAAACTGGATCCGAATCCTGGAAATCGATGCGGACACCGGGGCCAACGAGTTCGTGATTGATCCGGCCAACCACGATGAAATCCTCGCCTCTACCTACCAGCGCAGACGGCATGTCTGGACGTTGATCGACGGTGGGCCCGGTGGTGGTATCCACAAGACCAGCGATGGTGGTGAGACCTGGCGAAAGATCTCGGAAGGGCTGCCTTCAGGAGACCTGGGTCGTATCGGCCTGGCCAGCGCGCCCACTTCACCCAACGTGGTCTACGCGATTATCGAGGCAGATAAAGAAGACCAGGGCATTTATCGCAGCACGGATTTTGGTGAAAGCTGGGATAAGCGCTCCGATCACATGACCAGCAGCCCCCAGTACTATAACGAGCTGTATGTTGACCCCAACGACGCTGACGTTGTTTATTCAGTCGATACCTTTACCCACCGTTCCGATGATGGCGGCAAAACCTGGAACCGCATCGGTTTCAAGAACAAGCATGTCGATGACCACGCTCTGTGGATTGACCCGAATAACAGCAACCACCTGTATATCGGTGGAGACGGCGGGGTCTATGAGACCTGGGATAAGGGTGAAGGCTGGCGCCACGTCAGCAACCTGCCGGCCACGCAGTTTTACCGCGGCACGCCCGATAACGATGTGCCTTTCTACAATGTTTGTGGCGGGACCCAGGATAACTTCACTCTATGCGGTCCGAGCCGGACCACCTATAACGACGGGATCACCAATGCGGACTGGTGGATCGCCCAGTTCGGTGATGGTTTCAAAGCACAGATCGACCCGACCGATGCGAATGTCGTATACGCACAGTACCAATACGGCGGGCTGGCACGATTTGACCGGGTAACCGGCGAGCAACTGGCTATCACGCCACAGCCGGGCGCGGGCGAAAAAGCTTACAAGTGGAACTGGAATGCCCCGCTTATCATTTCCCCGCACAACAGCAATCGCCTGTACTACGGATCTGAGCGACTGTTCCGCTCAGACGACCGGGGCGAGAGCTGGGTTGCTGTGAGTGGTGACCTGACACGTCAACTGGACCGCAACACGCTCGAGGTCATGGGTCGGGTCTGGAGTGTCGACGCAATCGCCAAAAACGTATCCACGTCCATGTATGGCAGCATGATCGCCCTCGACGAGAGTCCGCTGGTGGAGGGACTGCTCTATGTCGGGACTGATGACGGTTTGATCCAGGTCAGTGAGGATGGCGGGCAGAGCTGGCGGAAACAAGGCTCGTTCAAAGGCGTACCCGATATGTCACTGGTTGAAGACATCATTGCATCCCATCATGACGCGAACGTTGCTTATGCGGTTTTCGATAACCACAAACGCGGCGACCACAAACCCTATGTACTGAAAACCAGCGACCGTGGGAACAGCTGGTCATTAATGACAGGAGGCTTGCCGGAACGTGGGACTGCGCACACGATCATTGAGGACCATGTAGACCCTTCGCTGTTGTTTGTTGGGACGGAATTCGGTCTGTTCTTCAGTAATGATGGGGCAAAAAACTGGCTGGAGTTGACTGCCTTACCCACGATCGCCGTGCGTGATCTGGAGATTCAGCGCCGTGAGGGTGACCTCGTGGTGTCGACCTTCGGCCGCGGCTTTTACATCCTCGATGATTATTCACCACTGCGCACATCCAGTCAGCAGCTGGATTCCGGGGCGACCCTGTTTTCTGCCCGGGATACCTGGCTGTATAACCCAGACAACCGCAGAGGCTGGGGTGGAAAGGGTGATTGGGGCAAGGATCGTTATGCCGCTGATAACCCGCCTTACGGTGCCGTGTTCGCGTATTACCTGGCTGAAGACTTACAGGCTCTGAAGGCGCAACGAAGGGAAGAGGAAAGCGAGCGGGCGGAGAAGGGTGATGACAATCCTTACCCGAGCTGGGATCAACTCAGGCGTGAAGACCGCGAAGAGGCCCCGTCGGTTACGCTGACGATCAGCGATTCAGCTGGAAACGTGGTCAGAAGAATTGATGGTCCGGCCGGCAAGGGCTTTCACCGGGTTGCCTGGGATATGCGCTATCCAGCGCCGGATCCTGTGGACCTGGATCCGAGAACCGACTTCGCACCCTGGGAAGGAGTGCCGCAGGGACCAATGGTGCTTCCAGGACAATACAGTGTGACGCTGTCCAAACGCGTAGAGGGGGCACTGGAAGAGATTTCAGGCTCACAGACCTTTAATATGAAGGCGTTGTTCAGCGGCGGACTGGTCGCAGAAAATCGTGAAGCTGTCCTGCAGTTCGAGCAGCAAACCGCAGAACTATATCGCGCTGTAATGGGCGCAAACCGTGCGGCGGGCGAAATCGAAGACCGAATCGCTCACCTCGTTGCAGCCGTGCTGGAAACGCCTTCGGCAACGGAACAGCAGGCCCAGGCAGTGCGGGCTCTGAATACGCGTATGCAGGATCTGCAGGTCAGGCTGTCCGGTGACGATACGGTCTCCAGCCGTGCGGAACCGGTTCCGCTTTCCCTCACCAACCGGGTTGGACGCATTGCCGGTGGCAGTTGGGGATCGCAGTCAGCAGTTACGGGTAACTACCGGGCGTCTTTTGATGTGGCTGCTGCGGAGTTCCCGGCGATACTGTCAGAGATGGAATCCATTTCCACGGACCTGGAGCGTCTCGAAACAGAGTTGGAGGCTGCAGGTGCACCCTGGACCCCCACCCGTTTACCCAAGTGGTCTCCGAAGTAAAAAGGGGAGCCTGAAGGCGTTACGCCACCGGGTGCCCTGTTATTGGGTGGCCTTAACGAAAAAACCCCGCCATAGCGGGGTTTTTTTGATTGTTTGGTAAAAATTACTGACTGGGTTTGCTCGCCTTTTCCAACCGCTCACGCAGGTCCTTAGCCCATCTTTCCAGCATGCGGCGGGCATCGGCCCGGTTGCTGACACTGGTCGTCCATTGGTAATAACCACGGCGGGGTGATTCCTGGCGGTTGCTGGTGGCTGCGATGAGGTCTCCGGTGACGGAATCATAGATTTCGAGCTTGAGGGTCATTCGCCCCGCTTGCTCCGTATACGACTGCGTAATCCCAGGCGACCTGGTGTCGGGTGCATTAACATCGAGATCGACGATGCGTGGCGTGATTCGCATCACGTCGCCGGCACTTTCAGTGGTGATATCGTAATCACCTTTCTCGCTTAGTTCCTTGGAAAATACCTCGTCGAACAACTCCGAAAGATCGGCTTTGATTCGCTCCATGTCTTCGGCTCTGACCTTAAATGGGCGACCGCGATTCTGATCACGCATCCAGTTTTTCTTGAAAGCGACGGTAGCCTTGTCCAGTTTAATTCTCGAGTAAGTGCTCCAGTCAACACCGGGCTCAGCGTAAATCTCTCCGCGGCGGTCTTTTTCGACCAGTTCCAGGCCATCCAGTGAGACTTCAGGAACCTCGGAATCGGCAATAGCCGCGGCGGGTACCGCGGCCATGCCGGCGATCAGGATACTGCTCAAAAGCGTTTTCTGCATCATTGAATCGTCCCGTTTCGGTAATGGAATCATTTCCTATGATAACAAAAGACCCTGATGGTTCGATTATGCTTGCAAGTGTTTCAGCATGGTTTCCGCGTCGCTCACCTCAAATGGGTCAGTCGGGCAGTTGTCGCATTTTCCGGGCTCGGAAAAGAGGGCGGTTACCTGGCCGTCTTCTACCAGCATGGAGTATCTCCACGAGCGGTCGCCAAATCCAAGGTTGTCTTTGCGTACAAGCATACCCATCAGGCGGGAAAATTCGCCGCTTCCGTCCGGCAACAGCTTCACGTTTTCAACGCCCTGGTGTATGCCCCACTGGAACATGGTGAAGGCGTCGTTGACGCTGAGGCAATAAACGTCGTCTACGCCCTGGGTCTTGAATTCCTCGAAATGCTTTTCGTAACCCGGCAAATGAGTGCTGGAACAGGTTGGTGTAAACGCTCCGGGCAAGGCAAAAACAATCACTTTCCTGCCGCTGAAGATTTCATCGGATGTTACGTCCTGCCAGCGGAAGGGGTTGGGGCCTTCCACGGTCTCATCCCGAACCCGGGTTTTAAAGGTCACTGCGGGTACTTTCATGTCTGTATTTTGAGTCATTTTGGTCGTCCTCTTTTGAATGATGACGGAATGATAAGCGTTGTTTATGTATTTATGAAATCGATTGAAGTTATGGGTGCGATAGTTAAACGCAATGACTCGTGTTGTGCAGATCCTTTTCTCTGTTACATTAGTGTCCGGGCACAGAAAGAGGGAGATTCAATCGACAATGAGCCTGTCGATCAAGCCACCGCGGCTTAGCGAAGACGCACTTGCGCGCATACTTGAAGTTACCAGAAAGCTGGCGCAGCCCTATGACCTTCTGCACATGTTGACTGAGGTCGTCGAGGCAAGTGAATCCGTGCTTGGTGCGGATAAGGGTACTCTGTGGTTATATGACTCCACGTCGGATGATCTCACCATGAAGGTTCCTTCGTTCAAGCCTGCTCCCCGTATGGTTTCCGGTGAGGGCCTGGTAGGTGAGTGCCTTGCCACCCGCGAAATTATCAATGTTCCCAACGCCTATTCGGATCCGAGGTTCAGTCGGGCAGTGGACAATATTACGGGGTACAAGACCCAGTCCGTACTGAATGTGCCGCTGCTGGGTTGGGAAAAGCAGCCGGTTGGCGTGCTGCAACTGCTGAACAAGAATATGGGGGTGTTTGACCGGAAGGACGAATTACTCGCGGCAACACTTGCGGCACAGTGCGCTGTCGCTGTGCAACGCACCCAGTTGACTGAGGCACTTTTGCTCAAGGAACGGCTGGACGAGGAAGTCGCCCTGGCCCGCGAAATCCAGATCAGCACCTTACCCACCGTGATGCCGGTTGTGCCCGGCTATGATCTGCACGGCCATTTTGAGCCGGCTGGCCATGCCGGTGGTGACCTTTATGACCTGGTAATGCTGGATGGGCAGTTGTTCATTTTGCTGGGTGACGCCACGGGGCACGGTTTTGGTCCTTCGCTGTCCGCCACCCAGATGCAAGCCATGTTGCGCGTGGCATTTCGCTGCGGTGCTGATCTCGATGAGGCCTACCTCCATGTTAACAATCAGTTGGCTGAAGACCTGCCGGATGACCGCTTCATCACCGCGTTCATGGGGTTCCTTGATACGGGTAAAAATGAAATTCGTTATCACTCCGGGGGGCAGGGGCCCATTTTACACTTCAGGGCAGCTGATGAACGCTGTGAGTGGTATCGTCCCACTTCATTTCCCGTCGGCATTATGGACCTTGAGACTGCCGGGTCGTCGAGGTTGCTGCACATGGAGCCTGGTGACGTCCTGGTGCTGCTCTCAGATGGTATTTACGAATATGAAAGCAAGCAGGGTGTGCAATTTGGCGAAGACCGGGTAGCCCGTTTGTTGAAGTATCATCACCGTCTGCCTATGGTTGAGTTAAGCAAGCAGATTATGGCCGCTACCCTGGAGCACGGTGAGGGGACCTGTCAAAAAGACGATATCACCCTGGTTTTGGTCAGGCGCTTACCCGAGGAGAGTTGATGAAAAACAGATACGGAAGGAGTTTTGATAACATTCAGGAAATTGTCTCTGATACCGAGCGGTTCTTCGCTGAAGCACGTATCGATGACTCTCTACGGATGAAAGTAGATCTGTCGGTTGAAGAACTGTTCGTTAATATGGTCAGCTACAACACGGAGACGGACCAGGACATCCTGATCGAAATGCGCTGCCTCGAAAGGGGTATCGAAGTCAGCCTGACCGATTTCGACGTCGAAAGATTCGACCCGACGCTGGCTGCAGATGTAGATATCGATGCGCCGTTGTCAGAGAGGACGCCCGGTGGCCTGGGGCTCTACCTGGTGTTGAAAATGGCGGACTCGATTCATTATCAATACAAGGATCGGATAAGCAAAATTACGTTTACCAATAATGTACAAGAAGGTGACTGAACGGAATGTTTGAAATTAACATCAAGGAAAGTGGTGAAGTTACTGTCGGCGGCCGTCTGGATGCGGCGCAGGCGACCAGAGCCCAGGAAGTACTCGACGGAGTGGACGGGCGCTGTGTACTCGACATGTCGGCACTGGAGTATATTTCCAGTGCGGGGCTGGGCGTGCTGCTGCGAACGCATAAGCGCCTCATGGGCGGAGACGAAGGCTTGGAATTAATCAATGTGAACAAGCATATAGCAGATATTTTTCGCTATTCAGGATTCGACAAGCTATTCGTGATCAAGACAATATGAATTTATTACCAACTTTTTTCCCGACGGACTGTAGTTATGGGTAATAACCGGGACTTTGCTCTGGTTGAAAGATGCCAAAGCGGTGACCGGCGGGCACTCGAAGAATTGCTCGGGTACTACCAAAAGCCTGTTTATAACGCTGCTTACCGGATTCTGGGAAATCCGGATGATGCTGCCGATACAACACAGGTGGTGTTCATGAAAGCTTTTGAGCGCCTGGGTCAGTACGACCCGAAGTACAAATTTTTTAGTTGGATTTACCGAATTGCAGTTAATGAGTCCATCAATTTACTGAAGCGGGTAAGAAATCAGCAACCACTGGATGATACAGAGGTGACTGGAACCCGCGGCCCGGAAGCCTCCGTCGAGGCTGGCGATATTTCCCGGGAGATCCAGGAAGAATTGATGGGCCTGAAGGAGGACTACCGCACCGTGGTTGTTTTACGTCATTTTTCTGAATGCAGTTATCGCCAGATTAGCGAGATTCTGCAGATTCCGGAAAAAACTGTGAAATCACGGCTCTACTCGGCTCGGCAGTTGATGAAAGAATCGCTGCAGGCCCGGGGCGTGGTGTAGAAGGGATATTGTCGATGATAGATGAACGCACAATACAGCTGCTAAATGCCGATATCGATGCCGATATCAACGGTGGGCTCGAACCATCGGAGCGTGAAGAGCTGGAGAAAATTCTGGATCAGTCGGCTGAGGCCCGTGCCATGCGTGCGGAACTGCTCCGACTGAACAACTTGCTGGATGGATTGCCGGAGCAGGAACCACCGGCCGGTCTTTCGCGGGAGATTCTGAACAAAATTACACTGCCGGGAGAGAAAGCTTCTTTTTTCCTGTCCCGTCTGTTTGCTTCATTTCAGCCAGCTGCTACCGGGATCGCTTTTGCGGCAGGTCTGTTGCTAACGGTCGGGTACTACGAAATGTCGCCAAACCATGGTGCCTCTTCAGATAGTGCAAGCATGGTTGGAACCATGCTGGCGGGGCAAACCGGTGGTATGAATTTATTGGAAAACAATCTTCAGTTCTCGGGAGATGATTTTTCAGGAACGGTTTCATTGATTGAAAACGATGGACTTTACGTACTGAATTTTGAACTGGATTCTGTAGACCAGAAGCAGGTCAAAGTAGGCTTGGCTAGTACAGGCCTTTCGTTTGGAGGCTTTGCGGAGACATCAGGGGATTCGAACGATGTTGTTGGCGCGGTTATGATTACGGGGGGAGTTGTGCGCGTGGTAAGCCAGGGAAGGAAGCAGTTCTCGGTATTCCTTCGTGAAAACAGCCCTGAACAGGCCGTTTCAGCGGAGTTGATTACCATCGATTTTTCTAACGACGATGGCCGCCTGGATAATGGTGGTTTTGGATCTTAGAAAATTTTTCCGGGTAGCCCACCAACTTTTTATTGGGTCCGGAGTAGTTTAGTTAATGCTGCCAGCCGGGAATATTCGGGAACGCAGATTTACTAATAAAGTTTCGACGAGGAGAGACAAATGAATTTCAACCAGTCAGGAAGTGCGAAGGTATGGTTGCTGGTAGCCGCTTTAGCGGTAGCAGCCGGCGCCATTATGTTCTTTAACAAAGGTATGTCCCCAAGTGCTGAACACACTGTGGGCACTATCGTTCCCGCTCAGCGCTATAAAAGTGAGCAGATCAGCGATCAGGATGTGGTTTTGGGCAGTGACTCAGGATCAGCTTCTGGTTCCGTAAATCCTGCTTATGTCCAGGCCGCGGACGCAGCCAATGCTGCTAATTCAGCCAACGCAGCTAATGCAGCTAACGCAGCGATGAACGCCAACGCAGCCAATGCAGCTAACTCAGCGATGAACGCTAACGCAGCCAATGCAGCTAACTCAGCTAATGCAGCGATGAACGCTAACGCAGCCAATGCAGCGAACTCAGCTAATGCAGCGATGAACGCTAACGCAGCCAATG
>RCNC010002541.1_pt1 | contig 12176 bp, 14 predicted proteins | sample 2041301 | NCBI WGS metagenome assembly RCNC01 (sample SAMN09708231, study PRJNA481090) | Marine sediment metagenome, whole genome shotgun sequencing project. | biome: marine sediment; feature: ocean; material: sediment; isolation source: Sewage treatment plant 13A marine sediment (STP13A) ... | reverse complement strand
GGACGAACTTCGAGAAAAATTTGTCGTACCGATGACGATCGCGCCCGGAATAGAATTTCGTCGAGCAATTTCTCTCCGTAGCCCATTGAACGATAAGTTGGATGAATACAAATATTCAGGATATGCGCCTCTCCGGCAGCAACGGACAAGATACTGTAACCGACAACCTCAGCGTCACGTTCTAATGCGACACATTGATAACCGGCAAGCAGACAATCACGAAACACACCATGACTCCACGGAAACTCATAACTTTGCCGCTCAATATTCGACACTATCGATAAGTCCTCATGGTTCATCGAGCGTATGAATATCTGCGCTTCACGAATTGGCGTAATCATGCAGCACGCCCCGCCGCAACATCCATCGCCAGACAAATATCCTGCCACGCCTTGCGCTTCTGCGTCGGACTGCGCAAGAGATACGCGGGATGATACGTAACAACCATGGGCGTCTCGCCGAGGTGATGCAACTGCCCGCGCAACCTGCTAACTGGCGTATCTGTGTCAAGCAACTGCTGCGCAGCAACTCGACCGACAGCCAGGATGATTTTCGGCTGAATCAACTCGATTTGCCGTTCCAGATAACGGCGACATGCCGCGGATTCCTCCACCTCAGGATCGCGGTTATTCGGAGGACGACATTTAAGGATATTAGCGATGAATACCTGTCCGCGTTCCTGACCGGCAGCACGCAGCATTTCCGTGAGTAATTGCCCGGCTCGACCGACAAATGGCTCTCCACGTCGCTCTTCTTCGGCGCCTGGCGCCTCGCCAACAATCAACCAATCGGCACTCTCATTACCAACACCGAAAACAGTTTGTGTACGACTGGCGTGCAAAGGACAGCGAGTACATTCCGCTACGGTGGTGCGCAACTCCGGCCAATCCATTGCGCCAACACTTTCACTCTCGACGGCGGCGACCGCAGCGGGTTCCGGCTGGTCGCTGGGCACCCAGACATCAATTCCGAGTGCCTGAAGATAGGCACGGCGCTGATGTTCTGTCTGGATCACTTGGAATTTCCTTGCAGGCGTATGCTCGCTAGTCTGCCACGGCGCATGCCGCATTTCACTTAGCTGTGCAGTAATTTAGCGATCAGGTCAGATCCTGCAACCACGATCTGGCCTGGCTCAACCAGTACGCTACTTGAAATTGGCAAATGAACCTCCGCGTACCGCGTCAGCCGCAGAAAAGCGCAGCGTTTGCCCTGCCCGACTCGCTCACCGAATTGCACGATCGCCCGCGGCGCAAGGCCCAGACGATAATCCTTAAACTGCAATACAACGTCATCACCCTCGTCCGTCTGTACCCACAGCGCGTTGGTCTCGTAGTCGACCGCCTGCTCGGCGGCGACAGAGCGCAGATCCATAATCTTGCCCTCGACCGGCGAGCGCGCAGTGTAGGTCCCGAAGCTATCGATCTCTATGCGAATTCGATGTGCTTGGCCCTGCAGGACACCTGTCTCCGCCCGATCTACCGAGACTACCTTGCCATCAACCGGACTAACCACGCCCAATGGGGCAGATGGGAGCAAGCGCCGTGGATCGCGAAACAACAGGACCAGAGCGACCAACAGCAGGCCAGCAAACACCACAAATACGATATCCAGATAACGCACCGCCGCGATGCAAGCGGCAGCCGCAAGCAGCAGAAATGGAATACCTTCCTGTGCAACGAACGGGTTTCTTCTTCCTTCCACGGGCAACAGCCTGATCCAAACAGCCGCGACGATCCCCTGCTTTGCCGTAGCTGTCAATACGGTGAGGCCACATAAGCCACAATTTGAGCAATTAATGCTCTAGAATTCGCGGCTTACAGTTTCCGCAACAGCGATCAGGGTAAGTAACTCATGCGATTTTCCGAATTTGGTCTGACGACACTCAAAGAGGTTCCTGCCGAGGCGGAAATCGTCAGTCATCAGTTAATGCTGCGAGCCGGGTTGATTCGTCGGCTGGCATCAGGATTGTTCACCTGGATGCCGATTGGCGTTCGAGTGCTGCGCAAGATCGAAGCTATCGTGCGCGAAGAAATGGACCGCGCCGGCGCGCACGAGTTGCTGATGCCTTCAGTACATCCTGCGGAACTCTGGCAGGAAACCGGTCGTTGGGACAAATACGGGCCGCTGTTGCTGCGCATGACGGACCGCCACGACCGCGAGTTCTGCTACGGACCGACGCATGAAGAAGTCATTACGGATATCGCGCGCCGTGAACTTCGCAGCTACAAGCAACTGCCGATCAACTTTTACCAGGTGCAAACCAAGTTTCGCGATGAGATTCGCCCGCGCTTTGGGGTCATGCGGTCTCGCGAATTCATCATGAAGGACGCATATTCTTTCGATATCGACGAAGCTGGCCTCGAAGAGTCCTACCAAAAAATGCACGCTGCCTACACCGCAATATTTACCCGGCTGGGCCTCGATTTCCGAGTCGTTTGGGCGGATAGCGGCGACATTGGCGGCAATAAGTCACAAGAATTTCACGTGATCGCTGATTCCGGCGAAGATGCGATCGCTTACAGTGACGAAGACGATTTCGCCTCAAATATCGAGACCGCTGCGACCTTGCCGTCAGCAGCTGCTCGCGCTGCAGCGCAGCAAACGATGGAGAAGATCCCAACGCCGGGAATTCGAACCATCGACGACCTCTGCAAGCGGTTGAAAGTTGCCGCAACAGAAACGATCAAGACCTTGATCGTCGAAGGCGACACCGGTCCTGTTGCTCTGATTTTACGCGGCGACCACCAGCTCAATACGGTCAAGGCCCAAAAAATCGAAGGTGTAGCCTCGCCTCTGACCATGGCTGATGCCGACGCCATCAAGCAAGCCACAGGCAGCGAGCCGGGCTCGCTCGGCCCCGTCGGTATCAAACTTCCGGTCTTTTTCGACCATGCTGTCGGCAATATGGCTGACTTTAGTTGTGGCGCGAACGAAGTCGAACAGCACTTTACCGGGGTCAACTTCGGTCGTGACTTGCCAGAACCGGAAACCGTGGATCTTCGAAATGTCGTCGCAGGCGACCCGGTACCCGGTGGCACCAGCACCTTAAAGATCGCACGTGGTATCGAAGTTGGGCATATCTTCCAGCTGGGCACCAAGTACAGCGACGCTATGGGGGCAACGGTCCAGGACCAGGATGGTAAGGACAAGAAAATGCTGATGGGTTGCTACGGCATTGGCATCACCCGCATTGTTGGGGCGGCCATTGAGCAAAATCACGATGCCAATGGCATCATCTGGCCGGAGCCAATCGCGCCTTTCGACGTTGTATTGGTGCCTATCAATCTGCAGCGCTCAGAAATCGTGCGCGAAGCCGCTGAGGAGCTCTACGCTGAATTGCAAAGCATGGGTCTCGATGTCCTGTATGACGATCGCGACGTACGGCCCGGCGTCAAGTTTGCGGATGCAGAGTTGATCGGCATTCCGCACCGAATTGTCATCGCGGAACGCGGGCTTGCTGCAGGGGAGCTCGAATATCGTCATCGGCGCGACGACGAAGCCCGTAGTCTGAAACGTGAACTTGCTCTCAAATTACTTCAAGAGTAACCGCTAACCTTATAATTCTATTATAGTATTCTTGACTTATGCAGATCGGACGCTTCATTTTAACGCTTTTCCTCGCTGTGGCAGTCCTTGCCCCGGCTGGCGCGTGGGCACAACAAACGCCGGACCCGGAGCTGCGTGAAGCTTTGCGCATTGCCGCGAACGCAGCGGACAGTTTTGATGATCGATTCGCTGCTGAAGTCTGGTTGGCCGATATGTCGCGGCGACTCGAACGTCAGGTCAAAGACCCTGACGAACGCATGCGAATATTGACGCGCGTTCACTATGAAGCCTCTATCGTTGACCTTGAGCCCGAATTGGTTCTCGCTGTAATCGAGGTCGAAAGTAATTTCGATACTTACGCCGTTTCCGTCGCCGGTGCACTCGGACTCATGCAGATCATGCCATTTTGGCGCGACGAAATTGGCCGGCCGGATGACAACCTTATTCACCTCGAGACCAATCTTCGCTACGGCTGCACCATCCTTAAGTTCTATCTGGACAAGGAGAACGGCGACTTACGGCGCGCTTTGGGTCGCTACAACGGCAGTCTCGGGCACCGGAAGTACCCGAACAAGGTTATCGAAAAACTCAGCGGCAAGTGGTTTCAGGGCTGATCGGCAGAACTAAGCCGCAAAGCGTCCAGCGCACTCGCTTTCGCATTAACGGCGTCACGGCGCGCCATATCGTACTGACGCTGGCTAATAAAACCCTCCGCGCTTTCCAGATAATCTATGGCTGCCCGCAGGTCGCCAGGTGCACGCTTATCTGCACCGGCCTCCTGCGCTACGGTAATTGCTTGCCGCGCGTCGCTCATCTCTTGCACGGGCGCGCTTTGGCAGCCGGCTATGGCCAGCAAGGCCGCGAGCGTCGTAACTCGTAGAAAATGTGACAAACGGGTAGTAAGCATTGTTATTCTAATAATCCGCAACCCAACCACGCTACCAATAGCGCGCCCACGCCGTCAAGGAAACCTGCAAATGCTTACGATTTATCACAACCCGCGTTGCTCAAAATCGCGTAAATCCTTGGAATTGCTCCAAACCTCCGGCGTTGAACTCGCAATCGTCGAATATCTAAAGGAAGCCCCGAATGCCGGTCGAATTCTAAGCATGGCCGGCTTTCTAAATGTCCCTGTGGCCGACTTGTTACGCCGCGGCGAGGACGAGTTCAAGAACGCGACCGACCTCCCGGAGCTTAGCGATAATCCCGCGCTCGCGGCATGGATCGAGTCCCACCCAAAAACTCTGGAACGGCCGATCGTTGTGGACGACGAAACTGACCGAGCTGTCATCGGCAGGCCGCCGGAGAACGTCCTGACACTGACCAAGAGCTGAGATTCATATGAGCGAAATACTGGTTTTATACTATTCCGTTAATGGTGGGACAGAAGCGTTGGCTCGCGAAGTCTGTATCGGCGTTGATTCCGTGTCTGGCATGGCATCGCGTTTGCGAACAGTTCCTGCCGTATCAACAGTCAGTGAGAACGTCGAGAGCGACATTCCTGATTCCGGACCGCCCTACGCTTCACCTACGGATCTGGCCGAATGCAGTGGCCTGGTCATGGGTAGTCCAACGCGATTTGGCAACATGGCTGCGGCGCTGAAGTATTTCCTGGACGGCACGGCGAGTGCATGGCTCTCAGGTGCAGCGAGTGGCAAGCCAGCCGGCCTGTTTACCTCGACGTCGTCGCTACATGGCGGTCAGGAAGTAACACTGTTAACGATGGCGATACCGTTGTTGCATCACGGCATGCTGATTAGCGGCATTCCTTATTCGGAAGAAGCGCTCGGCGCCACAACATCCGGAGGCACCCCCTACGGCGCCAGCCACGTATCGTGGGATCGGAAGGCGGATTCCTTGTCAGAACACGAGCGTGAACTTGCACGCGCGTTGGGCAAGCGCGTCGCGACCATCGCGCAGAAACTTAGCTGATCCGCTTTAGGGTTGTTGCAGCACTTCTTTGACGAACGGGATAGTGAGTCGGCGCTGCGCACGCAGGGCTTCGTCATCTAACTTATCCAGGACACCGTATAAGCTGGCCATATCTCTACGACTTCTGTTGAACAAGAACTGTGCCGTTTCATCCGGAAGATCAAGTCCACGCTGAGCAGCGCGCAATTGCAACGCCTGTTGCGTTTCAACATCACCCAGTGGCTGCACCTGAAATATGGGTAGCTGGCTAAGGCGACTTTCCAGATCGGCCAGTTTAAATCCCGCCGACCGAGGCGCTGCATTAGCCGTGATAATGAGTCGGCCTTCGGTCGCCAGCACCTGATTATAAAGTAGGAAAAGTGCGCGCTCCCAATCCGGATCGCCGGCGACCAGGTGAATATCGTCGATACACACCAAAGCGCGATTAGCCAACCCTTCAAGTATTTCCGGAGACGTGCCAGCAAGCATGCTCAAGGGAATATAGGTGGACTGATCCCCGGCCTCCTCGCACACCGCTTGCAACAAGTGCGTCTTGCCCGTGGCCGCGCCGCCCCATAACCAACAACCCGCGCCGTCCCCGCCAGCCGCAAGATTGCGCAAAGTACCCAGCAAGGTCTCATTGCCGGCTGCAAGGAAACTTGCGAATACCGCGTGATCCGCAAGGCGTAATGGCAAGGCCAGTTGGCTCATACTGCGATTTCGGAATGTTCTTTTAGATATCGGTCGTAGGCGAAGCGAACCAGTACCGACAAGACTGCGGCCGCCGGCAATGCCAGCAAAATGCCGAAGAATCCGAACAATTGCCCGCCCGCCGCGATCGCGAAAATTATAATGACCGGGTGCAGGCCGATACGATCGCCAACCAGCTTCGGCGTCAGGACAGAACCCTCCAAGAGTTGCGCGATAGTAAATGTGACAACGACACCGAGCATTAACCACAGAGGGTTCGGTTCGAGTGCTACGGTGAGTGCTGCCAAACCGATGCCAAATACGAATCCCAGATACGGTACAAAGCTAACCAGGCCCGATACAACACCGATCGCGATCGCATACTTTAGCCCTACCAAACTCAATCCTGTGGAATAGATTACTGTCAGGGCAAACATGACGAGCAGCTGACCGCGAAAAAATGCGCCGAGAACGTCGTCTGTCTCGCGAGCTAGTTGCAACACCGTCGTACGCTGCTTGAAAGGAATAAGCGCGCTGACGTGCGACAGGATTTTGTCCCAGTCACGCAGCAAATAAAACGTCAATATAGGGATAAGGAACAGGCTCAAGAACGCCGTAGCTACTGCGCCGCCCGACTTTGATACCGACATCAAAATACTCGCCGCCCAGGTGCCGGCCGTATCGCTGTAGCGCGCCAGGAAAGAGCCAACACCGACATCATCTCCCGCTTCGACATTCAGGAGGTTCATGATTTTCGGCAACCACACTTGCTCGACGCTAACGATAATGTCCGGTAACGCGGAGAACAGCGCCGAAATCTGCGATTGAATCAGGGGGCCCACCAGCAAGATCAGCAACGCCAGCACCAGGATCATAAGTAGAAAAACCGAAACCACGGCGAGTGTGCGCGGAAACTTCGCCCGTTCGAGCCGATCCGCCAAGGGGTCACAGATGTAAGCGAGCAAGGCTGCCGCAACAAATGGCGTCAGAACCGGCGCTAGCAGGTAAATAAGCCAGCCCACCAGAGCAACAGCGATCAACCAGTTAATACGTCGGTCCTCAGCCATAACTTAGGTCCCCGATCTGGCGCTACGAATCCAGGTTGATACGTAGTCATATCCACTTATGACCGCCGTTACCAGAACGGATGCGCCGAGTACCGTAATGGTGATGTCGTCTGGCCAGTCATAGCCTGCCTTCGCGATTACCAGCACTAAGAAGGTGAATTCGAGTGCGGTATTCAGTTTGCTGATTCGCGTCGGCTCACCATCGAGTCGGCGTACCAGATAGTGGTAAATGAAAGACCCTGCCACGATCACCACATCCCGAAAGATGACAATAAATGCGAGCCATACGGGAATATGCCCTAGATATGCCAGCGTTCCATACGACCATGCAATGAGTAATTTGTCGCCCGCTGGGTCCAGAAAAGCGCCTAGACGCGTATCCCAGTGGTATTTTTTCGCCAGATAGCCATCAATGCCGTCCGACAAACCTGCACCGAAAATAAGAGCCAGCGCCCAACCGAATTGTTCGTTCACGAACAACCACAAAATCGGCAAAATCAGAGCGATTCGCGAAATTGATATAGCGTTAGGTAACCAGCTTAAGGACATTGGATGTGTTGCTGCTTCTTGTTATTCAGGGCTGTAAAAAAAATTCAACGATGCATTCAACGTTGAATCCAGTGACTCTATCCGAATTCGGTCTCCGTCGAAGCCATTCTGCTCGATCAAGCCGCCGAACCGCAATGCCCTGCGCAATCGGTCCAGACCACCTATTGCCTCTACCCGGTATTGGATCCGATCCCCGACTACCTCGCTAATCACAAAGCTCTCGATGACGTTCGTCGCCGCTAGCAGGTCCTGAATTTCACCATAGGCTTCCACCGAGTCGATCCCCGACACATTGAGATCGACTATTTCCATGGATTCGTCGCCGCTGATGGCAAATTCGTCAGCCAGATGATCGGCGACGAGCCCGAGGACCATTTCCGGTTCGCCACTCCAGACGCGCTCTTCATCAGCGAAATAGTAATTCCAGCGATTGCGCTGATTTGAATCGGGTCGGATTCGCCCCACCAAAACGGAGTCTGCCTCGTAGCGCCCTGACGCAGCCAGCAGCTGCTCGTCAAAACCGCCCCATATGTCGCTAAAGGTCACATTCTGTTGATCTTCGGTATCCATCAAAGGGAATAGAACCGGCAGCCCACGACGTTCTGACATATCCAGGACTCGTTGCCGCAGCAGTCTATTGCGATCAATCGAGCGTCCCGAGTCACGGCTTTGATCAGGATCGCCGGCGGCGATAATCTCGCGATCGCCTTGCCCCCAATCTACGGCCAGCCATATCAATGTGACGGGTCGCTCGCTTGCCCACACCGTTTGTCCTGATTGTCGCAATACCTGTTCAATCGCCTCGCCGTCAAAAGAGACCCACAAGGTGTCGTCTTCACCAGGGCTATATTGCACCACATAGGAAGCCGGCCTCGGAAACAGCAGCTCGATCATTTCCGGATCTGAACTCAATTGCGCGCCGGAAACGCGCAATAGCACCGCCGCGAGCGCTGCCTTATAGGCCTCCTGGCGCGGGTCGCTCTGCTCTTCGTCAAGCGCAACCTGCGCTGTAAACAGCGTTGCAACTTCAACCGCCCTTGCCGTAGGTATGCTGGTAAAGGCAAGCGTCGATAGCAATAACGCCAGCGGCAAAGCCCGTAATTTCGGAATGCCTGATGATGTAAAAAAGTGCGAATTCAGCAAGGATGGTTTCCCAATCTGTGTCCAAGCTCTATTATATCGTCGATATTCGGGCGCCGCCCGCATCTGTTTTCCTAAGACCCCATTTCGAGAGCCCATGAGCAGCGAGCCACTAACCTATAAAGATGCCGGCGTTGATATCGAGGCCGGCAGCGAACTGGTTGAGCGTATCAAACCGATGGTGAAGCGAACCATGCGCCCGGAGGTCCTCGCGGGTCTTGGTGGTTTTGGTGGATTATTCGCGCTGCCGCCAGGCCGGTATCACGAACCCGTGCTCGTATCCGGCACTGACGGGGTCGGTACCAAGCTAATGATCGCGCAACAGTTGAATCGACACGACAGCATCGGCATTGATCTGGTTGCAATGTGTGTAAACGACATTCTGGTGCAAGGCGCAGAGCCGCTGTTCTTTCTTGACTATTTCGCCTGCGGCCAGCTTGACGTCGATACCGCGGCCGATGTTGTTGGCGGTATTGCCGAGGGTTGCGCGCAATCCGGCGCAGCACTAATCGGCGGCGAAACCGCGGAAATGCCAGATATGTATGCCCCCGGCGAGTACGATCTCGCGGGATTTTGCGTGGGTGCAGTCGAGCGAGCAGAAATGATTGATGGCTCAACTATCTCTGTCGGCGACGCACTGATCGGCCTCGCATCCAATGGCGTCCATTCGAACGGCTATTCCCTGGTTCGCAAGGTGCTCGCGTTAGCGCCTGATGACAAGATCGAGGGTCGTGACGTTAAAGACGTTCTTCTTGACCCGACGCGCATCTACGTTCAGCCCGTTCTCGAATTGATGCGGGCTGTCAAAGTGAAAGGTCTTGCGCATATCACGGGCGGTGGCATTAGCGAAAACCTTCCACGCGTGATCCCGGACGGTATGCATGCGGAAGTCGTGACTTCAAGCTGGCAGCCAGGCCCCGTGTTCGACTGGCTGGCCAAAACCGGGAATATTGAGACCCATGAAATGCGACGCACCTTCAACTGCGGTATCGGCATGGTCGCCGTTGTTGCAGCTGCTGATGTTGAGGCAACGCTGGAAGCCCTCAAAGCGACCGGCGAGGACGCGTGGCAGCTCGGCCAAATCGCCGCTGGCGACGGACAGGTTCATTATCTTTGAGCAATAGTCGCTGTCGCGTCGCAATCTTGATATCTGGATCAGGCAGCAATCTGCAGGCTTTCATCGATCAGCTTGCTGACGGCCGACTCGATCTTGATATTGTCGTTGTCCTGAGTAATAACCCTGATGCATACGGTCTGCAGCGCGCGGCTGCAGCGAATATTGCCAGTGTCTGTATTCAACACGCGGCGTTTGATGATCGAGAGTCTTTTGACCGCGCAATGGCAGCTGCACTTGACGAACAAAACGTAGATCTGCTGATCCTCGCCGGATTCATGCGTATTTTGAGTCCCTGGTTTGTAAAGCGCTACGACGGTCGAATTCTAAATATTCATCCGGCTTTGCTGCCCGCCTACCCGGGCCTGAATACCCACCAACGCGTGCTCGACGCGGGTGATGCGTGGCATGGCAGTACCGTGCATTTCGTCACTGAAGAACTCGATGGCGGACCACTTGTTTTGCAGGGGCGATTGCCGGTCAGGACAGATCAAAATGCAAAAGATCTGGCGGCGCGCGTACAAACGATTGAACATCAGATTTACCCTGACGCCGCCAGATTATTTGCAGAAGGCGAATTGCGATTTCACAACGGCAAAGCAATGCTAAACGGAGCGATACTCGACGAACCGCTTAGACGGGATTTCGAGTGACACCGATACCTGCTGCCGTGATTTTGGCTGCTCCGCTGTAGGCAAGCTTTTCCCGTCGCGCCAAATCTTAAGTAGCGACTTTGCTCTTCCATTTCGGCAAGAAAAGCGCGGCTATCAAAACGATGCCCACAGAGCCCGCGAGCAGAAGATACTGGACCGAAAATCCATAGCCACTGCGATGGCCCCAGGCAATAGCCGGCAGAACCAGCGCGCCTAAGCCGAGAGACAGTACGTATTCAACTGAAAACGCCCGCGCCCGCCAGTTTGGTGCGACAAAGTGACCGAGCAACCAGCTCGTGATTGGCACTTCCGCAAACATCAACAGCACCAATACCATGGCCACTGGTATTACGGCGCCGCCTTGTGTATTGGCAATCACATACAGCATCGCAATTTGTGGAATCAACAAGCTGATCAATATAGGCCGGGCGCCGTATCGATCGAGTAAATCTCCAACCGGCAGCTGTGCAAACGCCGCTACGCCAAACACCAGCGCCGTATAGCCGCCAATCTGTGACAAATCGATGTTGCTAAACAGCAGACGTTCGTCGAATAGTTTCGGCAGCGTCATCGTAACCGCATTGAAAACTGCGCCACCAAATATGGCGGCGACGATGACAACAACAAAAACGCGAATCTGCTTGCGTCGGCTGACCGCGGCAAACGCACCTTGCTTGTCCTTATGAGCACTTTGCGAGGGGTCTTTGCCGCGAAAATTCTGCAATGCGTAGGCAACGCCGACCCCTATCGCAACGCAACCCGGCACGATAAACGCACTGCGCCAGCCGAACTGCGCAGTAAGCAACCCGGTGACGAGAGCAGCTCCAGCGAGACCCATATTGCCGAAGACGCCGTTGACGGCGAGTGCTCGTCCAGGCCGGTCCGCGAGTTCGATAACGAGTGAAATTCCAACCGGATGATAGATGGCCGCAAACGCGCCGAGAAATGCCAGTCCCGTCGCGATACTGAATTCGCTTTGCGCCAGGCCAGTAAAAATGCTGGACACACCACAGCCGAGAAAGAAAATTGTAATTAATTTGCGTCGATCAACGTGATCGCCCAACCATCCGGCAGGCAAGGTCGCGACCGCAAACGCGACGTACATTGAGGTGCCCATTGCCAAGGCTTCGCCATAGCTCAAATTCCAATCGCTTTCGATGGCAATTACAGCGGTCGGAAAAACAAGCAGGAAGAAGTGGTCAAAGAAGTGAGCAAGATTCAGGTACATTAACCCGGTTTTCCGACTCATTTAAGTAACTCCGGGTTAGCGAATAAGGCTAGGCCTTGGGTAATGTAACGCCTTGCTGCCCTTGGTACTTACCGCCGCGATCCTTGTAAGACGTCTCGCACTCTTCATCCGACTCAAGAAACAGCATTTGTGCCACACCTTCGTTAGCGTAGATCTTGGCAGGTAACGTGGTTGTATTCGAAAACTCCAAGGTCACATGCCCTTCCCATTCTGGCTCCAGCGGCGTCACGTTGACGATAATGCCGCAACGCGCATAA
>RCNC010002540.1_pt1 | contig 12176 bp, 11 predicted proteins | sample 2041301 | NCBI WGS metagenome assembly RCNC01 (sample SAMN09708231, study PRJNA481090) | Marine sediment metagenome, whole genome shotgun sequencing project. | biome: marine sediment; feature: ocean; material: sediment; isolation source: Sewage treatment plant 13A marine sediment (STP13A) ... | reverse complement strand
ACTTTATTGGCGTTACCGAAAGTGAAGACTGGCGGGACTGGGAAAAGATAGGCGCGTGGGCTGAGAAAGTAAGCGGCCTAATTGATTAGGGTACTGAATAGAGAAAAACCTCATCCTCCTTCGCCCTCCGAATTACAGATTATGCGCACAAATAGCGTCCGTGCCAACGAGTGCTCTGGGAGTATGTCATCTGCCATATTTTGGGAATCGGACTTCTGGGATGAACGTTCATGATAACGGCTCGTCGAGCTTGGGAGGCCCGGCGCAGAATGACTTCCATATTTCGTCTCGACCTCGTAAGAAGATGAACCTCCCTGTGTTTCCAGATGTCTCTCCCCTGAATTCTCGGATTGCCCCTTTTCCCGTTTCATGTTTCGGAAAGCGCCTTCACTCGTCGAGCGGTTTCCATGTTTTACTATGATATTGATTCCTCGAAGTGCCAAGCGCGGGTTTTCCATAAGCTCTTGCTACACGAATTTCTCCTCCTCCCTGGATCTCTAAGACACGCAAGAGATATGTAAAATGAATTGTCTGGGACCAGCAAGTAATTCCTTATTACTAGTAGTGTTTACTTGACATAAGTTCGAATGTTTCGTTCAATGTTATCAATATCTCGCCAGTAGTCTCAATCGCACCTCGAGCCTCCAAAACACTACTGTTTTCCATCTATCCGTATACGCCGTTTGCTGTCTGCAAACGGCCCCTTGGAGGGTCTTATGATAGACGCCGATCGTTCCCCTGTGGCTGTTCATACAGACCAAACCGGTTTCAACAGTTGTAAGGTTGACTCTCGTTCCATCGATGAACTAGAGGACGAGATCGCCGAGCTTTGCACCCACATCGACGCGGCGACCTACCGGTTGCTTCGGGCCATCGCAGAATTCGACCGGCGGGAAGCATGGGGATGGGGATTCCAGTCGACCGCCCACTGGCTCACCTGGCGGGTTGGCATCAACATGGTGACTGCCAGGGAGAAGGTACGGGTGGCCCGGGCCCTCGAAGGTCTGCCTCAAATCAGTGAGACCTTCCGGCAGGGGAAGGTGAGCTACTCGAAAGTGAGGGCCATGACCAGGATCGCCACTCCCGAGAACGAGGGTTACTTGTTGTATATCTCTGAGAACGGTACGGCGAGCGATGTGGAGAGTCTGGTCAGGGCCTACCGACGGGCGTCCCGGGGGGAGGATTCGGAAGAGGCCAGGCGCCACAGGGAGGAGCGATACCTGGACATGTACACCGATGAGGATGGAATGGTGGTGATTCGGGGTAGGCTGCCTCAGGAGGTAGCAGCCCTTCTGGAGAAGGCCCTGGAGGCTGCAATGGATGCTCTGAGGGAGGAGAAGAAGGGGCAGCAGACGGAAGGTGACGATTCAGCGGAATCGTTCGAGGCGCCAAGGCCCGGAGAAAATGACGATTCAGCGGAATCGTTGGGTGAGGCAACACCGATACAGGGCCGGGGGATTCCCTCCTGCGCGGGGATGACACATGGGGACTTCTCCCAGAGACGAGCCGATGCTTTAGGGCTCTTGGCCGAGGCGGCACTGGGCCAGGGCTCGGGAAGAACAGAGCGAGGGGAACCGTATCAGGTCATGATTCACGTCGACGGCGACGTTTTGGCTGATCGATCCCATGAAGGCTGCTCTGAATTGGACAACGGAGAGGGGATTTCCGCGGAATCGTGTCGACGGTTGGCTTGTGACGCACCTCATGTTGCGGTTGTTCAAGACACAGAGGGGAATGTGCTGCACATCGGGCGTAAAGCCAGGAGGATTTCGAAGCCTCTCTGGCGGGCCCTCATCAGCCGGGACAGAACTTGCCGGTTTCCTGGCTGCGATAGAACCAAACACCTGCAGGCGCACCACATCGAGCACTGGGCCAAGGGAGGTGAGACGAATCCGGAGAATCTTGCCCTTCTATGCCGGGCCCACCACTGGGCGGTTCACGAGGGCGGCGTACGGGTGGAGGGACGGTCTCCTCAAGGACTCGTCTTCCACCGGCCGGACGGCAGCGTCCTGCCCATTTGCCCGATGCCCCCTCCGATCAACGGGGAGACCGGCCGGACCCTCAAGGAAACCAACCGAAGGCAGGGGCTCGAGATCACTGCGAAGACGGTCGACTGCTTCTGGGACGGTGAACGCATGGACTTACACATGGCCCTGGATGCTCTGTTGACATACGATGATGACCCAACCGATAAGAACTGACACGGGAGTGGGTCATGCTGTGAACTTCGGATCTTTCCAGAACGTATTGCCGGTGTTATGGGCCATACGCAGTACCCTCACGACCCCCCTGTATTGAATTACTCACAATTCAGAATTCCGTCCAGGTTTCCTTTTTTCCTGCGAAGAACGCCTCCGGGTCGTCGACCCACTGGCGTGGGTCCGTCGTTTCGTCTTCCACCACGGGGAGGATAATCCGCGAGGGATGTTCCCCGTCGTGCAGAATTTCATTTTCCGCCGGGACGAGGCTGGGAAGAAAGTGGGGATAATCGGTCACGGCCACATCTATCCGGATTTGATGGCCTGCCAGGAAGACATTGGATGTGGGCCAGATCTCGATCACGTATTCATAGGCCCGGCCGCTTTCGGGTGACGAAGGGGCCTGGTCCTCCGGATAGAGGAAGGGGTCGTAGCCGTCCTGGGTCCAATCCGGCCGAGCCGGGTCCGGCCGGTGAGAGGCGGCCAGCCATCCCGAGGTGATGTTACGAACCCGGCCATCCGGGAAGACGTCGTTCAGGTTGACGGTCCAGTGCACATCGCGCTGTTGCGCCCAGGGAATCAGTGGGGAGACGTCGATTCCGCTGGCGTCTCCCTGTTCGTACCAGATGGCAGGGGGGTCTTCGCAGGGGGCACCGAAATCGGAGCGGGCCCAGAGACGGAGCACGGCCGGCCCGGTCACTTCCACGTCCCGGTCCAGCCTGGCCGTAGAAAAGGTGAGCAGATGCGCCTCGTTCTCTCTTTCGTCCTCCGCGTATGGCACCTCGATGATCTCTCCTCCCCCCCAGCGGACAGCCGACCTGGACTTCTGTCCGGTGAAACGAGACGGATCCTGCATCGGGTCGTACGAGATGCTGCTGGGCACCGTGCTGCCGGGGAGAGCACCGCCCTCCCACATTTCCCAAGACCAGGAGAGGCTCCCGTTGTTCAAGGACTCGTTCTGGTCCTGCTCCTGTCTCTTCCCGGAGAGGTAGAGCGTCTCGTAGCGTGCACGGGAAAGGGGCCACTCCTTCTCCCGTCTCCATTGTTCCCTCCCGAGGACGTAGAGAATGACCGGCGCCGAGGGGTCCAGGATATCGTAGTTCCTGTAGTCCGGGTCTTCATCCGCCTTGAGGTGCCAGTCGAACCACCTCCTTTGGAGCAACTCCGAGGGCAACCCCTCCATGAAGGCCCCGCTCGTGTGGTACCAGGGGCCCACGATGATCCGCATCGGGCCCGCAGTGCCCCCTTCCCTCTCCCGTCTCTTCTTCTCCCGTGTGATCTCGGTGTAGTTCAGCATGCTGCCGCGGGTGAAGATCCCCCACCAGCCGGCGGTCGTCATGATCGGCATCTCGGCCATCTCTTGCCAGTAGGTCATGGGGGAACGTTCATCGAAGAACGGGCCGTCCGTCGTCTTGACGAGCCAGGAAAGGACTTCCGGTTCCTGCTCCCTGTGCTCTTCCAGGGCCTTCAAGCCGGACAGAACGTCTTCGAGCCAATGGCCGGGCCTGGGCGTGACAAACTGCGTGGGCGGCAAGAAGGACAGATCAAGGGTGAACCTCGCCCAGAAGAGCATGAACTCCTGTTCGAATATCCCGCCTTGAAAAAAGATGTCCCGATACGTGTCTGCGTGGATCACCCCTGGGAAGATCGCCTTCAGGTGGCGAGGCTTGCGGCCTGCCGCCAGGTAGGAGGTGATTCCCATGTAGCTCGGCCCGTACATGCCCACCTTGCCGTTGCTCCAGGGTTGCGCCGGGATCCAGTTGTCGATGATCCAGGCCACGTCGTCGATCTCCCTGGCGGACAGCGTCTCCCAGCCCCCTTCGGAGGATCCGCTGCCCATCACATCGAGGATGACCACGGCATAGCCGGTCGAAACGAGCGAATCGGGGGCGAGCATCCGAACGAATTCCCTTCTGTACGCAGTAGCGATCAGCAAGACAGGGAACCTCTCGTCCGAAACGGGGCGGACAACGTTCACATACAGCTTTCGCTGCTCCGGGTCATCGGGGCGCACGATGGGGAGTCCCTTTTCCTCAACCACGGGGTACGGTTCGTCCGGCTCGAATTGCGGGAGAGGGATCTTTACAGCCTTCGTAGAAAGGCCTCCATCTTCAAGGCCGTTCCCACAGGAATACAGGCACAACGCCCCCGCAAGGACTACAAGGACAAGGCCGATCCTCTTCTTCATCATCGGGACGCCTCCTCTGAGTTCAAATCGATGCTCCGGTGCAGGGCAGGAACATGGTAGTATCGATCCGTCGGTAATTTCAAGGAGAAGGGATGCTCATTCCAGATGAAATGGCCTGTCTTCCGGGATCGGGCTTGACCGACCCGACATCCTTGGCCTATGTTCCCTTCTTGTTCCGAGGGTGTCGATAAACGGAGTATCTCCACCTTTCCGTCATTCCTGCGAAGGCAGGAATCCATTGGCTTAAGGGTGCTCAGGGATCCCCGCTTTCGCGGGGATGACGGCAAACAGGTGTTTTTCGACACCCTCTTCCGAGGGAGGGAACAGGGGGGTCGAGATTGGCAGGCCACAGGTATCCGGCAAAGAAGACCAACTTCAGCGAGCGATTGCTGGAATGCAACGGGCTGCGCGAGGCCGGGTTCGACCGGTGGGCCTTCCATCCGGGCATGCTCTTCAGGGCCCGAGAGAAATGGTGGGGGGATAGAGGACCTCGTCCCAGCCCCCACGAGGGAATCGACCTGTGCCTGTACACAAATGAGCCGGGGCATCTACTCAAACTCGATGAATCTACACGCATTCCGGTGATGTTCGACGGGGAGGTCACCAAGATCGAGAAGGACTATCTCGGACAATCCGTTTACGTGGGCCATGGCACCGATGACGGGCACGGAAGAAGGCTCTGGACCATGTATGGACACATGAGGCCCTCGGACCACATCAAGCCGGGGGAGCGGGTCCGTCAGGGAGACATCATCGCGTCCCTCACGGAAGAAAGGGAGAAGACTACCGGTCCCCGCCCCCATCTTCATCTTACGATGGCATGGGTATCCCAGGAAAGGGCCTTTCGAGAGCTCAATTGGGAGACCCTGCACGACCCCGGAATTGCCATCCTGCTCGACCCTTTGAATGCCATGGACTGTCCCTATAGAATCTTGGATCCAGACGCTTCGCTCGAATCTTGCTAAGGGGGTGAAATGCAAATGAGGCCCGGTTCCGGCAAAGAGATGCCGTTCACTGCTATCCTGGGTTCCCTCTCCGATTTGCTTGGGCTCCGTCTCTCCCTCCCCCTACAAAGTCGCCCGGCGCAAATCTCCGAGGGAACCCAGGATAGCAGCGAGCAACGCAGGCTCTGCCGGGAATACATGGCCATGAATTGCTCCTCGCCTGTTAGTCGCTGAGGCGTGCTGTCGCAACCCCCTGGAGGACCTGCGTATTGACGGTACCTTCCAAGAACGAGATTAAGTTTCAAGGATGTTCCCCAGGCGTTATCGGCAGGATCACCGAGGCGCACGCCTTGTACTATCACGAGCACTGGGGCTTCGACGTCTCTTTCGAGACCCAAGTCGGCAGGGAGCTTTCGGAGTTCATGGCTGCCTTTCAGGAGGGCCGCGATGGGTTCTGGGCCGCTACGGCGGGTGGCCGATTCGCGGGCTCGGTGGCCATAGACGGCAGGGAGACCCCCGCGGAAGGGGTCCGTCTGCGCTGGTTCATCGTCGTCCCGGAACACCAGGGAACCGGCCTCGGGAAGGCCTTGCTCGGCCGGGCGGTCGATTTCTGCCGGCAAGAGGGCTGCCCCAGGGTCTATCTATGGACCTTCGAAGGGCTGGATGCCGCTCGTGCCCTCTACGAGGGTGAAGGGTTCCGGCTCTGCGAAGAGCACGGGGTCAACCAGTGGGGTCAGAGGATAACGGAACAGATGTTCGAGATCCGCTTTCAGAGATAGGCAAACATCACCCTTCGTAAAAAAGCAATCGACAGGGAGGATTGATGATGAAAAAGACACTCTTCATCCTTTGCCTGACCACGGCGGTCGGCCTTCTCTTCGCTGGCTGCCAAAAGGCATCCAAGGACTCAGAACTTCTTCGACACTACTCGATCGACAGCCTCGAGGGGGTGCTCACGAAAACCGGCATTGTCTTCGACGAGGAAATCACGGAGGACGGCAACGGGTCTATCCGAGTGAGGACAGACGAGCCCGGACAGGTGCCCTTGTTCGAGACGGGCGATATCGACGTGGAGAATTCGCGTTTGATCTATCAGGCAAAGGTCCGTACAGAGGGGGTGGAGGGCAAGGTCTATCTGGAGATGTGGTGCCGTTTCCCTGGAAAAGGAGAATTCTTTTCCCGTGCCTTGCAAGCCCCGCTGACGGGAAACTCGGACTGGACCAAGCAGGAGACCCCTTTCTTCCTCAAGAGTGGAGAAAACCCCGACAATGTGAAGCTGAATCTGGTCATCGAGGGAACGGGCACCGTCTGGATCGACGACATCCGTCTGATCAAAGGGCCCCTGAAATAATCGGTCTCCCCTCAGGGAGCCAGGGAAGGGAGGGTTGCCATGGCCCAACAAAAGTCACTGGTCGATCTGGACAAGGCGCACCTGATTCATCCCCTGACCCATCCAAGGCACTTCGAGTCCCATCATCCGCCGAGGATCATCGTGGAGGGCAAGGGGGTGATGATTCGGGATCTGGAGGGCCGGGAAATCGTGGACGGGTTCTCCGGGCTCTGGTGCGTGGCCGTGGGCCACAATCACCCGAAGATCATCGAGGCGGTCACGCGGCAGATGAACAAGCTGAGCTACTTCTCCTCTTTCCACGGGGTATCCACGCCTCCTTCCATCGAGCTTGCCGCGAAACTGACCGGCATGATCGATCCTTCCTACGACCTGACGCGCGCCTGGTTCACCTGCGGCGGCTCGGAGTCGAACGAGACGAACATAAAGATGGCGCGGCTGCACTGGGCCTTGCAAGGGAAGACCGAGAAGAACAAGATCATGTCGCGGAGGTTCTCCTACCACGGCATGGGGCTGGCCACCACGGCCGCCACGGGCATTTTCCCCTTCCACTTCAACATCGACCCGCTTCCCGAGGGCTTTATAAAGGTTTCAGCCCCGTACTGCTACCAGTGTGAATTCGACCAGGAGTACCCTGCGTGCGATCTTGCGTGCGTCAAGGAGATGGAGGAGACGATCGAGGAAGAGGGGCCGGAGACGATTGCCGCCTTCATGGCAGAGCCGATCATCGGCTCCGGCGGCGTGATCCCGCCACCGGCCGATTACTTCCCCCGCATACGCGAGATCTGCGACCGACACGATATTCTTCTGATCCTGGACGAGGTCATCACCGGCTTCGGCCGGACCGGAGCCATGTTCGCCCACGAACACTGGGGAGGCATTCGGCCCGACATGCTCAGCCTGGCCAAGGGCTTGAGCTCGGGCCACATCCCTCTCGGCGCCTGCGTCATGAGCGCGGACATCTACGACGGCATCGGTGAGCACCAGGACGAGAGGCTGCCCCTGATGCACGGATTCACTTACATGAACCACCCGGTCGGCTGTGCCGCAGGCCTGGCCAATATCGAGGTCATCGAGGAGGAAGGCCTGGTCGAAAGGGCTGTCGAGAATGGAGCCTATATGCTGGAACGCCTTCAGGCGCTCGCCCGCTACGATTCCGTGGGGGATGTGCGGGGCATGGGCATGCTGGCCGCTGTCGAGCTTGTCGCGGACAAGAAGAGCAAGATGCCAATCGAGCCGGAGAATTCGGCCCCGGAGATGCTGGTCGAGCTCTGCTGGGAGAAGGGCGTGTTCCTCCGGTCGTCCACGATGGAGACGGTCTGCATCGCCCCCGCCCTGATCGCCGACCGACCGACGATCGACCGGATCGTGGACACCCTGGATGCATCCATCCCTGAAATGGAAAAGAAGCTCTTGAAGTAGGAGGGTCTCCGTCATGGAAAGAAGATACCAGGGTGTATACCCGGTCGTTCTTACCCCTCTGACGACCGACGGTGCGATCGACGTGCCGGCATTGCAGAAGACCGTCGACTTCCTGATCGAGAAAGGCGTGCACGGCCTTCTGATCCTCGGGAGCAACGGTGAGTCCCCGTTCCTGACCGATGCGGAGAGACGACAGGTCATCACGGCAACCGCAGAGGCCTGCGGCGGGCGCGTACCGATCGTTGTCGGAACCACCTACATGGGCACGGACCAGACCCTCGAGCTCGGAGCGTTCGCCCGAGAGGCGGGCGCAGACGCCCTCCTCTCGGCCCTGCCCGTATACTACCCCCTGGAAGAGGATGATGTGTTCGACCACTATCGAATCCTCTCGGAACGGCTCGAGATGCCGATTCTCTACTACAATTTCCCCATGGCAACGCATCTGACCCTGTCTCCGGAACAGATTCACCGCCTCTCCACAATCCCGAACATACGAGGCGTGAAGGAATCGATCGCCGACCTGGCCGAGCTGGCCGGGCTGGTCGAACTGACACGGGACACAACCTTTGACGTCCACACCGGGACCTCCATCAACTTCTTCTTCGCCCTCCAGAGCGGCGCCCATGGGGTCATCTGCCCGCTGGCGAATCTGATCCCCGACACGCTCGTGTCCCTCTGGGACGCCTTTCACGAGGGGGACATGAAGAGGGCGGAGGAGATTCAGTTCAGCTTTCCAGAGCTCGTCACGATTTTCGCGAGCACCATGAGGCCCCATGCGGTGATGAAGGAGGCCATGAGGCTCCTCGGACACGACATGACCCCGGTCGTGAAGAGCCCCCTGCCCCAACTCACGGACGAACAGGCAAAGTTCGTCAGGGAGAACCTCGTCAAGGCAGGAATGATCGAAGGTTGACCCATGAAGGCATTGGTCTTCGACATGCATATCCCCCGGATGGCCGTGACAAGGCTGCTCGGAATCCTCTCCACCCGCGCCTACGTGGGGCGGTTGTCAACGTTCCGATATCGGGGAATATCCGATCCCGTCCTGCCCGCCGACGACTGGGTCCTGATCAGGACCCGATACTGCGGAATCTGCGGGAGCGACTACAAACAGGTCTTCATGGACGGGAACATCGACAACCCGATGACCTCGCTCATCAGCTTCCCGCAGGTCCTCGGACACGAGGTAGTCGGATTCGTCGAGAAGGTCGGCCCGGCAGTGAGGACTCGCAAGGTGGGGGACCGGGTCGTGTTGAACCCCTGGCTCTCCTGCGGCCCCCGGGGAATCGAGCCATTGTGCCCTTCCTGTGCCGAGGGCAACTTCTCCCGGTGTTACAACTTCCACCAGGGCATCCTCCCGCCGGGCATCCACACAGGCAACTCGAGCGCCGCAACGGGTGGGTTCGCCGAACTCGTGCCCGCCCACGAATCGATGTGCATCCCGATCCCGGAGGACATTTGTTTCGAGGAGGCTGTCCTGGCAGACCCCTACAGTGTGTCCCTGCACGCGATTCTGAACTTCCCGCCCCAGGAGAACGGGACGGTCCTGGTTTACGGCTGCGGGACGCTGGGGCTGCTGAGCATCGCAATCCTGAGGACCCTGTACCCGGACGTACGCGTCCTTGCCGTCTACCGTTTCGATCACCAGCGGGAGCTGGCCCTGCAATTCGGCGCAGAGGAGGCCATTGCCTGGCGCCCTCTCGAGAACCTCATCCCTGCGATCGCGTCCCTCACCGGTGCGGAGGTGCTCGAGCCCCAGCACGGGAAGCCCATGTTGAACGGAGGCGTGCAGGCCATCTACGATTCTGTCGGCAGTGCCGAAACCTTGGAGATCGGAGTGCGGGTTTGCGACTGGCGTGCGAAGATCGTGATCACGGGTGTGGCCACGCCCAGGCGGTTCGAATGGACCCCCCTGTATTTCAAAGAAATATCGCTTATCGGTTCGAACGCCTTCGGGCTCGAGACGTACAACGGAAAGAGAAGCCACGCGATCGAGATCTACTTCGAACTGATCAAGGCACGGGGCGTGGATGTCACCGCCATCCTGACGCACCGGTTCCGATTGGATCGGTATGCCGAGGCCCTGCTCGCCTGCCGCCACCAGGGGAAGAGCCGGGCCGTGAAGGTGTTGTTCGAATACCCGGATTGAACAACAGGGGTCAGGGATCAGGTGCCGGCGCGGGCTAGTTGTCGGCGAGATAACGCCTCAGTTCCTCCTTGATGAAGAATCGGCCCCTGTGCAGCCTTGATTTGATGGCGGCAGGGGTCGTGTTCAGGATCCTGCTCGTCTCCTTGATCGAGTATCCCTGAAGGTCGCGGAGAGAAAACACGCTCTGGTAGATCTTGGGCAGGCTGTCGACGATTTCCTGAATCTTTCCATACAGTTCCTTGACCATGAGGAGATCGTCCTGAGATCGTGCCTGTCCGTCGAACCGAAGCACATTCTCGTCCTGCCCCAAGAAGGGCCCCACACTCTCGAGGGAGACCATGGCCTTGGAGTGCCGCTGGCTGCGCCGTTTCATCAGGGCCGCATTCACGGTGATCCGATAGAGCCAGGTAGCGAGGGTTGAGCGCCCTTCGAACCGATCGATCTTCTGAACGGTTGTCATGTAGACATCCTGCAGAACCTCTTCCGCGTCAGGATGATTGTTGCAGATTCGGTACGCAACGGAGTAAAGCTTGTCGTGGTACTTTCGTTTGATGTACTGCAAGCCTTCCGGATCTCCCTGCTTCAGAAGGAGAAGCAAGGCTGCTTCCCCGATCGTGTCGCTGTTCGTTTCCGAAAAGCCATTTACCGGCAGAAAACCACCCATCTCTTTGGTGCGCGGCTCGGCTCGTTCCGTTCTTTCCGTTCTCATGGATTACCCCCCTTCAAACGTTGTGCCCCGGGTTGTCAAAATCAGCGGTTCTTGGGGCTGAAGGGTATAATATTCATTTCACCAGCGAAGTGAATCGGGTGAAGACTGTATATTCGGGGTAGGGAGGCTGTATTTCAGGGGTAGGACGGGAATTATCCCGGAGATTTACGATTCGTTCGCGTCTAAACCCAGCTCCGACAGGATCGACTCAACCAGGCCCAGGAGTTTCTGGCCGTTCGTGGTGCCCTTTGCGAGGAAGTAGTTGGCCCCGTATCGATAGGCCGCCTCCCGATATTCGGGCAGATCGTAGCTGGTGAGGATGACCACAACGATCTGAGGAAAATCCTGTTTTATCTGTCGGGTAAGCTCGAGACCGTTGTCGCCGGGGATATTGATGTCCATGAAGATGAGGTGGGGGGGGTGGGCTTCGATCTTGGACAGGACTTCGTTTCCCTCTTTGGCCTCGTCGACCTCCGCCTGGGGCAGCCGCCCTGTAAGAACCTCTTTGAGTGATTCTCGAAAATCCTGGTGGTCTTCGACGATCAGTATCCTAAACACGGCCACCTGAAGCAATCCCTTACAGATCGATAGTTTCCAGCTTCGTGGTTGCATATTGAATCGGGACCGGAGGACACAATCGGCCGATACGAATTCTACTTTACCGACGGGCCGCCGGCGTGGTAATTATGCTCTATGTTCTATTGGATGCATGATTAGACGATGTGTTCTCAAAATAGTTGCTCGAGGAGAATCGGTCCGTGGAAACCAAGAGTCGGATCGTGATCGCTGAAGACCACACAATACTCAGAGAGGGGTTGCGGGCGCTCCTGTCCTCGCATCCGGACCTCGAGGTCGTCGGCGAGGCGGTGGACGGACGGGAGGCAATCCGACGCGTGGAAGAGGCGGCACCGGACATCGTCCTGATTGACCTCTCGATGCCGAGGATGGACGGCATGGATGCCATCCGTGAGATCCGGAAGGGATCTCCGGAGACGAAGATCCTGGCCCTGACGGTTCACAAGGCCGAGGAATATGTCCTTTCGGCCCTTCAGGCAGGGGCGGACGGATACGCGTTGAAGGACGCCACCCATGCAGAACTCGTGACGGCGATTCGGAGCGTGCTGGCCGGGAAGCGATACCTGAGCCCGGGGGTCTCGGAACAGGTCATCGAAGGGTACCTGGCAGGGAAAAGGGGCGGAGAACCGAAGTCCACGTGGG
>RCNC010002539.1_pt1 | contig 12177 bp, 11 predicted proteins | sample 2041301 | NCBI WGS metagenome assembly RCNC01 (sample SAMN09708231, study PRJNA481090) | Marine sediment metagenome, whole genome shotgun sequencing project. | biome: marine sediment; feature: ocean; material: sediment; isolation source: Sewage treatment plant 13A marine sediment (STP13A) ... | reverse complement strand
AGGAAGATAAATTTTGGTAAAAGACATATTGTTATTTAAGAAATAAACAAAGAGATAATAAATTAATAAAAATAACCAAAGGCTAATAACTAAGAATTCGTTTTGCCGATAGGCAAAAAATGAATTTCGTGTTGACGGATCCGTTACTTCTTATGGGGAAAACGATTTTCTGGGAGGGTTTTTTAAAGATTTGATGTAGGGAAGATTCTATTTCGGAGCGTATGTACGACTCTTTTTTATGAGGTCTTCTTTTTTTATTTTCTGCGTTTGTTACTTATTTGGTGCTGTTTCTAACTATTGGGCATATCAGTTCCTGTCCGCGTAGGCAGATGTATTTTAGGTATTTGTAATTTGCCTTTTACTTGTAAATAATTGTTGCCATTTTGTTGGCGGGCCGCGGGCGTCAAAAAGTAAAACGGTGTTTAATCTGCCTTTTTTACAACTGGGACACTGGCGGTGCAAAAGCGGTTTTAGGAGTATTACAACAGCTAATTTTTTGGTGGACAATTTTGCTTGTAATTGGGGCAGTTTTTCCTTTTTCCAGCTGCTGCTCAAAATGCCATAGTGCCGTATTCGGGTAAATCCTTTAGGCAAAATATGTAGCCCAAAGCGCCTGATAAACTCTTGCGTAGATAGGGTTAAAGTTATTTTCTTGTCTTTGTGTCGGTAATCTTTGGCAGTAAAAGTTACCTGTCTTTTTTGTTGATCTATCTTGAGTATTCGGTGGTTGCTGATGGCTATTTTATGGGTGTATCTGCCCAGATATTCTATCACGTATTTTGGGTTGGCAAAAGGCTGCTTGGCAAACACCGCCCATTTCTTTTTAAATACTTGGTTGTAGGTCCCTTGCGGTATTTTAAGTTCGTTTTTTCTGAGTAAACCCACATACTTAGCTCTAAAAACGGGGCTCATGGCTTTTACATTAAACAGGTATTTGCCTTTGCTTTTTGCGCTTTTCCATTGACCAGATTTGCTCAGTCCGCCACCCGGCACAATGCAATGCAGGTGGGGATGCAAACTCAGATTTTGGCCCCAGGTATGCAGCACTGCTATCATGCCCATTTTGCCGCCCAGGTGTTTTGGGTTGGCACCAAATTGCTGCAATGTTTGCCAGGCTGCTGTAAAAAGGCTGCTGTAAATTATCTTTCCATGACTTAAGGCGAAGGCATTAAACTCGTGTGGCAGGGTAAAAACCACATGAAAATAAGGCACGTTTAATAGTTCCTTTTCGCGGGCCTTTATCCACTCTTCACGCTTGTGACCTTGGCATGTTGGGCAATGCCGATTGCGACAACTGTTGTAACTGATGTGTAGTTTTTGGCAACAGTCGCATTTATCAATATGCCCGCCCATGGCTGGGGTGCGGCATCTACGTATGGCTTGTAACGTACGAAAGTGCCACGAAGTTAAGCTCAGTTTTTGGAGCTTTTGTTGCTCTATTTCTAAAATATTGGCAACAGTATGTGGAGCGAGCATTAGCCGTAGAGCTTGTCTAGCGGACTAAATTTGGTGCATTTTGGTAGGCTGGCCACATGCAAATATGTAAGGGTCATTTCTATGTGGGCATGCCCCAAAAGCTCTTTGAGGCTTACAATATCTACACCATATTCTAACAGATGTGTAGCAAAACTGTGGCGCAACATGTGTGCTGTAATCTTTTTGTTACTACCTATTTTTGAGCGGTTTTCTTTGATTATCCAACGTATACCATTGGTGGTTAGTCCGCGCGGCACACCATCTTTTGTAACCTGAGAGTTAAATAAATAATCCTGTGGGTTTTCTGTTTCGATGTACCTTTTCAGCCCTCGAACAAGGTGTTTACTTAGTGGTACATAGCGGTCTGTCTTTCCTTTTTTCTTGGGAATAAAAACAGTTTTACGATCAAAGTCTACATCAGATAATTTGAGGTTGCAGAGTTCGTAACTGCGCAATCCACAGCCGTACAAAACGCCTAATATTAAGCGATGTTTGAGGTATTTTGGTGCGCTAAGAAGTCGTTTAACTTCGGCCTGACTTAGAACGATGGGTAGTTTTTGGTCTCGTTTTATCTGAGGTAAAGCCACACGTTTAACTTCCATACCCATCACTTTGTAGGCGGCTCGTAGTCCAAAAATGGTGTGTTTAAAGAAACTATCGGAAGGTGTTTTGTGCTGCTTTTGACAGAAATACAAGTAGTCTTCTATGGCTTCTACCGATAATTTTTCGGGACTTTCTTTGTAGTGCAAGGCCATATGTGCCAAGCACCGCAGGTAGTTGTTGAGCGTGCTTGCAGCTTTGCCGTTTATAGAAAAACTTTGGGTTAATTGGGCTTGAAGCTGGCTAAATCCTGCTACCTGAGCGTTGGCCTGCTGGGCAAGCGTTGGTGATTTTTTTTAAACATGAGCTATAGATTTTAAATTTACCTCAAGCTAAGAATTTTTGCTATTTTTATCCTAAACTAAAAAGCCTCCGACTGAAAGGAGGATTCGTTCAACACGGTGTATATTTCATTGCTTGTTCTGTGTGTACTCGAAAAACCCTAGCGGGGTTTTCGGATTTAGATTTCCGAGCATATAATTTAGCATCTTTTTCAGCTTTTGTCGCAGCTTTTATTTTAGCACATTTTATATTTATCAGTAGAGTTTTCCCAAATTTCATTTTTCTCAATATTTCTATTTAAAGCTCACATATTTTTATCACTTGCTGTATTTCGTTTAGTAACTTTCTCCAATTCTAATTTCATACGGCTCACCATTTACTTCACCTTGGGGAGTATCTATTTGTCGCCTTCGTTCAATTAAGGCGATATCCTTTAAGTACACTTTTGAACCATCTTCATATTCTTTAATTACCAAATCTTCAATACTTGACCATTCTATTTTAGTTGTTTGTTTATCTAGATAATTTGATATAATAGCTTCCACATGGGTAAAACCTATACCTCTAGCAAATAACCTCGGCTCATCTAATAATATAACTACACCTAATGGGGATGTTGCTCTTGAATCAGGAGAAAAAGAAACCCAGTAAGAGGCTGGAAATTCCATACTCTTAAACTCCTTATGGATTGTTTTGAATGCTCCAACATCCTCTATATTTAAAATGATATCATTAATATAGATTTTTGTTTCCATAAGAGATTTCAGGGTTCTTTGGCTTATTGATAATCTGAGTTTTGTGGCAACAGCATTGTTCCATTCGGTAGTGCTCACACCAATCTCAGAAAGTTTAGATTCTGCATCTTTATCCAAGACATACTCAAGTTCCGATATACTATAGGATGGTCTTAAAGGTACTTGGGGACGCTGGGGATTATCCGTCATAGACAGTTGCATAGTGGGGTTTCCAAAACTTTTAAGACTATTTAAAAGCGATGTACGGTGTTTGCCCTTCCATGCAAAAGATTTCGGTTCTATTTTCAATAGCAAGATGTTCTGAAAAACTGATTGAGCAAATTCATGCTCAACATCAGTGTTTACCATAAAAGTATTGATTTCATGGATATTATCTTTAGACGACCAATTTTCTTTCAACTTCTCAATTTCAAAATCTCTTATTTCTATCCGAGTTGATGGAATGAATGATGCAGTTACATATATAGGTCCGCTTTTTATAACAAGCATGCAGGCTATCGTAAAAAAGGAAAGCAATAGAAAAGCAAACGTTGAAAATAGGAACGTGGAATTAAAAGAAAAGGTATGTTTGTTTTTTAAATTGGAAACAAAACGTAACAATGATAAAGAAAAGAAGCCACAGGCCCAATGGGATAGTACTGTCAAAATTATAGGAACCAGAAAATAATTCAAATAGATCCAACTATTACCCAGTTGGATTGATTTTAGAAGCCCTTCAACCGAGTTCGAGTTGCCTGTGAATCCTATAAAGGCCTGTAAATTTTCTACAAAATAACCAGCCAATAGTAGTAGGGCAAAGAACAGCCAAATTCTTTTTTTTGATGTAAAAGGATAGGAGAAAACAATTGGGAGAAATAACAATACTGAAGCTATAATTGCATTTTTTATATTCCAAACTGCTGCTGGCCTCCAAAACTCAGGTAAATAATAGAAAATTGCCGTTCCGAAGAAGCCACCGATTAGAATAACTCCTAATGTAAAAGCAATATGTTCTTTCTTAGTTAATCTCAAAGACGTTAAGTTGGTTCAGAGATAGTCTTCAAATTTGAAATTGATTATATCTACAAACACTATTTTGTTGATTTATAAGGATATAAAAGTACAAAATTAATGTTTATTGTATCTCAGGCAATTGATTTTAAATAGGAAAGTCAAACCCTCTGCCTATGATTTAAAAGCACAACAAAGACGTTTAAATCACTTTGTAAAAGAATATAATCACATAAGACCTCACGAAGCTTTAGATATGGAAACACCAGCTGCGACATAATTCTTCTGGATATATTAGAAAATTCATCACTTTATAACAAACTCTCAAATCTAGATTTACGCTCAAATGAACTGGATACAAATAATTCTGAAATACTTGTGCATCTTCAATGTTTGGCAGCATCAACTAAATTAAACGAATTGATAAAATAACAAAGCTAATCGAACAGATTTCTGAAGGAGAGCTTACCAGCCTCCGCCTCCGCCACCTCCTCCGCCGCCGCCGGAAAAACCGCCACCACCAGATCCGCTACCACTACTTGATGGAGGTGTTGCAGAACTGCTAATGGAATTAGACAGTGATGAATTTAATGAATGATTAAAAGTCGAGAAGTTTCCAATATTTCCAGTATACCATATGGGTTGGTAATTTTTATCAATCATTGATTTGTCAATCAAGTTTTGAAATTTTTCTCCCCAAATATCTTCTGCTCCCAATACCAAGGCATATGGTAAAAGTTTTTCAAAAATATCTGGTGTTAAATCTGGTGGATTAAAGTGGGCAATTTGTTTTTCTTCTGCAGCACTCATATACATTTTAAATCCTTCAATTATGGACTTAAGTCTAAGTTTTTCTACAGCTGGTTTTCGAATTAAATATTGGTAAATCAAAAAGAATACAATATTTACAACGATAAATGAAAGAAATACCAATACATCATTGTCTCCTTCAAAATATTTTGAAGCAAGAAAAATAAATAGGAAAACATAAGCAATCATTGCCAAAATTGGAACTAGCCAAAATTTCAAATTGAAACCCTCATAAATTAAACGATGATGCTGTTTTTTTAATGATGCTTTAAATGCAATCACCGCACTTTCCACTTTTTTATCATATTTCCCTTCTAATATTAAAGTGGATGTCTCTGAAAATAATTTTGAAAGCAGTACGCTTTCTTCATTATTAATCATTCCAGAATCCTCCTTTACTTTATGAATTATAAATCGCTTGGTTTTGAACAATCCAAAAATATATTTTTCAACATCTTCTTCAATTTTAATATAGCCTTTAACCGCTAAATTTAATATAGAACCAGTAATTAAATCACCATAATAACGTTGCTTATCCATCATGCCTACAGATGCCGGTGTCATTTTTTCTGGTACGTCAAACTGCGGAAACACTGTTGGTTTTACAGGGTCAATACCAAATTTTAACCATGTAAATCCGTAATAAAACAAAAGTAAAAAACTCATTAAGCTACCCAAAATGAGAGCTCCAAACTTTTGAAAAAATGTTGGTGGTGGCGGCGGCGGCGGTCGATGTACCAGTCCTTTATTAAAACCTACTGATATAGTTAAGTTTTCTCCAGCACTTATGTTATCGACACTAAAACGAATACTTTTATCAGATAGAATTGTTGAACTACAATTTGCACTGTTACTACCATACCTTCCAGTATAACAAGAATTTTGAATAATTTTTCCGCCTGCTGGAAGTGTAATTTGACTTGAAACCTGATCAAAAGGTAAATCCCATTTAAAACCATTCACATTCCAGTAAATCTCATCGTAATTACCAAAAAACCCTATTTGACCGCTCATACGATAAGTAATCGTATAGTCATATTCCCCTTCATTTAAAAAAACGGATTTCTCTCCTACAAAAATGGTAATTTCACTGCTCCCGTTTTCAATGTGATATTTTGAAACTTTACCATCTTTTTCTACAGATAAAATTTTATAATCCAGTTTACTTTTATTACCCAAACTATCTATTCTTTCAATTGGAATAGTGCGCCTAATACCTCTTTTAAAAACAGTTCCAGTAGCATAAATTTTAATGGATTCTTTTACAGTAATTACGCTTGAAGTATCTACTTTAATATCTGAATGAAATGAAAGAACTCTTTCACTTTGCGAAAACAAAGAAAAAGAGCTCGTAATCAATAGTATAGTAAAAAAGAGTTGTTTCAACGCTTAAAATTTTACTTGTGGGTTTTGTTTTTCTACTTCATTATCAATTTCAAAAAATGCTGCTTTACTGAAATTAGTCATACCTGCTATAATGTTTGAAGGAAAAGAATCAATTAAAATGTTATAATCTCGAGTGGTTCCATTATAATACCTTCTTGATTTTTCAATGTCCGATTCTACAATAGACAATTCCTTTTGCAAGTTTAAAAAATTTTCATTTGCTTTTAGATCTGGATACTGCTCAGCTACTGCAAATAAGTTTAATAAAGATTTATTTAATTGATTCTCAGCAGTTTGTTGGCCTTCAACAGTAGTAGCATTTTGCGCTTGACTCCTCGCTTTTGTTACTTTTTCAAAGGTTTCTTTCTCATGACTTGCATAACCTTTTACCGTTTCTATTAAGTTTGGAATTAGATTATAACGTTTTTTTAATTGCACGTCTATTCCACTCCAAGCCTCCGCCACAAGTGTTTTTAATTTTACTAATCTATTATAAATTCCAACACCATAAAATGCTACCAATAATGCAAGACCAATTATAACATATAATATTATCATAGTATTTAATTATTTAAGTATTAAAGATATACCAAATATAATGAAAACACTTTTAAAAATTTAAAGGTTATGAAGCCTCATTCATGTGGGTAATTTTTTAATATTTTTACCCCTGCTAATGATATCTTACACTCGCTTATTTTAACCATTTGTCTAAAATGTTCTTGAATTTTAAAATCATTTATATCATTAGCTACTTAATTCTTCCATATATTAAATCCTTATTTTTGTCTTTATAAATACGACAGGACCAATAATAATATTATGGCTGAACAAAAAATGAAAACAGAAAAAATCCTTAAGACAATATTGATTTGGTTGCCTTCACTAATGATAATAGTATACTATATTCCAAATGCTTTTAATAAATTACTTGAGCCAAATCAAACGGGTAAAATCGTTGAAAATAGCGCTGTAATGATTACGGCCGGTGTTTTTTTATTAGTAGCAACTGCATTCTTTTTATACAACAAAACCATGCTGGTCGGAACATCTATGTTAGTTTTGTATATGATTTTTATAATATCAATTCATATGTACAAAGGGAAACCTGCTGAAGTTGTAGTTTTAATTCTTATCGCTACCGTATTTGCGTCATATATTAGAAAACCACAATTGTTTATTCAGAAACAAAATGATTAAACGCATATAAATAAACGATTTACTCACAAGCAACTGAGTTGATGATATCTTAAAATTGATTCCAATTGGTCTTTTTATTACTTAAAAAATATATGTTTGAAACAAAATAGAACAAAAGTTTTCATCAAATAAGTTCCCTATTCGGTTCCCTAGTTAATTTTGATAAATGCAACTTTTTAATTTGGAAGAATTAATAACTCAACTCTTCTGTTTTTTGCTCTGTTTTCTTCTGAATTGTTTTCAACTAATGGTTTAGATTCTCCCAATCCTTTTTCCACCCATTTAAAGGATGTGCTGTGGATTATTTTTTTTAGTTCTAAGCCAACACTTCTGGCGCGATCTAAAGACAGTTGTTTATTGGTTTCTGCGCTTCCTATATCATCTGTATGCCCTTCAACAATAATATTTCCTTTTTGGAGAACCATGATACTTTTGGCTAGCTCTTTAAGTGCAATTTTTCCTTCTGGTTTTAATTCTGATTTTCCTGTATCAAATAGTACCTGACTATCTAAATTTAAGCGTACTGCAGATCCAATAGCGGCAATGGCATCTACATCGGCTCCGGGAATACCGCTTTTGGTTTCTAAATCGGTTAAGCGAACATAGTAGTAAAGTGCATCGTGCTCAACAAAGTCATGTATATCAACTTCTGCAACACCACCAGAAATTTCACCAACACGGATCCATGTATTGCCATCTTTTGAAATCTCAAGATTGGTGGGTTCAATTTGCCCCAATTCAAAGATATATAGGTCGGGACCGTTAACATCTACCAAAGCGTTGTCTTCAAATTTCACCACTAACGTTCCTTTTAACCCCATACTGTGAGCATTCATAACTGAATTCATTCCAGTGGTATAAGCATCAGGTTCGCCTAAAGTATATGCTGCTGTTTTTAGATTGTCTGGATGCCAATAACTAATGATCTTATCGGCGAACGAAAGTTTACCAAGTGGTAAATACACTGCTTTATTTTTGTTTCCGAAGTAAGTCATGCCTACTTCATCGCCAAAGTAAAGGTCAGGATTTAGTCTCTTAAAGTTATTCTTCGCTTTTGTTGCTTCACTCTTTTTGGCTGACAATCTTTTTAAGGCTCTTTTAAATTCATTGCCTTGCATAACCGCGTATTTCTCTGTTATTTTATTTTCCACTGCCATTTTTTCCAAGTCCGTGTTTTCAATCAATTGTTGTAACTTGTCTACCTCTTCAGTGTTGTGTAAGTTGCTTTTTGCTTTTGCGAAAGCTCGGATCATGTCCATTTCTTCACCAGTCATTTTATCCTTTTTTGGAGTTTCTTTATTAGGATTATCTGCTTTGTCTTTTGTTTTATCGACTGTTTGTTGATCGATATCCAACACTTTAAAGCTATCTTGGCCTGTTATAGAATCTACTTTTTTTAATTTATCAATAGTGGCATTCACCCCAGATTCGGCATTTAGTTTTTCAAAAGCAGCGGTGAGGTCGTCCATGTTCCCACTTTGCCGTTTTTCGTACGCTTCTTTTTTTCCTTTTTCTAGATTTTCTCTTTGTTGAGCCTCTGCTATTAACCCTTCAATCATCCTAGCAATGGCAGTAGAATCAGAATTCATGCCCTCTATTGCCTTTAGCTTTTTTAAATAATCATTTTTGAGTTCTTCATTGCCACCAAGAGACTCTAAAAATTCTTCAGTGGTTTCTCCAAAGGTTTTTTGACCTTTGTTTCCTTCGCTAGAAGATTGAGTTGAAAAGGTTTCTTTTGGGACTTCAATTTTTGAATTATCTACTTCCTTTTTACATGAAATAAAGAATATTGATAAAATAATATATATGATGAAAAGTTTATTCATATTAGTCGTTTCTCTGGTATTGTGTCTTTGTGAAATCATAATACATATAACCAAATCTGTCATACCAATCTGGAATACCGTGTTTTGCCTCACAAGCATCAAGTTCGATTAAAGCTCGCTGCATTCTTCCTAATAGTTCTAGGCGCTTACTGTCATAAGATTTCTTGAGACCTTTCACAGATTTGAGTAACTTAAATTTTTCATTTTGCCAGACGATCCCGGTAACGCCATGAACGGGGGCATAACTATCTCCAAGAGCAATGCCCCTATTAATAAAATTCATAGTGCACTTGTAAATGGCTTGCAGTTTTACGAATTTGTATCGTACTTCTTCAAATTCCAACCTCGCTCCTAGGAAGCAGGTTTCACAATCATCAGTGTCACAAAAACTTGGTATCCTAGGCATACCCGGAGGTCTAGCCGCCTCAATACAGCTAGAAATATCTTTGTAAGAATCATAAAATTCTTTTATTGCTTTAATTTTTTTGTAGGGGTTTAATTCTCTAAGTCTTTGTCCCACAAATTCCAATCTATCCATCTTTCTATCTAAATCATCGATCGATTTCGATATATCACCTAGTAATTCTCCACCATGTTCTGCTAACCAATTTTCATAGGCTCTTCCTATTATATCATCAAGATCAAAAGTGCGTTCTTCGGGCGGTTTTATTGTTCCTTGTGCGTAGCTTTGGGAAGACATTCCTAGGGAGAGTAGAAGAATAATAATTCCCGCTTTGTTTTTGCTCATTACTTTTGAAGCTAAAAATCCAATTACTAAAAGCGCAATACCTATTATGGCATATAAGAAGTAGTTTGTATTAGAACTTCCTGAATCATTGGTAGCCTCATTGGGAATAAACTCTTCAGATTCTGACATATCTTTTTTTGTGATTTTTTTGAAAGCTGAGCCTAAAAATTCCTTAGAAGGTTCACTGGCATTAATGACAATGGAATAATTAACAGCTTCGGTAGTAGGAAATACTTCAATTCCAAAATCCCCTTGTGAGCGAAGCTTAAAATGTATAACACCTTTTTCTGAATCGGCCGTGGTTTGAGTGTCTGCTATGTCTTTCCAGGATACGCTTACAAGGTTAGCTTTGAAATCAGGGTCTCCAAAGTTGCTGAAAATAAATACATCAATAAATTGGAACATATCCTGCCCCTTTACATAATAGTATTGACTTTTATCTTTAATAGTAGCATTGGCAATTATTCCCATGGCTCCTTCCCCTTCAGGATTATCTCTTAGTTCGAGTAAAACTGGTTTTATTTTTTCATCAAGTGTATATGGTTGGGCTGAAGCCGTTATACTGATTAAAAATAGTGTAGTTATAGCGATGAAAAATGCTTTCGTTTTCATAATCTTATTTCTTCATTAATTTTTTTAAATCGTCCGTATCAGAATAAGACACATTTGAAAAGTTCAAATCGGTAACGGTAATCAAGAGATCTTCTTGGTTGAATTCCTGATTTTTTGCATCGTCGTTTGAAATTGTAAACGTTGCATTACCAGAGGCTTTACGAGTTTCTTCAGATAAGGATACTGTTCCTGATAGACTAGCTTCTGGGTCAAGTTCTAATTTGTTTCCATATTGGGTGTAAAATGCAGTTGTGATTTTCCCGTCTTTATAGGGTCTTTTTAATTGTACCCATATAGTATTTAATACATTCTTATCCACGTCGTATTCTAGTTGAATGGATTCCGAGCCCTTATCAAGTTTTCTTTTAAACATTATGGTAGCTGTTCTTACCTCTGTTTCGCTATTGCGCGATACCAAACCATCAGATGAAGTATATTGCCAATCTTTACCATTAATCTTACACAACACCGTGTTATTATTTACTTCTTTTGTAACCGTTTTTTCTTCAGTTGCAGTTTCTTTGTTTTCTGGGGTTGATTCTAGATTTTGTTCTTTTTTATTTGCTTCCCCACAAGAAAGAATTATTAAGGATACTATTATAAAGCCTATTGATTTTTTCATAATCTGTTCTTTTAAAATATTTTAGTGAATTCTACTGTTTCATTAACATAATCTATCTTGTCAATAGCTATGCATGTCATTGTAATATATTTTGGTTTTTTTCTTGATATATCAGTTATAGTGGTTTCCATGGTGAGTCCTTCTAATGTTGCTAACCAAGATTGATGACAAATATCTCATATAATTACTTGGTTAATAGATAAATATACAAATTATTTGCAAACAGGATGTTATAAATAGATTTATAGTTTATCCTCTTATATAAAAAAGTATCTATTAATAATACATTATCTTCTCATCATCATGGTAAGATTTTATATGCTCAGAGGAAGCATCTAATAAATCAATATCTGATTTAAATCAAGTCTTTTTACACACTAAATGTCATACACAAAAATGATAATTTACCCGGATCTCAACGGATCATAGATACGAATAAAGACTCACCAGAGGTGAATTCCTCTGGGTATCTATTGAAGGTGTATTCAAATCATAAAATAAACAGTTATTTAAAAGATATCATACAAATGTTTGGGACCCATAAGCATATTACCCTTCATGTAGCAAGGCTCACCTTTACTGCCTCAATTACTTTATCAAATGGAGTTCCTATTGAAACAGTATCGAAGCTATTGGATCATTCAAAATTATCAAGCGCACAGATTTATGGCAGGGTATTAGAGACTAAGATTAGTGAGGATATATAGAACCTAGTTACCCTCTTGCTTCTCCTCTTTCGTTTGCAAAAGCAACCAAAAAATGAAACAAATTAACTTACACTTATTAACCTCATATAACAAATAATATCGATGTGCTAGATTCTATATTTCTAATTGAAATCAAATTAATAGTTTAAAAATTGTAACATTC
>RCNC010014132.1_pt1 | contig 12178 bp, 9 predicted proteins | sample 2041301 | NCBI WGS metagenome assembly RCNC01 (sample SAMN09708231, study PRJNA481090) | Marine sediment metagenome, whole genome shotgun sequencing project. | biome: marine sediment; feature: ocean; material: sediment; isolation source: Sewage treatment plant 13A marine sediment (STP13A) ... | reverse complement strand
TCAGAAGCGGCCAGCGGCCACGGTGGCCCCGTGACTCATACCGGAGAAGCTCTCCAGGGTGGCCCAGGAGGTAACCTGGCTGCCGTCATAGCTGAAGACCGACACCGTGCTGCCCACCAGCGGGTCGGGGCCCAGACCGGCCACGATCTCGTCCCGACCGTCGCCGTCCAGGTCGGCCCGGGCGCTGACGTTCGCACCGAAGCGGTTCTCCGGCCAGGAGAAGGCGAAGAAGCTGAGACCGGGCAAGGGACTGATCCCGCTGCCGTCGTGGTTCCAGCCGCGGACGTGGGCGCCGAACACCGCCCCCGGCCCGGGTCCGGTGACGATCTCGTCGATGCCGTCGCCGTCCACGTCACCGCAGGTCACGTTCACCCCGAACTGGTTGGTGGAGTATGCGAAGTAGCTCACGCCGGGGATCGACGCTGCTGCCCCACCATCCACGTTCCAGCCCCGCACGTGGGGGCCGTAGACCGTGCCCGGGCCGGCGCCGGTGACGATCTCGTCGTAGCCGTCGCCGTCGATATCGCCGGTGCAAACGTTGACTCCCCACTTGGGCGTGCCGTAGGCAAAGTAGTTCACCCCGGACAGTGCGGTCACCCCTGAAGTGCCGTCATAGTCCCAGGCGCGCACATGGGGCCCGAACACCGCGCCGGGGCCGGCGCCGGTGATGATCTCGTCGAACCCGTCACCGTCGATGTCGCCGGCAGCAGCGTTCACCCCGTATTTGTTGGTGCCGTAAGCGAGGAAGCTCAGGCCGGGAAGCGGCGTGCCGTCGATGTCGAAACCCCGCACGTGGGGCCCGTAGATCGCCCCCGGTCCGGCACCGGTGAGGATCTCGTCCAGGTCGTCGCCGTCCAGGTCGCCGGCGCCCACGTTCACCCCGAAGCCGTCAGCGCCATAGGCCGCAAACTCGTAGAGGTGCACCGCCCCGCTCTGCGGGGGAAAGACTCGCACGTCGGGCGGGTTGGTTTCGGACGGGCCGGGGCCGGTGATGATCCGCGGCGCACTGAGGTCGCCACCCGGCTCATAGAGCGGCCGCTCGAAAATGCCGTTGCCATGGGTCGCCGCGCGGAGCAGCCGGTCCGGGGCGTAGACCTTGAGGTCGTTGATCATGGCCGGACCCATCCCTTCCTGGAAGCTGTACCAGGTCTGGCCGCTGTCCGGCGAAAGATAGACCCCCAGATCGCCGCCCACATAGACCACCTGCGGGTGGAGCGGATCCACCATCACCGCCGAGGTGGGGACGTCGGGCAACCCCTGGCCGATGTCGGACCAGCTGTCACCGCCGTTGACACTGCGGAAGACGTGGCTGGTGCCGTAGCCCATGATGGTGGCGTAGACCACGCTGCTGTCGCTGGGATCCACGGTGAGATCGGTGATGTAGCGGTCGGGCAGGCTGCCGGTGACTTCCTCGAAGGTGTCACCATTGGTGGTGCGGTAGACCCGCGCCCGGTCGGTGTTCGCGGCAGTGGCGACGTAAACCACATTTTCGTCGGTGGCCGAGATGGCCATGCACATGGCCGCGTTGATGCCGTTCAACGTGCTGCCGCCATGGATGGAGTCCCAGTCAAAGCCGCTATTGGTGCTTTTATAGACCCGGGAGCGGCCAGCGTAAACCACATCCGGGTTGGAGGGACTGAGCACGAAGGGCGCGATGAAGGCGGTGTTCTCGCCGCCGGTTTCCGGGGGGGCGATATAGTTCCAGTAGGCACCGTCGTTGGAGGTGCGTTGCAGGTAGAGGAACTGCGCCGAACCGTAGAGGATGTCGTCATCCTGAGGATTCACCGCGGTCCAGGATCCGTCGCCGCCGATCACCCGCTCCCAGGCCGGGCCGCCGCGGTAGATGGCGGTGGCGGTGTCCTGCATCCCGCCGATCAGCTTGTCCCGGCTGGTGGCCGACAGGCCCATGCCGTTGTAGAACTGGGTGGTGATATAGCCGCCGATCAGGCTGGCAAAGCTGTCGCCGCCGTCGGTGCTCTTGAACACCCCGCCGTCGGAGCAGAAGAAGATGGTGTTGGGGTCGGTGGGGTGCCAGAAGGCGTTGTGGTGGTCGGCGTGAGCGTAGTCGGAACCACCGATGGGGCCTTCCGGGGGTGGTGTACCGTAATACATGCTGGTCCAGTCCGACCGCCGGGAGAAGGAACTCCCGCCGTTGGTGGAGCGATGGATCTCGATGCCGGCCACGAAGACCAGGTTCACGTCAAAGGGGCTGGGCAGCACGTAGTGCGAGTAGAAGCCCTGGTATTGCTGGTAGTCGCCGCCGTAGGCCTGCACCCAGGTGTCGCCGGTGTCGGTGGAAAGGTAGAGCCCGCGGCCCGACTCGGTGTTGCCGATACTGGCGTAAATCCGGTTTGGCTGAGGGAGGGCAATGGCCAGCTGGGTCTTGCCGCTCCAGGAGGCGGGCAGGCCGTCGGTCAGTTTGGTCCAGCTGTCGCCGCCGTCGGTGGTGCGGTAGATCCCGTGGTTTTCCGAGCTGAAGTTGCCGTGGGCGCTGAACACGGTCTCCGGGGTGGTGGGGTGGATCCGGATGTCGGTGCCCATGATCACGTCGTGCACCAGGGTCCAGTCACCGCCGGCATTGGTCGACTTGTAAATCCCCTCGGTGGTGGCGGCATAGACGATATTGGAATCGGTGGGGTGGACGGCGATCATCCAGACCCCGCGGTTCTGGTCATAGCTCCAGTCGAGGCTCTGGGTCCAGCTGGCCCCACCGTCAGTGCTCTTGAGGATGCCGATGCCGTAGCTGCCGCGGGTCAGGCGGTTCAACTCGCCGCCGTCGGAAGCCTGGTAGCGGTAAACCTCGCCGGTGCCGATATAGATCACGCTGCTGTCGGCGGGATCGAGGGTGACAGTGCTCACCGCCAGGATGGGGTAGCCGGTCTCAACCCGGTCCCAGGCGTCGGCCCCCACCCCGCCCACGGTGGTCTTCCACAGCCCGCCGCTGGCGCTGCCGGCAAACATGGTCTGAGGGTTGTCGGGATCGATGGCCAGGGTGAGGGTGCGGCCGCCGATGTTGTACGGCCCGAGCACGCTCCAGGAATCGGCACCCCGGTCGCCGGTGGCGGCGTCCTCCACCCGGGGGATCAGCTTCGACTGCTCCCACGCCCGGCCAAATCCGCCGGCCGGGATCAGGTTCCCGGGATAGGCCCGCTGAGCGGCCCAGAGATCGAGCGCCTGGAGGGCGCCGCTGTATTTCAGTTGCGGCTGATCCTGCTCCACGCCGGCCGGCGGCAGCAGGAAAACCAGGGCCACAACGGTCAACACCGCCGTGGCCGTCCACAAACGCCCGTCACTGATACTGCGTATCATCGTCACCCCTCCGTTGGTGGTTTCAAAACAAGGCTGTTCCTATTGTAGCCCAAGATTGCCGGGCCGCACTTCCACTTGCTGAAAGCCGTCTGCACTATTACAACTGAGCGTGGAAATAGTTCGGTGGATTGCCGGACGGCGGTCAACATCTGCGGGATAGGCCACGTATATCATTGTGAGGCCCGATGGAAATCCCTTTGGCCGCGGTTTCAGCCCCGGCTTCGGGTGTGCACAACATGATCGCATACAGGACCCTTGCCGTCCATATACTTGTTGCCCTTCTGTTCTTCCCGGGCATGGCCGCCCCGGTCGACGCCGGAGCGTCGCGGTGGTCGTTTGACGGGGTGAAACTCTATGGAATCAACGACTTCAGCAGTCTCCACTTTCACGGCGAGAAGCTGGTGGCCTTCCTCGATGACGTGAAACACTTCGGCAACTGCACCCTCATCGTCCTGGAACGCTCGGAGCGGGCCTGTGTCGGTGGGTGGTGGGGTCAGGTGAGGGACGGGGGGTATGTGCCCCAGTTCGGCGGCTACCTCCGTTTCCCCGCGGAGGACGGTGGATTCAATCCGGAGGCGCTGGCCAAACTGGAGTGGTACTGGTCCGAGGCCCGGGTCCGCGGGCTGTGGGTGATCACCACCCTGTGGAACCCCTGGGACACGAAGAAGTTCGGTGTCTGGCCGGCAATGCACGGCGCGGAATGCGGCGAGGAGAAGCAGCTGTTCCGGATCCCGGGAAACGGGAAAGCGCTGCAGCGGCAACTGGCCTTCACCCGCCTGGTGGCCGCGGCGGCCGCGAAGCATCCCAACGTGATCCTCAGCGACAACTGGGAGGAGGGATCCCCGAGGGTGGGAGTGAACCTCGCCTGGAAACAGAAAATCTACGCATCCGTGCGAGCGGCCGGGTTCACCGGCCCGTATCTGGTCTACGTGGGTGACCGGCACGGCTTCGACGACCGGGAGGCGACCCTGCGCTGGGTGAAGAGTGAATCGGGCATCAACGGCATCCAGGTACACTACGAATATCCGTCCCCCGGCTCCCTGGGCCTGCGGCAGGACCAGCGGGTGGTGAACACCGAAGACGTGCAGCTGCTCCTCGGCCCCACCAAGGACCAGCCGGAGAATCGCTGGATCCACCAGATCTACCGTCACGGCGGAGTGCTGTTACTGTATCTGTGACTGGCGCGACTTCATGCGCACCGACAAAGGGCCAGATCCGCTGAGCGGGATGCGGGAGGAGGCCCGCCGGCGGCTGGAGAAAGCTCAGCCCTGATCTGCCGCGTCCCCGGCCGGCTCCAGAAGTTCCAACAGCCGATCCCGGGTCTCCACATATTCCGGGTGCTCGCCCTTGTCCAGCTCAACCGCTTTTTCGGCGTACCCCAGGTCCGCTTCGGTGGGCTTGCCGCTGGACAGGGCGTGAGACGCCAGGGCGTGGTGGGCCACCGCCGTGGGGCAGAGTTCAAGCAGCTTCTCGGCGATGACCAGGGCGTCGGTGGTCTTGCCCAGCCCGCGTGTGATCTCGTAGTCCTCGGCCACTCGCCGTATCGTCCGATCTTCCATTGAGGCGAGATGCGCGGCCTTTTCCTCCGCGCTCATCTTCCCATAGCGCTCCCTCGCCTTATCCTGGGCGCCCGCAGGGCGACCGTCGGAAACGCCGGCGGCCAGTTCGCACTGCCGGCGCAGCAGATCGATGCGATTGAGGGTACCGACCAGGCTCCACCGGCAAAGAGCGCTCAGCGCCTCGTAATCCCGCCGCTCCAGCAGGGCCTGCCGGCAGACCGTGCAGAACCCGGCGAGCACCTCAGCCGGGACATCGCCATCCTCCTTCAGCCGGTCGTAGAGCGCGAGTGTCTTCTCCTTCTGGTTCAGACCAAGATCGATGTCGATGATCTGCTCCAGGTCCTCGCGGTCGCCCTGACCGCTCTCCAGCCTTGCGGCCAGCTTCTCCCGCTCCACGGCCACCGCTTCCCGCGCCGGTGGGTAGTCCCCGGCCATGCCGCAAATGTCATTGACCAGCCGAGGCCTGTACCTCTGCGACATCAAATCGGTACCCAGACTGTCCAGCGCCTTCAGATACTCGGCCAGGGCTTCGTCCTTCTCGCCGGCCATCAAAAGGGCGGTGCCCAGCCTGTGCCGGGCCATGGCCTCGGGCCAGTAACCGGAGGCCAGTTCTTCCCGCGCCCGGGCCACGGCATCCTTCTCCGGGTGTTCCACCACTCTCCCGGCTGTTTTGAGGAACTTGTCGCTGTCCTGGTAGCCCTGGACCCGCTCCAGCTCGGTCCCGTCGGCACGGAGAAAGACGAGGGTCGGCATGGCCTTGACCAGAAAGCGCTTGCTAATGTCCTTCTGCTGATCCACATCGATCTTCAGCGACACAGCGTGTTTGTCGAGCCAAGCGATCACCTTTTCGTCGGCGAAGGTGGTGCTGTCCAGCTGCTTGCAGGGACCGCACCAGGTGGCGAAGAAATCGATGAAGACCACCTTCTCCTCAGCCCTGGCCCGGGCCAGTGCCTCGTCGATGGTCAGGTCGAGGAACGGGCCGCCGGCCGGGGCGGCAACCGTTACCAGCATGAACAGTGCCGGCAGAATCAGGTATGGACGCAGGTTGTTCATGGGACCTCCTCGGTTCAGACTACTTTACTCTGCCACATATTTACCAAAGAATAGAAAATCATTCCTCTCCGGTCAAGGTGAACGGGGAGAACCGCATTGACCGGTGATCGAATTGACGATAGGTTCGGTGGGATGGACAACAAGCCGATCATTTTCACCGTGGGCCACTCGTCACTTGAGGCCCACGGGGTGAAGGCCGTGGCCGACGTGCGCAGCGTCCCCGCATCCGGCCGGCACCCGCAGTTCAACCGGCGGGGGTTCGAGCCGTTTCTCGAGAAGGCCGGATTCCGCTACCTCTGGCTGGGGCGAGAACTGGGCGGGCTGCGAAAAGGGATGACCTACCAGGAGCACATGTCGACGGAACTCTTTTCCACCGGCCTCGAGGTCCTGGAATGCATGGGCCGGGTGCGCCGCACCGCCATCCTCTGCGCCGAGCGGCACCACACCGACTGCCACCGCAAGCACATCGCCGACGCCCTGGTCCGCAGGGGGTGGCGGGTGGTGCACATCACCGAAGAAAATCGGGCGGAAGACCACCAGCTGCAGCAAACGCTGTTCGACAGCTAGTCCGGATTCCCCACCACCACCAGGACGTAGCGGCCGGCGTCGAGGAAACGGCGACCTGTCTCCAGAGCCGCGGCGGCATCCACATCCTTCAGAGTCTCGATGTGGTCGAGGACGTATCGATCGCCCAGGCCGAGCATCCGTGCTGAAATCATCATCCCGGCCAGCCCGTCCGGTGTGGCCGAGGCCAGCTCGTAGCTGCCGATCAGGTATTCCCGTGCCTCGGCCAGTTCCTGCAGGGTGATCCCGTCTTTCAGCAGTCGTTCCAGCTCACGGAGGATCAGGGCGGTGGCGGCATCGGTGCCGGCGCTGGCCGTGGCGGTGGCGATGGTGATCGGGCCGGCAGTGAGCCCGGCGCTGGCCGAGGAGTTGATCCCATAGGTCCGGCCCTCCTCCACCCGCACCGCCTGCATCAGCCGCGAGGAGAACCCGCCACCACCCAGCACGTAATTGAAGACCTGGAAGCGCTCCCAGTCCGGATCGGTGCGCCGGATTCCGGGCCAGCCGAGAGTGATGCTCGACTGGGTCAGGCCCTTCATCGAGACTCGGACCACCCGCGGCTTTTCCAGCGTCACCCGTGGCGCCGGGACGGGCGGGAGGAGTTCTCCCGGTTCCCACTTCCCTGCCGTCTCATTGACCGCGGCGATAAAACGATCGGACTTGATGTTTCCCACCACCACCAGCTGCGCTCCATCAGTACCGTAATAGCGGGCAAGTCGCTCCCCCGCATCCTTCAGGCCCGTGCGGCCCAGGGTGCGCCAGGTGGCGTTGCGACCCAGGGGGTGGTCTTCCCCGTACAGTTCGATCATCAACCGGCGACGGGCCACCGCACCGGGCCTGCTCTCATCCAGTTTCAGCTCCCCGCGCAGGCGATCCCGGGCGCGGGTAAGGTCAGCCTTGTCTATCCGTGGGTCGGCCACGGTCTGCACCAGCAGTTCCAGAAGCCGTTCGAAATCGGCGGCCAGTCCGCGGATCCAGAAGACCGTGTAATCGTTGGTGACGTAAGCGCCCGTCTGGCCACCCAATGCCTCCACCTGGCCCGCACGAACGTCGCTGAGGGTACGGGCCAGCAGCTCGGCCATCCCCTCCTTACCCTGGGGGTCGTGCAGGCGGCCCACCGGCAGGCCCAACCGGAGGGTCACCAGGGGCAGTTCATCGTATCCGGCAAGTTGGCCGTGCAGCCCGTTCTCCAGATTCACCACGGCGATGATCCCTGACTCGACCATCAGGGCTGCCGCCGGCACGTCGCTGAACAGGGCCACGCAGACGGGGATGAGGCAGAGCAGCAGACTGCCCACCACCAACCGGCCAGCGTGACTGTTTGACAGGTGCCTCACCACCCTACCTCCCCAGCAGGCTCTTCAGAATCCCGAAGATCCAGTAAGTGAACCGGAACTCATCTGGTTTGATCCAGCCCACCACCGCGTTCTCCTCCGCCAGGTAGATCGCGGCCACCCGCCGCACGTCCCCGGCGGTCACCGCCTCGATGCGGGCCACGTGGTCCGCGAACCGTTCCGCATCCCCCTCGATCACCGTTGCCCACCCCAGGGCGCTGGCCGCCCCCTCCGGGCCGGAGAGGCCGAAGAGCCGGCGGACCAGCAACCGGCGGCGGGCCTGCCCAAGCTCGTCTTCCGGAACATCCTCTTCGCGCAGCCGGCGGACCTCCTCCCACATGGCCCGCTCCACAGTCTTTGATCGCACCGAGGGGAGGAAGACGGCAAAGGCCACCAGGCCGGAGGGGTCGATGGTGCGCTCGAAAATGGTGTCGACGTAGACCGCCAACCGCTGCTCGCGGACCAGGCTGTTGGTCAGCCGCGCCCGGCTGCCACCGGTGAGCAGTTCGCGGACAACCTCCAGGGCGGGGTAGTCCGGGTGTGAGGCCTCGGGTGTATGAAAACCGAGGCCCACCACCGGTACCTCCACCGGCAGTTCCAGGGTGTGGCGGGCCAGTTCCTCACCATAGGGCTCCGGTGTTGGCGACGGGCGCTCCAGTGCCGCGCCCACCGGCACCGGCCCGAAGTGGCGGCGAACCAGTTGCTCGACTTCGAGCTTGTCCACACTCCCGGCCACCACCAGCACCGCATTGCCCGGCTGGTAGTAGCGGTGGTAGAAGTCGCGGCACTGCTCCACGGTGAAGCTGTTCAGCTGCTCGGCATCACCCAGCACATCGTGGCGGTAGGAGTGGACGGTGAAGAAGAGTTTCTTGTACCAGGAATAGGCAGCGCCCAGCTGGTCGTTCTCCATCCGCAGCCGCAGTTCCTCCAGCACCACTTGGCGCTCGGTATCCAGCATCCCGGCGTCCAGGGCCAAATTGGCCATGCGATCCGCTTCCAGCTCCAGGGCCAGTTCCAGGCGCTGCGCCGGCAGGGTCTCGTGGTAAACGGTGACGTCCTCGCTGGTCCAGGCGTTGCTCCGCCCCCCCACCGCCTGGATCCGGCGGATGAACTCCTCGGGGCCCACCGTGTCGGTCCCGCGAAACATCATGTGTTCGAAGAGGTGGGCCAGGCCGTGCTCACCCTCCCCCTCGTCCCGGCCGCCCACGCGGTACCAGACCTGCACCGCCACCGCCCCGGAAGATTCGTCGGGAAGCACGAGGACTTCGAGGCCGTTATCCAGAGTGAAGGTATGGAGGGGATCGCAGAACGCTGGTGGGACAACAGCACAGGCAAGAAGGAGGGAGAGAAGAAGAAAAAATCGGGGACAGGCACCGCTGCCCTTCGGGAATCGTTGCCAGTCCCCATTTTTTCCAGTCCCCATTTTTGACAACGAAAAGGCCGTCATTGGGCCTCAGATCCAGGTTTAACCGCTTCTATGCGATCTCCACCAGCTCGATATCGAAGGTCAGATCCTTGCCGGCCAGCGGGTGGTTGGCATCAAGGGTCACCTCGTCGTCGGTGATCCCGGTGATGGTGAAGTTCACCCGGTGCGCATCACCCTCGCCCTCGGCTTCGGACCGGCCCTCCAGCTGGCGACCCAGTTTCAGCTCCAGGCCCTCGGGCATCTCCGAACGTTTGGCCTTGATCACCATCTCGTCACGGTGCGGGCCGTAGGCCTGGTCCGAGGTGATTTCCACGGTGCGGGTGTCGCCCACGGCAAGGCCTTCCACCGCTTTCTCGAACCCGGGGATGACCTCGCTCTTGCCCAGGGTGAAGGAGAGCGGATCGCTCCCCTTGCTGGTATCGAACTCCTTGCCGTCGGCCATTCTCCCGGTATAGTGGATCTTGACCGCGTCGCCGCTCTTTGCTTTGCTCATACACTTGTTTTCCGGCCGGGTCCTTCGCCCGGCAGCGGAACACTCCTCATGGTTATGTGAGTACACCTTCAGATCTTGTCCGAGCCCCGAATCGGGCCCGTAACCGGTGTTACTTGACAAATATTTCGACTTTCTCCATCACGTCGCCCTGGCCCCGCTGGGTCCGGGGGTCGACGATCATCAGGGTGTCCACCACGCTCAACCCGCGGACGATCACGCCGAAGGCAGTGTGCTTGCCGTTGAGCCCCTTGAACGCCTGTTTGCCGGTAACCAGGAAAAACTGGCTGGTGTTGGTGTTGGGGCCGGCGTTGGCCATGGCGATCACGCCCCGCTCCACCTTCAGGGAGGGCAGCGAGTTGTCGAACTTGTAGCCCAGCGCGGTGTAGAACTCCTCCACCGAGCGGTCGCCAAAAGTCTGCAGCTGTTCCCGGTTGGGAGGCGGAATGATGAAATTGGCCTTCTTCACCGTAATCTTGTCCAGCCCCAGGGCGGTGGCGCTGATCTCGTTGGGATAGTGGTAGGGGCCGTTGCTGATCCCGGGCAGGATGCCACCCTGGGCCATGAAGCCCTCGATCACCCGGTGGAACTTGCTGCCGTCGTAAAGGCCGTTGCGCGCCAGGTTGATGAAGCTGGTCACGGTGTACGGCGCGGCCGCCACGTCAAACTTGATGGTTTGGTGGTGGTGATCACCGCAAAGTATTCTTTGGCCGGATCCACTTCGGGGCCGGCGGGCTTGGAGATCATGCTCCCCGACTTGGCCAGCTTCTCCGCGCCCTCGGGCACACCCGGGGCCGGGCCTTCGGCGGCCGGCACCGCGACACAGACCAGCAGGGCCAGGATGGCGGTCAGGGCGATACGATTGACATGACTGTTGGTATTCATCCTCTGGAACATTCTTCGAAAACTCCTTTTGCTCGAATCACCGCACCCCCGGGTCGTCCGGGGATCGGGTTTGCAATAGCGAAAGACCGGCCCCGGGGCCGGTCCGGACTTTATGCCTCACTCCGCGCCCTGCTTTCCGGCGGGCGTCTCGGGTACCCTCACCATCGGCGTTGCCCGCCAGCAAATCCGGCAGGCCGTCATGGTTGAAATCCACCACGCAGGGCACCGGGTCCGGGCCCAGGTAGAGCGTGCCCCGCTCGTAGGTCACCGGCTCGGCGGCCCCGAAGTTGCCCTCACCGGACTGCTGCCCCCTCTGGTTGAGGAAGAGGTAGAGACTGCCCTGGGCCGTCCCCAGCATGATATCCGGCAGAGCGTCCCCGTTCCAGTCGGAAACAGCAAAAGGAGCCGCGCCGCCGTCCGAGCGGCCGGGGTCGGGTGAGGCGTCGAAAACCACCCGCGCCGGCTCCAGCACGGGGTTGCTGTCCTCGCCCCGGTTGCGGTAGAGCAGTACCTGGCCCGACGCGCTGCCGCAGAGCAGATCCTTGCGCCCGTCTCCGTCCCAGTCCACCACCACCGGGCAGGCATCCTCGCCAAGATCGATCTCCCGCGACCCGCAAGAGAGGTAGTGTCCCTCGTCGTATGCCGGCACAGTGCCGGAGCCCAGGTTGCGGAACAGGGTGAGGTAGCCGATGCCGTCCCCCACCAGCAGGTCCTCCCGGCCGTCGTTGTCCCAGTCCACCGGGAAGGGCGAGGAGAAGCTCTCCACCGCGTTCTCCAGCCGAAGACCGGGCTCGAAGCGCTGCCCCTCCGCTGCCGGATCACGGCGGAAAAGGGTCAGAAAGCCGAAGCGGTCCCCGCAGATGATGTCGTAGAAACCGTCGCCGTCGTAGTCCACTACCCGGGGCACACAGGCCCGGTCCACCACCAGCGGCCGGCCGGTGGTGTCGGTGAGCAACTCGGGGATGCCGAGGGAGAACGGCTCAAAGGGTGTCAGGGAGACCGAAAGGCTGCCGATCGAGCCCTCGGGCACCACCACGGTCTGGATCCGCTCGGCATAGCCGGGCGCGATCACCCGCAGGCGGTGCACCCCGGCAGGAAGATCCTCCAGCTCCAGGGGCGTGGCGCCAAGGTAGCGTCCGCGGTAGGTCAGGCTTCCGTCGATGTAGACGTGGGCCCCGTCCGGGTTGGTGGTCACCGAAAGCGACCCGCCGTTGAGGCCGAACCGCTCGGCGGTTTCCGCCGGAGACTCCTCCACCAGCGAGCCCACCCGGCCGCCCACAATGTTGGAGAGCATACGGTCCATGGCCGAGGCGGGCATGCTCACCCTGCCGCCGCCCACGGCCTGGCCTTCCAGGGTTTTCATCGGCTCACCGGCATCGCCGGCAGCCGGCAGTTCGGGTTGCTCTGCGGGCGGTGGCTCCGGCGTGTCCGGAACCTGGCGGGACTCGATCTCGCAGCTGACACCCTGGACTCCCCACCAGTAGCGGTTGGGCGGGTTGAAGGCCGCGGAGAATGTCAGTGTGTTCAGCCCCTGGTCCGCCACCACGGTGTCGTCCAC
>RCNC010002538.1_pt1 | contig 12179 bp, 2 predicted proteins | sample 2041301 | NCBI WGS metagenome assembly RCNC01 (sample SAMN09708231, study PRJNA481090) | Marine sediment metagenome, whole genome shotgun sequencing project. | biome: marine sediment; feature: ocean; material: sediment; isolation source: Sewage treatment plant 13A marine sediment (STP13A) ... | reverse complement strand
TTTTTATATGTACTTGATGGCCTGGTTAAGAAGGGAGTGGCCATCCGGCTTCTGCACGCCAAGGAGCCAGGGATTAATTTTAGAAATAGCTTCGATAAGTATCCCATGTTATGGAAAAACATGGAGAGGCAATTGTGTCCCAGGGTTCATTTTAAGCACATAGTTATCGACGGCACATTTGCTTATACAGGCTCTGCCAATCTAACCGGTGCGGGTCTGGGCATAAAAAGCGTTCATACACGCAATTTCGAATCGGGCATTGTGACAACCAATCCTGAATTCATCGATTCCATCATGAACCAATTTGACGATGTATGGATGGGTAAACATTGCCGTAGCTGCAAGCGAAAGGCCTATTGCAATGATCCGATTATTTAGCCCTGAACTTATTCCGGCTTGGCCAATAGGGTCACATCACCTGACAGGATCTCAGATTTTCCATTTCCGTAGGTAACCGTAGCTTTCCACACATAGACATCCTGTGGACAGAGGTTGCCATCGTAGTAGCCATCCCAGCCCTGAGTGATATCAGTGGTTTCGAACAGGCGCTCACCCCAGCGGTTATAGACTGTAAATTCGTACTCTACCACTCCTTCATAGACCGGGTAGAATATTTCATTCAGGTGCTGACTGGAATTATATGCACCATAGGTGGGGCCCGTGGTACTTGGTCTGAATACATTTGGATACATGATGGATCCTTCTCCGATCACTGTTACGGCTTCGGGAATGATCATGTATGCCTGGCAGCCATTCACAGTCCAGGCAGTAAGTGATACATCATAGACCCCCACCTCTCTATACTGATGGATGGTATCTTTTGCTTCATAAGTGGCTCCATCTCCAAAATCCCACTGGTACCTTGCTCCATATTTAGAGAGGTTAAAGGTTTTTACGGGCTCGTCGGGAAGCATGACCAAAACCGGTTCCACAAAGAAATCCAGTTCGGGAAGCTCAAAAACTTCAAATTCATGGAAGGCATAATCCACTCCGCCTTCTCCGGTTACAGTTAGCTTGACCTGGTAGAATCCTGCTTCGCTAAAGGTATGAGAAAGCTCAAAGTCATCGCTGGAGTCGCTTCCATCATCAAATTCCCATAGATAGCTTTCCCCATAAATTGAGTTATTGGTCATGGAGACTGTGAGGGATACGCAGCCCGAATCTATATCGGGCACAAAAGCGGCTTCGGGCTGAGGAGCAAAGATCTTTATCCAGTGGACTATGGTGTCGGAGCAATGGGCGTTTGAGACGGTCAGGCTGATGCTGTCCTCACCCCAGTGTACGTAAGTATGTGTTCCCGGATCTTTCTTATCGGAGTATATACCGTCGTCAAAATCCCATTCGTAAGTGTAATCGCCGGCATTGGTTTGATTGCTTAGGGTAACAGTTGCACTTGGGAAATACTGGTAAATGGGGGTATAGTTAAATCTGGCCTCTGGAGAAGGATAGATGGTGACTTGCCTGGTCATGGAGTCGGGACATCCATACTCGGAATAGCCCCTCAGCTCCACATCCATAACTGCACTATCGATTCTTGTATTAACGAAGGTATGGCCGGGATCCTTAATATAACTGTATCCTCCATCGTCAAAATTCCATTCAAAAGTAGTGGCTCTTTTGGAGGTGTTTGTAAATAGTGAAGTGTAGGGCGAACAACCTGCTGAGTCGCGTTCAAAATCTACCTCCACGCTCGGATAAACAGAGATATTTTGTGTGATGTAATCGGTGCAGCCCCGGTCGGTACTTACGTCCAGTCTTAACACGGGATAGCTTACATCAAGATTGTCGTTCAGGTAGCTATGGCTTACCTCTTGTGTACTGTTGAGCTCGAGCGTGTCGCCATCTCCAAAACTCCAGCTATAGTTATCACCGGCTTCGGAGAGATTCTCTACATTTATATTCAGGGGCGAACATCCATTGGTCTGGTCCACATCAAACCTGGCCCTGGGTCCCGGGTAGACCGTAATCTGGGTAGAATCTGAGTCGGTGCAGAAGTTCTCAGATATGGCAGTGAGTTTTACATTGTACGTTGTGTCGGCAAAACCTTCGTTGGTATAAGTAGTTACTGGATCTTCCAGGATGGATGAGGTGGTATTCCCAAGTTCCCATTTATAATCCAGGCCTGCTCCCAATGAGATATTGTTAAAGCTTAGCTCAAGTGGATGGCATCCTTCACGGATATTTGTAAAAGCAGCTTCCACACGGTGGAATACAGAGACGTTTTTGGACATAGATGAAGTACATCCCTGGGGGCTTAACACCGAAAGATTGATGGGGAAGATGGCAGTAGTTGTAAAATCAGGATTGATAAACTGCCTTTCGATAGACTCTGTGCTATTGGTGAGAAGTGTGTCCTCACCAAAGGACCAGGAAAATGTCTGCCCGTTCACTGAGGAATTGGTAAAGTTTACGGTAGCGGGTGTACATTGGTCCAGGTACTCAATGGCAAAATCTGCATTTACATAGGGATGTACCAGGATAGACACTGTTAATGAGTCATGGCAGGTGTGCTCACTTGTAGCCATCAGTTGAACATTAAAGGTCTTGTCATCCAATCCATTATTTTCGAAGGTCATGGTAGTACTATCCTGATCTGACGATTGCCCATTGTCAAAGTCCCAGGTATAACCATTTGCTCCGATGCTTTCATTTGTAAAGTCTACTAATACCGGACTGCAGCCGATCAACACACTTGGGGTAAAGTTGGCATCTACAAAGGGCATTACCTGTACATCCTTGGTTTGCACTGAGGTGCAACCTCTGGCATTAGTAACAGTAAGTACAATCCGGAAGATTTTCGCTTCGCTTGATGAAGGATTGTTGAACTGGTGTACCAGGGGATCTGTGGTGGTAACTGTTGTTTCGGTACTATCACCAAAATCCCAGTGATAGCTTACTCCACCAGTGGAGTTATTATAGATTGTTAGGTCCTGTGGCGAACAGATGGTTGGCTGGCTAAAGGTAAATTCTGCCTGCACATAGGGGTAGACTGTAATATCCACTTCGGACGTGTCGGAACAATTCTCATTTGTGAACGCAATTAGCCTTGTGGTATAGATGGAGTCAGATGATCCCGGATTCTGGAAAAGATGGTCCGGACTATACAGGTCAGAGGAACTCCCATCCCCAAATTCCCATAGGAAAGAGCTTGCAGAAGAACTCGACTGGTTGGTGTAATCAATAAGTAATTCATTACAACCGCTAATCGTGTCTTGAACAAACACTGACTGAACTTCCGGAAAGACTGTAATGTTTCGCATCATGGAGTCTGTGCATCCATCTGCATTCTCTACCGTCAACTTAAGGCTACGTGTAAGGGCTACTGAACCAATATTATTATATTCGTGTACCTGGATAGAATCTTCCAAAGTTCCAAGATCCGTACTATCTCCCCAGTCCCATTCATAGCGAAAGATTTCACCTTCGGAATCATTTTTAAGTGTCAGGTTAAAGGGGGCGCAACCCTGGAATTCATCCACCGAATAAGCGGCGTTGATGTATGGATGTATTCGAACGGTATGGAAGGAAGTGTCCCGGCACAAATTAGGTGTGGTACTGACAAGCCTGACCATATAAACTTCGTTATCCTCAGTCATATTTTGAAAAACGTGACTCGGGACTGAATCGGAAGCAGATCCTCCATCGCCAAAATCCCATGCAAAACTGGAGGCAGGTCCAGTTGAGAGGTTGATAAACCCAATTTCTGCTCCATGGCATGCTATTGAGTCATCTGGCAGAAAATCGGAACTCACCCCAGGAAATACGGTAACCACCCTGACAAGGGTATCGTAGCAATCACTATCAACATTTTTCACCACCAGGCGAAGATTGAAGTCTTTGGGAATATCTGTGTCATTTATGTAAGTATGTGGATGGGTGGCATCAGATGAAATAGATGTGGTATTATCTCCATAATCCCACTCATACTCAATATATCCTGCCGAGTTGTTGTCGATGCTGATCACAAGCGGGGAGCATCCCTGGAAGGTGTCTATAGCAAAAGCTGCCTCCAGATAGGGGTAGACTGTAACTTCACTTTCGACTGAATCGGCACAAAGGAAGGGAGATATGACTACCTGTTTCACTTGATAAGTGCGATCGGCCATTCCCACGTTGATATAAGTATGGTCCACACCCGGTGTATTGGCAGAGGCTCCATCGCCCAGGTCCCATTTATAGCGATATGTATTTCCAGAGGAATTATCATTGAAATTCACTTCCAGGGGTTGGCAGCCTTCAATAACCTCATGCGTAAAGCCAGCATGAATTTCCGGTCTGATAAGTACATCCCGGCGAAATTCGCTGTCACAACCATGCATATTTGATACGATAAGCTGCACGGTCTCCTTTACAATGGTATCGCCGGAATTGGTAAATACATGCTGCATCACCGGACTGATATCTGGGATTTGCGTAGTTGAAGAGTCCGGATAAAAATCAAAGTTCCACTTCACGTTATCGGCATCGGATAGATCTGCTCCAAAAGACTCATTGTCAAAAGTAATCGTATCTGGAGAGCAGATATACCATTTATCCATTTCAAAGAAGGCTTCTATCTCTTCGGAAATCCCCACAGTTACCGAAATGAGGGTATCCCCCTTGCATCCCCTGTGAATGGTCACATCATACGCGTAAATGCCAGGAAGTGGAGTGGCTATGGGTGTGGCAATAAATGGATCATCCAGGAAGTCGGAAGGTGACCAGCTGTAGGAGATCCCTCCGTTTGCCCTCAATTGTACAGTATCCCCAAAACAACGGAAAGCGGATCTGGAACCCGAGTCTACGATCTTTACCTCGCCATCTGCTACACTGTAATCGGAAAAGTATCCATATTTACATCCTGTGGTGGTCCCTCCTTCAATTAAACCCAGGTGAAAAACAGATATAGAATTGGTGATCTTCACTACTTCGCCCTGGGGAACTCCACCCCCAGCGTTATTATCAAATTTCTTATTGATATTCTTCAGGCAAACAAAGTCGGTGGCTCCCACCGGTTCAAACCAGGTTCCCGGGATGAAAAAAGTGCTTCCATCCTCATAGTGCATGGTAAAGGCATTTTTTGCCGCATCCATGGTCATGATATTCAGATAGAAATCACGATCGGTGGATCTGGTGAAGCTGACCTCCACTGAACCCGTGCATCCATCAATGGTAGGTAACACAGCTCCACCCAGCTCACAACCAAAACCAGAGGTATGGAGGACCATTATGGGATTGCTACCCCTCACATGGGTGGAATTATGCATGATTTGATAATCTATCTGCTCGCCAGCAGCCGCTAATGTGGTAAACGACACCCCATCTATAAACACCTCGGTGCCAGGCATAGTGGCCATGATATAGATTCTCTCTCCGGTGGAAATACCTTCTGGATCCGGGGGATCATTGGGATTGATCAGGTTGATTTTACCCCGCATCACTATGTACTCAAAGCCTACGATTCTCTTTCCGTCCACGTTTAAGATGGGAACAGTCTGGTCGCCAATCAGGTCCCGGCATTTGTTTCCTTTCACCGAGTCATCCTTAAGTGTGATTGCAATGGGTTTGTCGGATGTGATATGCGTTCCGCCCAGGTGGCCTGATGCGAGCTGAGTGGTAGCAACGCAAGAGTAAGTCTGCCCCTTGTCAAGGGTAATCGTATATGTACCCCCGGCAGTACCAAGTCCCACTACATCGGACGTGGGTGTAATATCAATTACGGTATTATCCTCGGTAGCTACAATGTCTATGGAACTATAGGGTAGGGGATTATAATTTCCGTTGTCCCATTGATTGTTAAAGGGGGTATAAAACTCATAGCCCAGTGCATTCCTTCCTTTTAGAGCAAATATATCCTGGTTCCAGTATTGATCCTCATCGTAGTATACGGTGATCAGATTGTTGGCAGTGATATGAACCCCCTTGTTAAGTACAAATCCTCCCGGTTTATTCTCAAGTTGATCTATCCAGGGAGAGGCATCGAAGGAAATCGTGCTCCGGGCAGGAACGGTGAAAGTGGTGTCCATACCTGCGTTATTAGCAGGTTGATAGATCCTCACAGTTGCATCAAGTTCCAGGGCTGAAACCCGGAAATATACAGGTTCACCCCCTGGGCAGGAACCGGCCTGACAATGACCGACAGTTATCTCAGGAGCCACAAACCAGAATTCAGTATCTGTCTGAGAATGGGTGTTGAGAACCTGAGTCACCAGGAATATGGCCAGGAGAAAACCTTTGATATATAGTTTTTTTAGTTGGGTGTGCATTAAAAGCTTCCTTTTATACAGAGTGTAATTTGGGGCTGCTGCAAAATTGCATGCGCTTTCTGTGTGGACCAATCACAACAGAGAATGGTTGTACGCAGTATGAAAAAATATTGAATTTGAAATTTGCAACCATTTCTAAACATTACCCGTAATAGATTTAAATGAGAAGCCACTTTTTTAACCCCAACATCTTATGAAGGCATTAAGATTTGTATATACGATCCTGTTTCTAATAGGTTTCATTAATTCACTGGCTGCGCAGGATACTCTTTTTTATGAAAATTTTGATAGTTCGCCGGGTTCAAAACCTTCCGGGTGGACTACCGAGCTTGAGACGGGTGACAGCAAGTGGGAATTTGTTAATGGAGGGGGTACAAAAAATCCAGGTATACCGGGAAGCCGGAGGCCCTCCTACTCCAATAGCGGAATGGTAAATGCCCTCTACTTTTTTGAAAGCCTGGAAGGAGAAGAAGTAACACTTGTTACACCCCCTGTTAACCTTGAAATTGCCGTACGGCCAGAGTTGAGATTTGCACATGTTATGCGGGAGGGAAACCTGGGATTTGGTACTGCTCATGATGAGCTCAGGATCTACTATAAGACCCATTTTGACAGTGCCTGGACCGAGATCAGGAAGGTCGCAGAATTTACAGATGCAGTATATGATTGGACCGAACAGATTGTTCAGTTGCCAGAAGGGGCCTTTGTCCCGGAATGCTATTTTGCTTTTAAGGCAAAGACCAACTATGGTTGGGGCGTGGGCATTGATGATGTAACGGTGGTCGAGACCGAGATTCAACCCAGAGAAGTTGAAGCCTTGGAGATATTCCAGGAAGATACAGGCATTCTTCCCACCGGATCAAAGGGCAATCCGATTCTCAGGATTAATGTACTGGTGAAGGGGAATTCGGGAAGCGTTTCCCTGAATTCATTGAATTTGAGTTCTCTGAATAGTTCCGACGACGATATTGAGAGCTATGGTGTGAAGTTATACTACAATAACAACCGGGATTACTTTTCGGCCACACTACTGGATTCGACCTCTTTTGTATCTGGTGTAGCTACATTCAGCACTTTGGATTTTAATCTGCCCAGTGGTCATACTTCCCTTTGGCTTACCTATGATATAACAGCAGATGCGGTCCACAACAACCTGGCGGATGCCAAGTTTATAGCTGGTGGCATTAGTATCAATGGAGGGACCTTTCCAGCCAGCGAAGTTTCGCCAACCGGATCCCGCTTAATTCAGGAAGCCATATTTTACGATGATTTTTCTCTAGACAGGAGTTGGACGCTGACTGGTGATTTTGAGAGGGATCGGCCACTTGGATTGGGGGGCTTGCTTTTGGGTAATCCAGATCCCTTATTTGGTTCCGGAGATACCATGATACTTGGGAATGACCTGACTGGCCTGGGAGCCACCCTGGGTGAATATGAGGCCAGCGTGAGTAAATATTCCAACCTGGCCACATCTCCTGAATTTGATCTTTTCTATTACAACGATGTGAAAATAAATTTCCTAAGGTGGCTAAATGTGGCCAACAATGACACTGCATCCATCGAAATGAGTGTGGATGGCGGTTCTTCCTGGAACGAAGTGTGGTCAAACAATAACAATGTATACACCGACGGAGAGTGGAAACCATTCACACTCGGTACACCAGGGGCATACAGACAATCCCAGGTACAATTTCGATATAATCTGGGTCCTACTACACCCACGGATAACCTGTCTGGATGGAACATTGAAAACTTCTCCGTTACCGGGAATTATGTGGAATATGATGTGGGGCCGGTGGCTTTGCTCTCGCCGGCAACTGGTTGCGGACTCTCAGCTGCTGAGACAATCCGAATCAGACTGGAGAATTTTGGCCCGGGTGCTACCCCTGATGAAATTCCAGTAAGGTTCTCCATAGATGGTGGTTCTACTTTTACTGATGATATAGCCAGCGTGGTGATTGCCCATGAAGATTCAACGGATTTTAGTTTTTCTCCAACAGCCGACCTCTCTCTACCCGGTGTATATAACATTGTTCTTGAAACTGCTCTTGGTGTGGACGAGGATTCCACAAACAACAGATTTGATACAGTGATATATGTAGATCCTACTTACTCCCTGCCTTATATTCAGGACTTTGAGAGTGGAAAAGATTTTTGGAGAGTGGAAGGGATCAATCCTACCTTTGAGTTTGGCACTCCCATGGGATCCATTATCCATACCACGGCGTCAGGCGTAAATGCCTGGATTACCAATTTGGACGGAGAGTACGCAGACAATGAAGATAGTTACCTGATAGGGCCCTGCTTTGATTTTATAGGGGTAGACTATCCGGTATTTGAATGCAAACTTTACCTCAGTTTTGAAAGTGATACCGACGGCGCCTCTGTTGAATATTCATTCAATAATGGGCAGACCTGGTCTCGTTTGGGCAGCCTTGGCGATGGGGATGCCTATGACTGGAATTGGTATAATTCAGATGCCATTTCTTCCCTGGCCGGTGGACATGGATGGACTGGAAGTACAGATGACTGGCAAACCTCAAGAATTGAGTTGGATACCACCATTTTCAGGAACATACCCAGTGTGAAGTTCCGCTTTCATTTTGCCAGCGATGCTTCTGGTGCATTGGAGGGTGTTGGTATTGATGATATTCGTATTTATGATACACCCAGGGATGTGGGTGTGATATCTATCGAGGCGCCCGTCAATGGCTGTGCTCAGGATTTAGGGGAGCATGTTGCAGTGACTATCATGAACTATGGCATTGATACCCTTATGGCAGGAGACACGCTGATTGCAGGTTATCAAATTGAGACCCAGCCTGTAGTTATAGATACCTTTGTGCTGGAAAGCAATCTGTTGAGCGGAAGTTCTGCACCCTTTGTATTTTCAGCTCCTCTTGAGGTCTTTTCAGATGGCTGGTTGAATATCGACGCCTTTACCCTGCTGACTGATGACATTGATTTCTACAATACGAATACCGCCAATGATACGGCCTCGAAAGCCTTTGAAGTGGCACAAAGCCCCATTGTCTATCTGCCCGAACACATTTATTCGGTGAGGCCAGATACCATTGTTCTGGATGCCACAACAGCTTATGCTGGAGATACCTACCTCTGGCAGGATGGATCTACCGATCCACTTTTTAATGTGACAGCTATATCTGATGGAATATACCATGTGACTGCCAGCAATAAATATTGTAGCTTCAGTGATACGGTCGAAGTCTATCTACTGATTGCTGATGTGGCTGTTACTGATATTCTGGAACCAAACACTGGATGTGAGCAGGGTGCAACAGTAATGCCCTTGGTTAAGCTTATGAATTTTGGCACCGATACCCTGAATGTTGGAGATGAAATATCGGTCCGATACCAGGTTGATGCAGATGCAGTTATCGAGGAGGTCGCTGTATTGAATCTGGAAGTTCTTCCCGATAGCTCTTTTGAGTATTCATTCTCTACATCATTCGATATGAGTGAGATAAAAACTTACTCCATCTCGGCCTTTAGCAGTCTGGACTTTGATGCAGATAAGGATAACGATACATCGCATGTGAGCATTCAGGTTTATGGGTTTACACCTATTGATCTGGGGCCCGACACGATTATCAGGGCCTTTGATTATACCCTTGATGCTGGGGCAGGAAACGACTCCTACCTGTGGCAGGATAGCTCTGTGGAACAGACCCTGTTTCTAGATACCACAGGACAATATGCTGTGACCGTTCAGCAAGGAAGCATGTGCCCTAACACAGATTCAGTGTTTGTGACCCTGTTGATCCCTGACCTGAGCGTGGAAAAACTCTTCAATCCCACCGATGGATGCGGCTATTCTGAGACAGAACATGTGGAGTTTTATATTTTAAATAAAGGGACCGATACACTTCAGACTAGCGATACGGTCTATGTTAGTTATCAGTTTGACGGGGATAGTCTGGAATACGATACCCTTGTACTGGGTATGCAGGTGGTGCCTGGTGATTCAACTCTATTCTCCTCTTCAGGGACGGTTGATGTGGACAGCCTGACAAGCTATGAATTCTCTGTGGACGCCTTCTACAGACAGGACCTGATCCCGGAAAATAACCATCTTGACCAGACCATTGAGGTCTTTAGCCCTCCTACCATTTCACTTGGAGATGATCGGGTGGTGAATTTGGCAAGGTACACCCTGGATCCCGGTGCCGGGTTTATGGACTACCTATGGCAGGATGGCTCTGAAAATCAGCAATATATAGCGGACCATGTAAATCAAACTCCCGATTCTACCTATGGGGTTGTGGTGACCGATATGCATGGATGTGAAGCCTCGGATGAGGTCAAGATCGGATTTGATTTATGGGATTTGGGCGTCTCGTCTATCCAGACTCCAATTTCTGGTTGTTCGCTGACAGAAGAGGAAAATCTCAGTCTGTTTGTGATGAATTATGGGATGCATCCCATCATGAATGAATCCGTCAGTATTACGGTCTCGATGGACCATCAAACTCCGGTAACAGTTCTTCGAACGCTTACCCAGGCACTTAATCCCGGGGATTCAGTTGAATTCCGGTTCGGATTTACATTCGACCTGTCGGCAAAAGGGGATCATGACTTAAACGCCTATTCAATTTATGGGCAGGATGCAGATCCGTTTACCGATACCTTGGAAACGATTATTACACACCTGGGTCTTCCTGCACCTGAACTTGGTGGAGTGAATGATACCCTTGGAACTCAAATTCCATATACCCTGGATGCAGGAGTAGGTTTTTCAGGCTATATATGGAACGGAGAGATCGGCGAGCAGACTCATGATGCAGCCCAGTACGGTTGGTACAAGCTGGATGTGATTGATCCGGATGGTTGTTATGGAAAAGACTCCATCTTCCTGACATTTGCGACAGCGGTTGAGGATCACCAGCTACCGGGCGATTTATCGATCTATCCTGTTCCCGCATCCAGATATCTGCACGTAGAATACAGCTATGCAGAAGCTGAGAACCTGATTCTTGATCTCTATGATTCCAATGGACGGATCGTCCTTAACAGAGAATTCTCCAATGTGAAGGAGTTTACCGAGACCATTGATGTGGGTGACATAGCCAGAGGTATGTATTACCTGAGGCTTCGTTCTGATGAGAAAGAGTTGACCAGGTTGATTACGCTCTATTAATTGGATCTATTGCTGAGATATCCCATCAAATCGCTGTATTCGATGGTGATGTAATACAAACCACCGATGTGGGCACTGCCGAAACTTGTTGTATAATAGGTATTCAGCATGTTGGAAGCACCCAGTTTTAAGGTGGTGTGAATTTTTGGCAGTGCGTAGGTGAGATGTCCGTCGAGGGTGGAAAATGCTGGAATATCACCTGCTCCAAATCCTGATTGCCACAGAAAACCACTTTGCCAGTGGAAGTTAAATGCAAATCCCAGATTGCGGTAGATCTTTGGGTGGCTGACTGCGAGGTTTGCCCTGAAGTCGGGTGTATTGTAACGGATCTCCACACCTGGAGATTCAATATTTTCCAGTAATGTGTTCTGGGCCACATTGCCACGAAAAAGAATGCCATTGGGAAAACGGTAGTCCAATCCAACGGCCCATCCGAGGGAAGAAACTGGCTCATCGGTGGTCATGTATGTTTGATAGAGAAGATCTCCATCTTCTCCGGTGTCTTCGGCCAGTTGAGCCACCAGCTGGACCGCTTCAAATCCAATGTAGTTGTTGTAGTAAACATAGGTATCCACAAAGAGTTTCTTACGCAGAAAAAGACCTTTGTACCCAATCTCAAATGAGGCCACTTTTTCAGGATATAAGCCTGGTAAAGTGATGGGTCCGTTTTCTGTTACTGCGCTGTCTTTTATAGGGTTTCGGCCCGACATGGGGTAGAGTGGAATGGTATTAAATCCATAACTGTTCTGAACCTCTTCCATTCCTCCAATGGTTCG
>RCNC010002537.1_pt1 | contig 12185 bp, 8 predicted proteins | sample 2041301 | NCBI WGS metagenome assembly RCNC01 (sample SAMN09708231, study PRJNA481090) | Marine sediment metagenome, whole genome shotgun sequencing project. | biome: marine sediment; feature: ocean; material: sediment; isolation source: Sewage treatment plant 13A marine sediment (STP13A) ... | reverse complement strand
CGTATGATATGTCCTTACTATATATTTACGCTTTTTACTATGAAATAAATCACACCAAAGTTGTGAAATTCGTCACATTGTCTCTTGGATTCAATATTTCTCGACCCTAAAGTCAGGATTATGGGAATTAAGGGAAGTATTTTCGCTTATTGTGTTGATTTTATGGAATATGTCTTTTTTCTTGACTTGATTGTGTTTTATGAATATTTTGCAGGAGTTCCAGAAAAATGTACTCGTAAAAAATCCGATTCAGACGGTTTTGTAATTCGCCGAAGGCGAAGCAAATTCCCCCGCTAAAAATCAGCGGGATAAAAAGGCGTGCAAATTTTGGAATCATGAGGCGTACTGATCGTACGTTGAATGATTACGAAATGCAGTACAACGCAGAAGTTGCGCTTTTTACGAAACCGTCAAGAAAAACAATTTTAAGGGTATACTTAGATGGCCGAAAAAGTTTTTGTAACAGAAGACAACATGGCGGTATTAGAATGCCCGCAATGTAAAAAAGCAAAGAGGGTGGATGTTTCCAGGTTTAAGGATACCCCGCAGGCCGCTAAGATAAGGGTTAAATGCTCATGCGGACATATATATGAAGTTATTTTAGAAAGAAGAAAGAGCTTCAGGAAAAATGTAAATTTTCCAGGTACATATACGCATGTTCTTCCCGATTACAGAGAAGACAAAGGCGGGATTACCGTAAAAGACCTGTCACGCTCAGGCGTCAAAATCAAACTCAATGTTAAGAAAGAATTCAAAATAGGCGATATTCTTTCCGTAGAATTTAGCCTTGATGATAAGCAAAGGTCATTAATCAAAAAGGAGGCTGTAATAAGAAAAATATCCGACCTTTATTTAGGTGTTGAGTTTGGTTCTGTAGATTCTTCTGACCCAAGTGATAAAGCTATAGGGTTTTATATGTTTACTTAGTCTTCATAAAAAGTTGCTAAAGAATTCCACGGGTTTTCCGATATAGTATGTGAGATAAGTCAATTAATTATTCAAAGGAGCGAATATGAACACCTGTAATTACTGCGGAAAAACTCATAATGTCGGATTTATTTCAACACGGCTGGCAGGAACGGATGGAGTTTCACTGGAAACCGAGAAATGGGCGGATGTTTTTGAAAGTGAAGGGTGTAACTGTTTTTATTTTGCAGGAGAGCTTGATAGACCACCGGAATGTTCATACCTGGTAGAAGAAGCCCATTTTAAACACCCGGATATAAAAGATATTTATAGAAAATCTTTCGGCGTAAACAAACGAGACAGGAAAACAACAGAAAAGATTTACGAATTAAAGATGAAAATAAAGGATAATCTTTATAAATTCATCGAAAAATTCGATATTGAACTCATCATCCCGCAAAATGCTTTAACTATTCCGCTGAATCTTCCACTAGGGATTGCCATTACACAGGTAATTTCCGAAACCGGTATTCCGACCATTGCACATCATCATGATTTTTTCTGGGAACGACAGAATTTTCTGACAAACGCTGTCTGGGAATATCTTAATATGGCTTTTCCCCCACACCTTCCGTCAATCAACCATGTAGTTATAAACTCTTCAGGGGATAACCAGTTAAGCCTGAGAACCGGCGTTTCATCAACCGTTATTCCGAATGTCATGGACTTTGAAAATCCACCACCTCCTGTTGATAAATATGCTTCGGACGTTCGCCAGTCTCTGGGTATTGAAGATGATGAGCTTTTTATTTTACAACCCACCCGTGTGGTTAAACGGAAAGGGATTGAACATGCCATCGAGCTTGTTAACAGACTGGGTATGAAAGCAAAACTTGTTATTTCACATGCGTCAGGTGATGAAGGTTATGACTATCAAAACAGGGTTAAGGAATATTCAAAAATGCTGGGTGTGAATACTGTTTTTGTTTCTGAAATTATTAATGAACGCAGGGGAAAAACTAAAGACGGGAAAAAGATATATACCCTTGAAGACATTTACCCCCACGCCGACCTTGTAACTTATCCATCCGACTTTGAAGGATTCGGTAATGCATTTTTAGAAGCTATTTACTTTCGTAAACCAATCGTTGTAAATACGTATTCAATTTATGCAATGGATATCAAGCCTAAAGGATTTTCGGTAGTTGAACTTGACGGATACGTCACGGAAAAAGCCGTTGAGCAGACCAGGCGGATTCTCGAAAATCCGGAACTTTGCGAAAGGATGGTTGAAAAAAACTACGAAATCGCCACCCGTTGTTTTTCCTACAAAGTCCTGCGAAAGAAACTGAAAGCTTTAATCTTTGACTGCATTGCATGTAATCCCGGCGAAATTCCTTAATTAATGGAGTCCAGACTTAAAAAAGGGCTTACATCCGGCATCACAAAAGGATGGAGTGGATTTGTCTGGATGCTCCAGATTATTATTCCCATCTCCTTTTTAACTTCACTTTTAAGTTACAGCGGCTGGATGAATGGAATCGATTTCCTTTTGCAGCCGGTGATGAGTCTTTTTAATCTTCCATCAATGGCCGCTTTTCCGATTCTTGTTGGAATGCTTGCCGGAATTTACGGGGGTATCGCCTCCATGGTAATGCTTCCTTTGACCGGCGATCAAATGACACTTGTTGCAGTTTTTATTCTTATTTCCCACAACCTCGTTCAGGAGGGGATTATCCAGGCCAAATCCGGGATTCACCCGTTAAAGGCAACGCTTTCTCGACTTACCGCTTCTGTAATTGCGGTGATGATTGTAGCCAGGTTCCTTAGACCTGACACACCGGCTGTTATATCAGAAGGCCTGTCCAGAGCAGCAGCCCAGCCATTCATGATCATGCTGAAAAACTGGTCTATTGCATCTTTTTATCTTTGCATAAAGATATTCGTAATCATTATGGCCCTGATGATTCTTCTTGAAATAATGAAAAGCTTTAACATGATTCATCATATTGTCCGTGCGATAAGTCCTGTTTTAAAAGCAATGGGGCTGAATCAAAAAGTCGGCATTTTGTGGATAACTGCAGCAGTATTCGGGATTGCATATGGTGCGGTAGTAATCGTTGAAGAAGCAAAAGACGGAAAATTTGACAGGCAGGAGCTTGAAAAACTTCAAATCTCAATTGGAATCAACCATTCTATTATCGAAGATCCGGTCCTTTTTTTAACACTCGGGCTAAATGCATTTTGGCTATGGGTCCCCAGGCTTCTGGCAGCCGTACTTGCCGTGCATCTCTTTACACTGTGGCACAGGATAAAAAGCCGGTAAGCGTTCACAGGCACCGCATCTGCACGCGCTAAGTGCAACCAGCATAGCAGACTATAGCTGGTCGCCCTGATCGCCTATGGCGCTGCCAAAGGCGGGTAAACCTTTGAACCCGTGAACGCCTGCCTTTTTTAATATCGAGTATCCAGCATCCAGAATCCCAGACCATAACAAAATGAATATGTGCTCATTCAGAAAAAAAGAAAAGCTGAAAGTGCAAAGCTACATTCTATATTTATTTAAATAGCTATAACTACCAGAAATAAATCAAATTAAATAATTTAAGCGTTACGTATGAAATATTTTTAATTCTTCTTGACATCCGAATTGCCACTCTGATAAATTGAATGAATATTCATTCATAACATTAAATTTGACTCTACGTTTTAAAAGGAGAGACAATTATTAACACTAACAATAAAAATGATAAATACAAACGTATTCTTGAGGCTGCCGTTAAAGTATTTGCCAAGCAGGGTTTTTATCAGTCAACCATTTCACAAATCGCCAAAGAAGCAGGTGTAGCTGACGGCACCATCTATCTTTATTTTAAAAATAAAGATGACATTCTGGTGCAGTTTTTCACTTACAAGACCAAGCAGGTGTTTGAGCGATTCAGAAAAGAGGTTGAAAAGGGAAAAAACACAAAAGATAAGCTTAATAATCTTATTCGCCATCACCTTAAGGTATTTCAGCGTAACAAAGATATGGCAGTATTATATCAGGCCGAAACACACCAGAGCAACCGTCTTGCGGAAGATCAAATAAAAGAAATGTCCAAGATGTATCTTGATATCATTTCTGAAATTGTTGAACAGGGACAGCAGCAAGGGAGTATTAGAAAAGATCTTTATGTGAGTCTGGTTAAGCGTTTTATCATAGGCTCTGTTGACGAGGTTATAAGCACCTGGCTGCATTCAGATGGAAAATACGACCTGGTTTCCATGGCTGATCCGCTTGTTGAACTTTTCATCAGGGGAATTGGCAGTAATGAGAAAACTTAAAACGGTTTTTTTAAAAAATGGATTTTTAATTTTTACGAACCTATCAATTTTGATATTTTCGTAAAAGCCTTTGCATAAGCTCCGGATGGCTAAGTAAAAAGGCTCATATACAAGGCGTAGCGGTTTTTCAGGGACGAGACTATACATATATAGTATGTCGAGTTCCTGAAAAACCGCTACAACGCAGTAGATGAGACTTTTTACGACGCCATCGAAATAAACATCAAACAAGGAGAATAAACCATGGCACAGCAAATTGCAGACAGGAGGGATGTCGATTTTGTCCTTCATGAAATGTTACAGGTTGAGCAGCTAAGCAAGCATGAAAAGTTTGCTGATTTTAATAAAAAAACGGTGGATCTAGTTATATCAGAGGCTCGTAACCTGGCTATTAAGGAGATCCTTCCCACAATGGAAATAGGCGACAGGGAAGGAGCGAAGTTTGATAAGGGAAGGGTAACGGTTCCGGAATCTTTTCACAGAGCTTATGAGCTTTTTAAAGAAGGCGAGTGGCTTGCCATGCCCGAAGACCCGGAATGGGGAGGGCAGGGGATGCCGAGATCCGTTGCACTGGCGGCTAATGATTATCTTGTTGGTGCAAATTTTGCTTTTATGATGTATCCGGGATTGACCCATGGTGCAGGGAAGCTTGTTGAGACATTCGGGACAGATAAACAGAAAGAGCTTTTTTTAAAAAAAATGTATACAGGGGAGTGGGCCGGAACCATGCTTCTTACAGAACCTGAAGCGGGGTCAGACGTTGGCGCGCTGACCACAACGGCTGTTAAAAATGATGACGGAACCTATTCTATCACCGGAAATAAAATATTTATTTCATCAGGAGAACACGATCTTGTGGAAAACATCATCCACCCTCTTCTGGCTAGAATTGAAGGAGCGCCCGAGGGAACCAAAGGAATTTCTCTTTTTCTTGTGCCCAAGATATGGGTCAACGATGACGGAAGCCTTGGTGAGCCCAACGATGTCGTCTGCACGGGCATTGAGGAAAAAATGGGAATTCACGGAAATGCAACGTGCTCTCTTGCCCTTGGAGGAAAAGGAAAATGCAAAGGAACCCTGCTGGGTGAAGAAAACAAGGGAATGCGTGCTATGTTTATTATGATGAACGAAGCTCGCCTTCTTGTGGGGTTACAGGGGTTTTGTTGTGCAAGCGCATCCTATATGTATGCTGTTAATTATGCAAAAGAACGCGTTCAAGGGAAAAACCTGCTGCAGATGATGGACAAAGCAGCACCATCAGTACCGATTATACAACATCCGGATGTCAGGCGACAGCTTCTGAACATGAAGGTATATGTCGAAGGAATGCGGAGTCTTATATATTACATAGGGATGTGCGATGACCGGATTGCAGTTTCAGACAACGAAGAGGAAAAAGCCAGGTACAGGGGAATTGTTGATGTTCTAATTCCTGTAGCAAAAGGGTACGTTACCGACAGGGCTTTTGATGTTTGCAGTTACGGAATGCAGGTTTACGGCGGGTATGGTTATATCAAAGACTATCCGGTTGAACAGCTTTTACGGGATTGCAGAATCACTTTGATTTATGAAGGAACCAACGGCATCCAGGCCATGGATCTTCTGGGCAGGAAGCTGGGTTTGAATGGGGGGAAACCGATAATGGATCTTTTAGGAGAAATGCAAAAGACCATTGCACAGGCCAAGTCGGTTGAAGCTGTAAAAGACCATGCCGTTAAAGTGGAAGAAGCCTTAAACAAACTGGGTGAAGTGGCTTTGCATATGGGGCAAACGGCCATGTCGCCCAAAGTTTTAAATGCCTTTGCTTTTGCCTCTCCATTCATGGAAGCTACAGGAGATGTAGTTTTTGCTTGGATGCTGTTGTGGCGTGCAACAATAGCGGCAACAAGCCTTGAAAAGGGTGCAAAGAAAAAAGATATCTCATATTACGAAGGGCAACTTAAAAGCATTGAATTTTTTGCCCATTCCATTTTGCCAATTACTCATGGAAAAATGGCTGCAATTCTCACTACAAATGGTGCGGCTATTGAGATTTCCGAAGCTTCCTTTGGAGGGTAGGTGCTATTAAATATCGAATATTTTTCCTGGCGTAGCTTTAGCGAAGCTGGATCGAACAAGGAATATCGAACCGCAGAAGTTAGGAAAAATACTTCAAGATTTTACATTCATCGTTCGGTGTTCTGCAGTTAAATAAGCAAAACAAAACAGTTCGGGGGTCTGAAAGACCCCCGATCATATTCGTCTGCTGATGTTGAAAAACCGCTATTTTCCCAGTTTTTCCATTTCCTCTGCTTTCAGATCTTTTTTAAGAACTTTACCCACATTGGTTTTGGGCAACTCATCTCTAAATTCAATCATAGTAGGCAGCTTAAAGGTTGCCAGCTTGTCCTTGCAGTATTCCAGCAACTCTTCTTCGGTTGCCGTTTCACCTTCATTGAGCACCACAAACACTTTGGCCTGCTCACCGCGGGACGGATGGGGGATTCCTATGGCCGTAGCTTCCATAACTTTCGGGTGTTCAAAAAACACCTCTTCTATATCACGGGGATAGACATTGAATCCGCCTGACAGGATCATGTCTTTTTTGCGGTCAACAATATAAAAATAGCCTTCTTCATCCATCTTTGCAATATCACCGGTATAGAGCCAGCCGTCCTTTAGGGTGTCATTCGTTTCCTCAGGCATTTCCCAGTAGCCTTTCATTACCTGGGGACCTTTTACTATAATTTCGCCGATTTCTCCGACCGGCATATCTGTTATACCATCATCCAGGCTTACAATTCTGGCCTCGGTATCAGAAATCGGAAGTCCGATGCTGCCGATTTTCCTCTTGCCGCCTGCAAAAGGATTGATGTGGACCACCGGTGCTGACTCAGTGAGTCCGAATCCCTCAACGATAACTGATCCGGTCTTTTGTTCAAAATCACGAATCACTTCCACCGGAAGGGGGGCGCTTCCGGAAAAGCAACCCTTGATCGATGTCATATCGGTATCTTTGATTTTAGGGTGACTGAGCATGCCGATGTACATGGTGGGCACCAGGGGTGAAAAGGTGGGTTTAAACTTACCTATTGCTTCAAGGAGTTGTTCCGGCTGGGGTTTTGGAACCAGAATATCACCCCATCCCATATATATGGCAAAGTTCATGGCGGTTGACAGTCCAAACGAATGGAAAAAGGGCAGTGCACCCAGCATGATTTCTTCACCGGGAGCAAAGGTTGGAAACCATGAGCGAATTTGCTGGACCTGTTTGCTTAAATTTGCATGAGTCAGCATGACACCTTTGGAGACGCCGGTTGTACCACCTGTATATTGATACATGGCAACATCTTCGAATGAAAGCTCAACTTTGGGAGGATTGGGTGATGCCCCTGCCAGGACCTCTTTCCACTTGTAAAGTTCTTCGGCCGATTTAACATCAGCAGCAAGTTTTTTCTTTTTGGCGACTAAAGGGAATAAAAGGTTCTTTGGAAAGGGTAGATAATCCCCTATTGAAGTATAAATGATCTGTTTGATTGAGGTCTTTGGCCTTAAATCGATCATGCGGTTGCCGAGCAGATCCAAGGTGATGAGTATTTTGGAATTTGAATTATTAAATTGATGTTCAAGTTCCCGGTCAGAATACAAGGGGTTATTCATAACCGTAATACCACCGAGCTTCATTGTGGCGTAATAGGCTACTACACAGGGAATTACGTTAGGCAGAAGAATTGCCACGCTATCGCCTTTTTTAATCCCAAAATCAGCAAGCGCCGTGGCAAAGCAATCTACCATGTTTTTCAATTCACGGTAAGTCACCTTATATCCCTGAAAAAGAAGCGCCATAGTATCCGGAAACTTTGCGGCCGACCTTTCCAGAAAGTCTGGAAGAAATGTTTCTTCATAATCAACATGTTCCGGCACCCCTTTTTCGTAACTGGCCAGCCAGGGTTTATCCTGGTATCTGATTTCTTCTGTCATAAGAACCTCCTTTTCAAGTTGTTAAACAATTTTATTCATGTTATGGCAATTTTTTAATAAATTTGCAACAGTAAGCTATAAACAATTTTTTTCTTGACAGGGAGAAAATCTGTCTGTTAAAAAATGAATGAACACTCATTCATTTTTTTATTTCAAATAACATATAATAAGATAAAAGGAAAGCTAAAAATGGAAACTGCGTTGATCTCTCCGGCCAAAGCGTTGATTTTAGGCATACCTTCAGTGATTTTTTCCGTGATCATTCCTCTTATCGGTATTGGTATATTTATTTACATTATGATGCGGCGAATGGCTCCCATTTTTAAGGCGGCACCTGACTATCGCTTTAGTCGTATTTCCTACCGGATTATAAAGCTGATTAAAATGTGGCTTTTTCAATATCGTCAGCCAAGGTATATGCTGGCCGGCGTTCTGCACATACTTATTTTCGCAGGATTTTTAATATTAAGTATCAGGTCATCATCTCTTGTTGTCCTTGGTTTCTGGGATGGCTTTGTAATACCGGGGTTTGGCGGAACTCTTGGGCATATATATAATTTTATTAAGGACTACGCCGCCACATGGGTCCTGATCGCATGTATCATTGCAGCCATACGAAGGGGTATTTTTAAACCTGAAAGATATGCCGTGCCTGAAAAGTACGGCCATGATCACACCGCAGAAGCCGTCTTTGTTCTCGGGCTTATTTCTTTGCTCATGATTTCCGAAAGCCTTTTTGAAGCAAGTCTGGTTGCCGCACAGACTCAGAGTGGTGTTCACGCAGAGTTTTTATCCCCCTTAACCATTGCCTGGTTTTTCAGCAAGATTTTGTCGGATACGTCCCAGGCGGCCTTACAAAATACCCATCTTGCTTCTTATTTTGTGCATGATATAACCTTTTTCTTTTTTCTGTGTTTCCTTCCTCTGGGAAAGCATTTTCATGTCATTACATCTATTTTTAACGTGTTCTTCATGAGACTGGACGCTGGTACCATTAAGCCTGTGAGGTATGGGGTTGACGACGACCATCTGGACGATCTTGAATCCTTTGGCGTTAAGAAGTTTGAGGATTTTACCTGGAAACATATACTTGATTTTTATTCATGTGCCGATTGCGGAAGATGTTCCGACCAGTGTCCGGCAAATGCCGTCAAACGTCCTCTGTCTCCCAGGTTTATCTCCATAAAAGGCCGGGATTACGCATTTGAGCATTATCCCATCTTTTCCGGAAATGTTGCTACTGACAAGCCGCTCATTGGCGATATATATGAACAGGATGAAATATGGTCATGTACAACCTGCGGTGCCTGTGAGCAGGAATGTCCGTTAGGAATCGAGTATATTGATAAGATTGTTGATTTGAGAAGGGGCATGGTGGATGAAGGCGTTGTTCCACAGTCCCTCCAGAAGGCACTCGGTGCGATTGAGAAAAGAGGTAATCCATGGGGCAAAATGGAGAAAAAGCGTGCGGACTGGACAAAGGCGGAAGGCTTTGGTGAAGACTGCAAAGTAAAAATCCTGGGTAAAAAAGAATCGGCCGAGACGCTCTATTTTGTGGACAGCATCACATCCTATGATGACAGAATGCAGGATATCGCCAGGGCGACTGCCAGGGTTCTTTCCAGTGCGGGTATTGATTTCGGTATACTGGGGAAAGCCGAAAAGGACAGCGGCCATGAGGTAAAAAGATTCGGTGAAGAAATGCTTTTCCAGGATTTAAAAGATAAAAATACGAATGCAATCCTCGAATCAGAAGTAACCGGTATTGTCACTGCTGATCCCCATGCATTTAATGCATTAAAAAAGGACTATAAAGACCTGCCTCCGGTAGAACATATCAGTCAGGTGATTTTAAAAAATATAAAATCAGGAAAGATTCGATTAAAGAATGTTGAGGACCCGGATAAAATTTATACCTATCATGATCCCTGCTATCTTGGCCGGCATAACGGTCTGTATGATGAACCCAGGGATGTGATTGATGCGATTGGCGGGATTAAGAGAGTAGATATGGAAAAAAGCAGGGATCGATCCTTTTGTTGCGGCGGCGGCGGTCTGATGCTTTTTTATGAACCTGAAGAGGAACAGCGGATGGGCGTATTGAGGGTTAACATGGCAAAGGAAGCCGGTGCCAATGTCATTGTAACCGCCTGTCCCTTCTGTATGGTCAATATAGAAGATGCCATAAAAGTGGCTGGTCTGGAAGGAGAGATGGAGGCCATTGATCTGGTTGAATTGATCGATCAGCATATCATAAAAGAGGGATCATCCCCCAAAGAGCTGGCCGATTGATCAGGGTTCCGGGATTCAAGGGGTCAAGTGAAATACGTAAACATCAATTTTATTATAGAAGCGCTTTAATATATTTCGAACTATTAACTATTTTGGGAGGAAAAACATGGAAATTTTAGTATGTGTCAAACGGGTTCCCGATACTGCTGAAAATGAGATCGAAGTTAGGAGTGACGGTACGGACATTGAACGGGACGATCTTGTTTACTCGGTTAATGAATGGGACAATTATGCGGTTGAAGAGGCCATTCAGATCCGTGATAAAGTTGGCGGCAGTGTTACGGTGATGACGGTGGGAGATGAAGAATCGGAAGAGGTGCTTAGAAGAGAAATGGCAATGGGCGCAGATAAAGGTATCCTTCTTTCAGACGACGCTTTTGAAGGGTCTGACGGGAAGGGTCTCGGCAGCATCCTGAAGGCTGAAATCGAAAAAGGCAATTTCGATTTGATTCTTACCGGTGCGCAGGCGGATGACGGTGCAGGCCAGGTAGGAGGCATGCTGGCCGCAATGCTCGATCTGCCTTACGCTTCTCTGGTTAACAGCATAGAAGTGATAGATGATAAAAAAATGAAAGTCGGTCGTGAAATCGAAGGCGGGAACCAGGAGATGAGTGAGATTGATTTGCCCTGCGTCCTTTCAATTCAAACCGGTATCAACGAACCGCGATATGTGGGAATACGCGGCATAAGAAAAGTTGCTTCACTTGATATTCCGGTTCATGGCGCATCGGATATCGGCATTTCATCCGATTCGGTGGGTGAATCAGGAGCAAAGGTTAAACGGCTGGACTATTTTATGCCGGAACTTGGCGAAGGTGCTGAGATTCTTGAAGGAAGCATGGAAGAGATCGCAGGAAAACTGGTTGAACTCTTAAAAGCCAAAGGAGGGATAAAATAATGGCCGAACAGGTATTTACATATATCACATATAAAGATGGTATTGCCGATGACTCCGCTCTGGAACTGGTTGCAGCGGCAAAAAAAATATATCCGGATGCTTCTTTGACCGCGGTGGCTGTCGGATCAGGCGCTGATCTTGATACGGTTTGCAATGAAATGGCGGCTTCTTACCAGGAAGTATGGAAAATTGACCACCCTGAACTTGCCTATCCCAATGCCGAGGTGATTCGGAAACTGCTGGTGAATATTATACCCAAAGGCAGCATTTTTCTTGTTTCGCATGATACATTCGGCATGGATCTCTCCCCCGGGCTTTCCATAAAAATGGAAGCCGCATTTGTGGCAGATGCGGTTGACTTTGAAGGGCTGGAGGGGAACAATCTTAAAGTGGTCCGCCAGGAATACAGCGGAATGGCCACCACACACGTTCTTTGCGATATCTCAGCAGGTGCGGTGATCAATGTTCGTCCGGGAGTTTTTCAACCGGATGAAAGCAAATCAGCGGGCGGTGCCGTTGTTGACAAATCAGCCGATGCAGGAGAACTGTCAGCTCCCCGCCGTTTTCTGGAAATTGTAGAAGCAGAAGTCGGTGATGTCGATATTACCAAAGAGGATGTCCTGGTTTCCATCGGCAGGGGAATTGAAGATGAAGATAATATAGAAATTGCGCATGAACTGGCAGAAGCCATGGGCGCGGTTGTTTCTTGTTCCAGGCCTATCGTGGATGCAAAATGGCTGGAAAAATCACGTCAGGTGGGAACATCAGGTCAGACCGTAAAGCCCAAGGTTTATTTAGCCCT